>TARA_R110001606_G_scaffold68010_1_pt1 | contig 62237 bp, 36 predicted proteins | sample TARA_R110001606 | Tara Oceans TARA_R110001606 (sample SAMEA4398315) | marine metagenome | biome: Polar Biome; feature: [SRF] surface water layer (ENVO:00010504); material: water (ENVO:00002006), including particulate matter (ENVO:01000060) such as... | depth 5 m
TCGGAATCTTATTTTAATTCACACACAACTTTTAGGAATGATCCAATGTATTTCTTTAGATAAAGAAATTATTGAAAAGGTTGAAGACACTTCCCTACGCATAGAAGATGCCGTTAAAATGACTTTAGAATTAAAGGTAAATATGATGAATAAAAATTCATATGTTCAATATAAAAGTAGGATAGGACTTTTTGAGAAATGGCTGAAAGAAAAAGAATATTATAAAAATCCTATTAGTGCTCTAAATAAGAAAATTGTTATTGAATATTTAAATGACGTTTTAAAGAGAACTAGCGCAAGAAATCGCAATAATTCAAGAACAGATATTGCTTCTATGTTTCAACTTCTGGAAGATAATGAAGAAGTGAAAGATAATTTTGTTAGAAAAATAGCAGTTTTAAAATCTGTACCCAAAAGAAATAAAACATATACTCAAAAACAGGAGAAGGAAATTTATTTGCATTTGAGAAAAGAAGATCCACATCTTTTACTCTTTGTGAAGTTTATCTCATACAGTATATTAAGACCTATAGAAATTTGTAGATTAAAAATAGAAGATATTGATGTAAATGACAAAAAACTATATGTTAAGGCAAAGAATAAGCCTGTTCAAATAAAAATTATACCTGAAATCCTATTGAAAGACTTGCCAGATTTATCGGAAAAAGATCCTAAAGCGTTTTTATTTGGAAGATTTGATGTAGGACAAGAATGGGATACGGCAGAAACCAATAAAAGAAATGAGTTTTCTAAGCGATTCAAGAAAATAAAAGACCATTTTAAATTGGGAGAAGAATATGGCTTATATAGTTTTAAACATACTTTTATTACGAAGATCTATAATAACTTTAGAGAGAACATGTCTCAACATGAAGCAAAAAGTAACTTGATGCCTATTACTGGACATTCAACAATGATAGCATTAGAAAAATACTTAAGAGATATTGATGCTGAATTACCAGAAGATTATTCAGCATTTTTGAAATAATATTGTTTAATTTAATAAAAACCAGGATTTCATAAAAGCTTAAAATATAGAAAAACCTCTTATAATCAAGATTAATCTCTAGAAACCTAGTTTATTCTATGAAAACCTCCTGAAACCAGCGAAAACCTAAAACTTCATTTTAATCATATCTAAATTTGTTTTTAGATATGAATTTCGAAACAGTTTATCAAGTAGCAAAAGCACTTCCTAAAGAAGAGCAAATTTTGTTGTTTGAAAAGCTAAAGAATGATTTTTATCATCCTAAAAAGAAATTAAATAATGGAAATAAAATACTAAAAAAAGAGGATGCAATTCATTATTTACTTACTACTATTTTTAGTAATAAGGTAAAAGTGTTAGATATTAATAATATGTAAATGTCTTGAAATATTGTTAATCTTAAGATTGATTATAGGTTTATAATTTTTGATGTTTTATTATGAAATCTAAGAATAATGCACAAAAAAGTTAAATTAACGTGTAATCTATGTCCTAAATGCCAATCGGCAGTGTGAAGTAATTTCATTTGATTTTTTTGACTCATGCAGATCTATTTAAAATTGTTAAGGCATTATTCTTTCCACCATCTAGCAATTACTTCACTAAATGTAACCTCTTGCCATTTGTTCTCCCATTGATTATGGAATTTTATACTTTCAGATTTTGGTTCAGGGTCGGGCATTTCCATTTGAACTATTGCGGGCATTGGTGTTGCGTCTCCAACGATCAAACATTCTCCAGCTGATAATGTTGGTAATATATCTGTAATTGAATTTGCATTATTTGGAAGTAACCCTTTTATATAATTTTGATCGCTAATATTAGTAAGTCTTAATGCAACAAAATTATTGCATTGAGAAAAAATAGTATCTGAAACTTCAGAAGGTCTTTGGCTGACAACCATTAAACTCAAACCATATTTCCTCCCCTCTTTTGCAATTCGCTCTATTGATTTTTTTGAAGCTTTGTATTCTGCACCACCAGATTTAGGAATATAATTATGAGCTTCTTCACAAACTATTAAAAATGGAATATTATTTAGTTCTTTTGTACTGTGTTTTAACTTAGAATAATGAAATGCAAAATCAAATACTAATCTAGATATTAAACTTACAGTTATACTTAAAATCTCAAAGGGAACACCACTTAAATCAATTATTGTAATATTAGATTTGTCTAAATAGCCAAGGAATTGCTTTAGTATTTCTTCGAAATCGTCTGTTTTGTATAATGTCCCATCAGCTTTATTTGGTTGTAGTAAAAAATCTAATCTTTTATCATTTATTTTAGTCTCTAACCTTGATAGAAATCTATTAAATTCACCATTAAAAGCACCATTACTTGCTTTTGTCGCCTTGGCTGTACTCGTTGTTACAAAGTCTAATTTTTTGTCGAAATAAGTATTTATATCGGTTATTAAAGTGTCGTCGAGCAATTTTGGTTTTTGGTCTTCTCCATCTATTTTATTTATAACCTCATTATTCATATTTGAAATGTAGTTATATACTTCTTCAATACTGAAATAGACAGGCGTGTCGTAATTTACTTTTTTAAGTGTTGGATTATGTTTTTCTTTATTTAGTGTAACAGCTTTCTTAAATTGTGAAACTTGATTATGTGAGTTTTGCTCATTACTCTCTATAAATAATGATTCTAATTCCTCAGAGTTCATTAACCAATATGGAAGCTTTAATTTATCTACATCAAGAGCGTTAAGATTAAAGTTTTCTTTACTATCAATTTCAAATGCAGATTTATATTCTGAATGAATATCAAATATAATTACGTGAGCATTTTTTTGACTGCCATTATTTAAGTTAGTTTTTTTATTTATACCAACAACATCTTGTAATATTTTAGCAACAGTACAAGATTTTCCAGAACCAGTAGAACCAACAACTGCGATATGTTTACTAAAAAATTTATTCCCGTTTATATGTAAGTTTATATCTCTGTTTTGAATTAATTCTCCAAATTTAAATGAGTAGTTACTGTCTTTACTGAAAATTTTACTCATAACATTTTCAGAAATAATAAACACTTCTTCTGTTGGTGAAGGCAAAATAGAACTACCTTGTTTAAAATCTTCTGTAAAAACACCAAATGGTTGAGAATTGATTATGTATTTATTGCTTTCGTCATTAATTTTTATACTCTGAATAACGCAAATCACAAAATTATGGTTTCCTTCTTTTATTTGTAAGTATTTACCAATCTGTATTTCTTGTTTATTTTTTTCAAAAACCTCATCACTTTCAATTCTTATCATAATTGAATTAGATGCACTTTCAATAACAGTTCCTATTTTAATTAGTTCTTTCTTTTCCATTTATTCTAAATTTTCAGTTAATATTAATAAATATTGAAGTTCATTTAGATTAGATACTTCTAAAAATTCAATATTTATATCTTGAGTGTCAATTTTTCCAAAATCATCTTTACCAACAATGAAAAGATCATCACTTTTTTTACTATTTATTGCCTTGGCTGTTTCTTCATTAAAAATACAAATACGTAGTTGGAACTCCCTCCAACCTCTATTTTCAATTACTTCTGGTATCTTTAAAAATTCACCTTGATAAAAATCTTTTCCCTTTAATCCATTCTGAAACTTCAAACTCTTTTGATGTAATCTGCTCTCTATTTGAGGAATTAAATTTTCGTTATCTGTTTTAATACAAAAAATAGGAGTTTTGCTATGTAGCCTAATTTTATAATGATATTTACCTATGTAATCTGAAATAAATGGAACGATATTATTTTCAAAATTTTCAATATTAGATTCATTAAACAGGAAGTATCTTAACCTGTGATTAGCTTGTAAGTTTGGTCTTAACTGATTTCTTCTTTTTTTTAAAAGAGCATTATAGGATAAGAGTTCTCTAGTCCAACGAGTTATTGCAGTTTTTTTACTTTTTTCTAATTCTGATATAAAATTGGAGTTATTTATTTTTCTCTCATCTGAATTATGAATAATACTTTTGTTAGCTATTTGTTGAATAGCATTAGGGTAAAATAAATCTTCAATATCTACTTTTGTAAAACTACTTTGGGTTTCTAATAAAGTTTTTATTTCAGATACTAAATCATCAAAAGCTTTACCAATTTCAAATTTAAATTTTTGAGGTTTTATGAATTCATCTAAATCTATTATTAAATCTAAATCTGAAGCTGTCTTATAATAATCGGTAATTTCTTTTGTTTCTGTCGCACTTCTTTTAGGTTTTAAGAGAAGATCTATGATATTTTGCTTTTTTGGAGGTTTTAATTTTGATATATATTGTATATATGCTTTGTCACTTGATTTTAAAATTGACTCAATATCACCTTTTGAAATTGCTTTTTCTCCAATAATTTCGGTTGAAAAGTGGGCGTATAGTATGTATTGTATATTCGCTTTCTATTTTATAGTATTCTAGAGAGCCTTCAGAGTTCTTTTTGACTAGGATAGAGTAGTATCTATGTTTAAATATTTCAAATATTATATAACTTGAACTTATAGAAGGGAAATAGTGATTAATGGTAGCTTTATCTCCAACTCTATTTCCGCTAAAAGTCATCTGGTTTCCATCTATTATATACAAAAAATTTAAAGCATAAATTAATGTACTTTTTCCTATATTATTTGGACCTACTATTTGAAGTGAATTACAGTCGTCTAATTCTATATCCGCTTTTGAATATATATCAGAGTTGAATATCAATAGTCTTTTGAGCATCTTTTTCTTTTGATTATTCTTTATTCTTATGCATTTCTAAAAAAAATAATATTTTATTTAGTTAGTACATGTGTCAACAAAAAACTAGTCATGCCGTTTTTTTTTCTATGAAATTCGTTTATAATACTTAGTATTACTTTGTGGTAAAATAAATTTTATAAATAAAATAAGATTTCAAAATTTTTAGCAATTTTTATTGAAGACATCTATTTCATTCAAATGTAGATAATTAATTTAAATTTTGGTATAAAAAATATAGAGTTTATATTTTTTTTTAACGTAATCAAATTATACAATGAAGTGAGATTACACTTGTCTTTAGATTTCAAAACACCGAACATGGTTTATAAGTTAACAATTTAAATCAATTTTAACCTTTAGACATATTTCAGGAAAGCACAGACTTGATTTAGCTCAATTCCAGGTTCTTAAAAACAAGGTTCTACATTAGAGTTTGTCTCATAAACAAATTTTCCTTTTCCTTTATATTTCTGTTTTTCAATTTCACTAACACAAGCTTTTCTAAGGTCTGCCCTTTTAATAATTAATGTTGAGAAGTTTTTATGAGAATGCATAATTGATTAAATATTTATAAAAGAAGAAAACATAAATTTATAGATGATTCAGAATATTATTTAAAAACATAGAGAAACAGTGGTCATAATTCTGCAATTAGAATGCTAGGTTTAAAATTGTAGATCGAGAATTATTGTCAAAAAAATAGATTCAAAAATTAATTAAAAATCTTTTTCATTTAAACGTACTGAGCATGTTAATGGCATATTTTTGTTTAGTTGTTTACTGGACTTACATATTCAGTTGTCAAGAAATTGTTTAAGAATGACTTTTTAATTGATGATATTCTAATTGAATCTGTTAGTAAAATGCTAGAAAATAAGTAACTAAAAGCAACCCAGTATTATGCTTAATTTTGAAAAAAAGTAAATGAGGATATTCAATAACTAAAAAAAAAAGAATAAGAGCCACAAACTGTTAAATTAAAATACTTTCCTGATATTTACCTTTGTTAAAAAAATCTTGTTTACTTTAAAGATTATTACAAAATATAATATGTTAAAGCCATACCAAATTATCACAATTAAAATTTTAATCTTTTTAAGTTTAGTCTTCTTTTTTTCATGCACTACAGAAAAAAAAGTAAAAAAATATAAAATTGGTTTTTCTCAATGTATTAGTAAAGATGATTGGCGAAAATCTATGGATCATGAAATGAAAATTGAAGCTTCTTTAAATGCAGAAATAGATTTAACTATTTTTCAAGCTAATGGAGATATAGAACTTCAAAATTCACATATTGAATATATGTTTAATAATGGTTTTGATGTAATTATAATTTCTCCGCTAAGAACAGAACCTTTAGTACCAATAATTGAAAAAGCTTATGATAAAGGGATTCCCGTTATTATTGTAGATCGCAAGATTAATTCTCAAAAATTCACAGCATATATAGGAGCAAATAATATTGAAGTTGGCCAAAATGCTGCAAATTATATTGCTTCACAAAATGAAAAAGTAATTAATGTTCTAGAAATAAAAGGAGGTGATGATTCTTCACCAGTCATAGAAAGACATGCAGGATTTCATCAAATAGTGAACAATGAGCCAAAAATAACTGTTTCTTATAGTATTAAAGATGAAGATATTAATCTAAGAATGCCTCAAATCCTAGATTCTTTACATTTGAAACCAATTAACTATGTCTTCGCATTTAATGATGAAATTGCTTATAATACTTGGAAGATTGCAAAATCTAAGAGGGTTGAAAAAACTATCAAATTTATTGGTATAGATGGTTTAAATGGTGATAATAATGGTATTCAATTAGTGCAAAAAGGCATATTGTCTGCATCTATATTATATCCTACAGGTGGAGACGAAGCAATCAAATTAGCATTAAAAATTTTGAATGGCGAAAGAGTGGCTAAAATTAATGTTTTAACCACTACTGTCATTGACTCTAGAAACGCTGATATCATGAAAAATCAGTTTAAAAAGATTAATCAGCATCAAAATGATATAGAAAATCAACAATTAAAAATTAAAGAACAAGAAGAAACTTATACTACACAGAGTAATACTCTAAAATTACTATTAGTTCTATTAATACTGATTATTCTATTAGCTGCTTTCAGTATTTATTCTGGTTTTAATTTAAAGAAAAAGAAAAGAGAATTAGAAATTCAAAACAACAAAATTACGATTCAACGAAATCAAATAAAAAAAATTAATGAAGCGAAGACCAATTTTTTTACAGGTCTTTCTCATGAGTTTAAAACACCAATTACACTAATTCTATCTTCAATAGATTCACTATCTGAAAATAAAAAGATTAGGGATCATAAACTTTTAAAAGAAGTTGGTTTGATTTTTAATAACTCAAAACGTTTATTACGTTTAATTAATCAATTAATAGATTTTAGAAAAGTTGAAGATAAAAAATTTATTTTAAGAGCATCAAAAACAAATTTGTTCCAGTTTTCGAATACAATTTTCAAAGATTTTGAAAGAGAAGCTCAAAAAAGAAATATTAAATTTTTAATTGATACAAATAATGAATATTTAGATATCTATTTAGATAGAAACCTAATGGATAAGGTATACTTTAATTTACTGTCAAATTCTTTTAAGTTTACACCTAACAACGGTACCATAAAAATTGAAATTAAAGATATAAAAGAAAGTAATTTTGTTAAAATTTATTTTAAAGATACTGGTATTGGAATTCCGAATGATGAAATAAATAATGTCTTTAAAGCTTTTTATCAAGGGTCAAATAATAATAAATCTAGTTCTGGTATCGGTTTGCATTTGTCAAAAGAGTTTATAGAATTACATAAAGGAGAAATTGAAGTAAGTTCAAGTAATGGAACAGAATTTATGATTACTTTATATAAAGATAATGTACATCTGAGTTCAGATGAAATTGTTTATGAACCAGCTATCATAGATAATCCATTATTAAATTTTAATTTAGACTATGAAGATGATGCTTTTACAGTACAAAATGATTTAATTGAAGAAAATAGAGATTCAATATTACTTATTGAAGATAATGAAGATTTGGTTAAATACTTAAGTAGTAAGCTAAAATTAGAATATAATGTAAGTATAAGTAATGGTAATAATGTTTTAGAAAAAGCATTTGAAGTAATGCCAGATATTATAATTTGCGATGTTAATTTACCAGAGAAAAATGGATTTGAAATATGTGATATATTAAAAAAAGATATCAGAACATCGCACATCCCAGTTATTATTTTAACTGCTTATGATAGTAAGGAATCTTATATTCAAGGCTTAGAATCTGGAGCAGATTTATTCTTAACCAAACCATTTAGTTTTGCTATTCTATATAGGTCTATTAAAAACCTTTTATATAATCGTGAGAGACTACGTAAACATTATATTAAAAACATATATAAGTCAGATCCGATTAAAAAAGATGGTTTATTTGAACAAGACTTTATAGAGATAATGAACAAACATATATATGAAAACATAGATGATTCAAGTTTTTCTGTAGAGCAATTAGCCTCTAAATTGGGTATATCTAGAGTTCAATTATACAGGAAAATAAAATCAATATTAAATATTAGTATAAGTGACTATATATTAAATATTAGATTAGAAAAGGCAAAAACATTACTTCAAGATTCTAGACTTTCTATTTCAGAGGTTGCCTACTCCATTGGTTTTTCTTCACCTAGTTATTTTTCATCATCTTTTAAAAATAAGTTTGGTAAATCCCCAAAGTTATTTCAGAAAAATAAATAGTATTTAGTTTAAAAAATGTGTAATTGCTCCTTTTTACGCAACTAGATTAACTGTAAATGTATCTAAATTAACATATTTTTTATTTAATTATTGTGTATTTAGTGAATAAACCATACTTAAATAACTGAAATACAGTATACTACATATTTTTTCGTTTTTTTATACTGATTGTAACAATCCTTATAATTTAAGAGAGGTTGGTTTTATAGTTTTATAGAAACTTTAATACCAATAATTACAATGAATAATAAAATATTAGTTTGGTCAATTACAGCAGCTTTAGCAGGTTTCTTATTTGGTTTTGATACAGTAGTTATTTCAGGCGCAGATAAAAAGCTACAATTATTATGGAATTCTTCTGATGCATTTCATGGGAGTGTTGTAATGGCAATGGCTCTTTGGGGTACCGTTATTGGAGCTGTTTTTGGAGGTATTCCAACTAATAAATTAGGAAGAAAGAAAACATTATTAATAATAGGAATACTTTATACCGTATCAGCTATAGGTTCTGGTTTAGCAAATGACCCGTATACATTTGCATTTTTTAGATTTTTAGGTGGTTTAGGAGTTGGAGCATCTACAATTGCAGCACCAGCTTATATTTCTGAAATTGCACCTGCTAAACATAGAGGGCGTTTAGTTGCGTTATATCAATTTAATATCGTTTTAGGAATTTTAATAGCTTTCTTATCTAATTATTTATTAAGTGGTATTGGTGAAAATGCATGGAGATGGATGGTCGGTGTAGAAGCATTTCCAGCAATTTTATATTCACTTTTTGTACTTACTGTTCCTAAGAGTCCAAGATGGTTATTATCTAAGTTTAGAAATAAGGAAGCTAAAGAGGTCTTATCAATAATTAACCCAGATATAGATCCAGAAATATTATTATTAGAAATGAATTCTAATAATCAAAATGATGATTTAAAAGAAACAATTTTTTTAAAGAAATATAGATTTCCTTTAACCTTAGTTTTTTTGATAGCAATGTTTAATCAATTATCAGGTATAAATGCCTTTCTTTATTATGCTCCAAGAATTTTTGAAGAAGCTGGTTTAGGTGAAAGTACTGCATTGTTAAGTAGTATAGGAATAGGAGTAACCAATCTAATTTTTACATTATTAGGTGTGTTTCTAATCGATAAATTGGGTCGAAAAACACTCATGTATTTTGGGTCAATAGGATATATTATTTCTTTAAGTTTAGTAGCATGTGCGTTCTTTTTTGGATGGACAGGTATGGCAGTACCAATATTCCTATTCTTATTTATTGCATCCCACGCAATTGGCCAAGGAGCCGTAATTTGGGTATTCATCTCAGAAATATTTCCAAACCATTTAAGAGCTTCAGGTCAATCTTTTGGTAGCACAACACATTGGTTTTTAGCAGCATTAATACCAGCATTAATACCAACTTTATTTTCTACAATTGGGGCGGGTGTGGTATTCTTGTTTTTCGCTGTTATGATGGTGTTTCAATTGCTTTTTGTAGCTTTTATGATGCCAGAAACCAAAGGAGTATCTCTAGAAGAATTAAGTAATAAACTAATTAAAGAACGAAATAAATAAGTGTATGAAACGTATTAATAATTCAAAATTTGTGATAATTATTTTGTTATTATCATTGTTTGTTAGTTGTAAACATAAGACCGAAGAAAGTCAAATTACAGAAAACAAGTTAGATAAAATAACATACTCAGAAGAAGAACTTAGTAGACCTAATTTTCATTTTACACCTAAAAAAGGTTGGATGAATGACCCAAATGGGATGTTCTACAAAGATGGGTATTATCATTTATATTTTCAGCATTATCCAGATGGGAACACCTGGGGTCCTATGCACTGGGGACATGCCATAAGCACAGATATGGTAACATGGAAAGAAATGCCCATAGCGATATATCCAGATGAAAAGGGATACATTTTTTCAGGAAGTTCGGTAGTAGATGTCAATAATAGTTCGGGGTTTTCCAAAAATGATATTGAGCCTATAATAGCTATGTTTACTTATCATGATATGGATGCTGAAAAAGCAGGAAAAACAAATTACCAATCACAAGCCATTGCATATTCTTTAGATGAAGGACAAACGTTTACAAAATATTCTGAAAATCCAGTAATTAAAAACCCAGGCATCAAAGATTTTAGAGATCCCAAAATAGTATGGGATTCCATCCATAATAAATGGTTAATGGTATTGGCTGCTGGTCAAAGAATTATGTTTTATAGCTCTTCAAATTTAAAGGATTGGAAACTAGAGTCTGATTTTGGCGATGGTATAGGAGGCCATGATGGTGTTTGGGAATGTCCAGATTTTTTTCCAATGGTAGTCCAAGGAACCGAAGAGGTGAAATGGGTTTTGCTTGTTAGTATCAATCCAGGAGGTCCAAATGGAGGTAGTGCAACCCAATACTTTGTAGGCGATTTTGATGGTAATCAATTTAAAATAGATAAGTCGTTTGAGAACGACTTAAATAATACGGAGCATAAATCTATTTGGATTGACTACGGAAGAGATAATTATGCAGGAGTAACTTGGGCTAATATCCCAGAAACTAATGGCAGGAAATTATTTATGGGATGGATGTCTAATTGGAATTATGCCAATGAAGTTCCAACTGAAACTTGGAGAAGCGCCATGACAGTTGCTAGAACTGTTGAACTTCAAAAAAATGATGCTAGTTACAGATTATTATTTCAACCTGTAAAAGAATTATCTAATTATAGAAGTATCAAATTTAAGAAAGAATCAATAGCAATAAAAAGAACTGAAAAAATTATTGATTCAAAAGCTATCGATTTATCAAGTACAGAAATTAATTTTAAAATTTCAGATGTAAAAAATAGTGGTTTTACCTTCAAACTGACCAATAAAAAAGGCGACACCTTAGCTTTTGGATATAATAACAGTGATAAAAACTTTTTTGTAGATAGAAGAAAATCTGGAAAAACAGGGTTTTCTGAAAAATTTGCAGATCGCGTTTCTTTGGCTAAAAGAACTTCACTAAATCCTGATTTGGTTGGAACAATTATTCTTGATAAAACATCTATAGAACTGTTTTTTGACAATGGAGAGACAGTAATGACAGAAATATTTTTTCCCAACTCACCATTCGATAAATTAAGTATTCAGCCAAAAGACCAAGAATTTATTCTTGGCAACATTGAAATTCACAAACTAAATATTAACTAAATTAAATTAAAGATGAAATTAAAACAACTTTTAATTCTGCCTGTATTCGCCCTCATGAGCTTTTGGGCAAATTCACAAGTAAAAGGTACTGTTACCTCCCAGGAGGATGGCATGCCTTTACCTAGTGTATCAATAATTATATATGGCACTCAACAAGGTGTTACAACTGATTTTGATGGTAATTACGTATTTAAAAATGTTGATAAAAATGCGACTTTGGTTTTTAGCTACATTGGCTACAAATCCCAAGAAATAAAAATTAGTGGACGTTCAGTAATAGACGTTGTATTAGTAATGGATGCAGCTTCACTTGATGAAATTGTCGTTACTGGGTATTCTAAAGAACGTAAAGTGGACATTACAGGCGCTATAAGTGTTGTAGACGTTGGTGTAATTGAAGGACAGAGTAGAAGTTCTGGTAATGCCATGCAGGCTTTACAGGGGCGTGTTCCTGGGCTTTTTATTGAAAAGTCTGGAGACCCAACAGGGGCAGCAAGTAATATTTTAATACGTGGTATTACCACATTAGGTGATAATAGTCCTCTTTATGTAATTGATGGAGTTCCTACCAAGAGACCAGAGGTTTTTGCGAGTTTAAATCCTGAATCAATAGAGTCTATACAAGTACTGAAAGATGCATCAGCATCCTCTCTTTATGGTTCTAGAGCAGGTAATGGTGTTATTGTAGTTTCTACTAAAAGTGGAGCTAAGGGAGAGCGAGTTACTGTGAGCTTTAATTCAAATGTATCTATCCAATCTGAAAAAAAACAACGCTACGAAATGATGAATTCACTTCAAAGAGGACAAGTTTTATTTCAAGCTTCAGTAAATGATAGATCCGATCCAAATGCCGGTTATGGTTCAATATATAACTTTGATTGGAACGGGGATTTTAATAATCCTGTGCTAAACAGTGTAACAGCACAGCCATTTGTTGGAGGTGATACGAATGTACCTGTTGGAGATACTGATTGGCAAAAAGAAATGTATGATACTGGGTTCCTTTATAATAATGAGGTGACAATTTCTGCAAGTTCAGAAAAATCATCTGTGATGATGAACTTTGGTTACTTAAAAAACACCGGAATGCTAAAAAACACTAATTATGATAGATATTCCGCAAAAATAAACGCTAATACTAAGTTATTTAACGATAAAGTAAGAGTTGGGGTAAATACACAGTTTTTCACTTCTAATGAAACGTTAGTATCGCCAGATGTTGGTAGTGCTCCAACTACAGGTTTAGCAATTACTTTGGCACCAACAATTCCGGTTTATGATGCTAACGGAGAGTTTGCTGGACCTATTGGAGCAGGGTATTCAGATAGAAATAATCCGGTATTAATGCAATATTTAAACCGCTGGGATAATGCTGATAAAAATAGCTTTTTTGGTAATGTATTTGCAGAAATTGATCTTATAAAGGGTTTAACATTTAGAACAAACGTCGGTTTAGATTTTAGCGATTTTAAAAGAAAAGATATTGAACGTAAAGTAAACAATGGATTTATTACAAGGTCAACTAACCGTTTAATAATTGACACCAATAAGTTTTCAAGTCTTGTGTTTTCAAATACATTAAATTATGATTTAGAGTTAGGAGAAAATCATCGATTTTCGGTTTTATTAGGATATGAATATATTAGAAATGATTTTGATACATTCGTAGCTCAAGCCGACGAATTTCCATTTGAAACAGAAGAATTCTTTGTCCTAAATGCAGCCACGGGAGCAAGAACTTCTAGAGGTACTTCAACCTCAAATACAACCGTTTCTCAATTCGGAAAAATTAATTATGCCTATTCTGATAAATATTTAGCATCCTTTACTTTGCGTCGTGATGGGTCTTCCCGTTTTGGTGTCGATAATCGATTTGGTGTTTTCCCTGCAGCAACTGTTGGTTGGAGAATAAGCAATGAGGACTTCTTTCCCGAAAATGAAGTTGTTTCAAACTTAAAGTTAAGAGCTGGTTATGGGGTTGTGGGGAATCAAGAAATTGGTGATGGCGCACGTTTTGGTTTATTTGAAACAAGATATGGACCAAATCAAAATCTTTATTCACCTGACTTCTTCAATATATATTATAATGTGGGAACAGCTTATGATATTAATGGTAATAATACGGGAACATTGCCATCAGGATTTGTAAGAATTCAATCAGAGAACAGAAATTTAAGTTGGGAAGAAACGGCTGAATATAATTACGGTATAGATTTTTCTTTATTCAAAAATAATATTACAGGGTCATTTGATTATTATACCAGAGAAACTAAGAGCATTTTGCGTTCTCCTAGAACGATTGCAACACAGGGCGAAGGTGCTAATACTGTATTAAATATTGCGAATACATCAGGGCAAGGTTGGGAGTTGGCATTAGCCTATGACAAAACTTTTGATAATGGTTTTACTTTTGGGATTTCAACCAATGTATCTCATTTTGCAGATAAAATTACACAGCTTAACGAGGGTGGAGAAACAGATTTTGGAGGTACAGTAGACAATTCAATTATTGGACGCTCATTGTTCTCTATTTTTGGTTATAGAACAGATGGACTTTTTCAAAGTCAAGAAGACGTAAATAATAGCCCAACACAAGATTTGGCAAGACCAGGTAGTATCAAATATGTTGATGTTAATGGTGATGGGGTTATAGATGTTGATGACAGAGATTGGTTAGGAACAACGCTACCCGAATTAGAATACGGAGTTACCATAAACTTAGCTTATAAGAATTTTGATTTATCGTTATTTGGATCGGGTGTTACAAACCGCATTGGTCAAGACCCTTACGTATTTTGGAACAATTTTGCATCGGGTAGAGAAAATGGGGGTGTTGGACTTTTAAATGCATGGACTCCACAGAATACAAATACAAATATCCCATCTGCAACTTTAGCATTTAACGATACAAGAACATCAGATTATACGTTTAGAAAAAATTCTTATTTCAAATTAAGAAACCTACAAATAGGATATTCTTTACCAAAAGACATGATTAGTAAACTCGGAGGAATGACAAGAGCCAGATTTTATTTACAAGGAGAGAATTTATTCTGGATAACACATAAAGACTATATAGGTCCAGATCCAGAGCGAACAGATGTAAACAGAATACCAGTGCCAACAGTCCTTTCTTTAGGATTTAACCTAAACTTTTAAAAAGAAATAGATCATGAAAAACAATAAAATATTTTTAATTTGGCTGTTAGCGATGGTTTTCCTAACGGCTTGTAGCGAAGACGTTCTAGATTATAAACCAGAAGGATTATTATCTCAAGAAGATGTAAGCACCACCGAAAATTTAGAAGGATTGGTTATAGCCGCATATGCAGGTATAGCGAATGATGAAATGGTAGGGCCTATAACCAATCAATGGGTATATGGCAGTGTGCGTGCTGATGACGCTTACAAAGGTGGAGGAGGAATTGGAGATGTAGATGTAATTCACCGTTACGAAATGTACAATCTAACCATCCCAGATTATGGAGATTGGATGACACCTAAAACTTGGGTGAACCATTATAAGGCCATCAGTCGTGCTAATTTTGCCTTAGAATTGATAAACGAGACATCTGAAGCAAATTTTCCTAAAAAAACGCTAAGACAAGCTGAACTTCGTTTTTTAAGAGCTCACAGTCACTTTATGTTGAAGTTGTTATTTAAAAAGGTGCCTTATATAGTTGAAACTATGACGGCTGAAGAAAAAGCGAATGCTACTAACGATATGACCAATGATGAGTTGTGGAATATGATAGCAGAAGATTTCTTATTTGCTTATAATAATTTACCACAATCACAAGATCAAGTGGGAAGAGCTGATAGAAGTGCAGCTGCAGCTTATTTGGCTAAGCTACGTTTATTCCAAGCTTATGAGCAAAATGATACACATCAAGTAACGAGTATAAACACTGCTAGGTTACAAGAAGTTATTGATTACGCTAATGATGTTACAGGAGGGTTAGAACCAGATTTCGGAAATAACTTTTTAGATGGTTTTGATAACGGAACAGAATCAATTTGGTCAGCTCAATTTTCAATAAACGATGGTACTTTGGTGAGCAGAGTAAGTTTTGTTACAGGGCTTAATTCTCCTCATGGTTCAGGCTTATATGGATGTTGTGGTTTTCACTTAGCAAGTCAAAATATGGTAAATGCTTTTAAAACTGATGCTAGTGGATTGCCTATGCTGGACACTTTTAATAATACAGATATTTTCAACGTTATTAATGGTAATGGTGAAGCTTCATTGGCAGCCGGAGTTACACTAGATCCAAGAATTGACCATACCGTTGGTATTCCTGGAAGACCATTTAAATACCGTAACACAGTAAATAATGCTAACGACATGATTTACAATTTTTCTTGGGCTAGAGACCCTGGTGTTTATGGGTATTTTGGAAATATGAAAGAGCAACAAGCTCCAGACTGTTCTTGTTATGTAAAAGAGGGACCATTTGTTGGAACATCAAAAAATGTAGATTTTATTAGATATGCAGACGTACTATTATGGAAAGCAGAAGCTTTAATCCAACTAAATCGAGTATCTGAGGGCTTGTCAATAATAAATCAAATAAGAGCTCGTGCTGGCAACAGTACAATCAGACCAATGAATGCAGGAGCTACTGATGTTTATGGTATTGGAACTTATCCATTAGCACTATCAAAACAAGATGCGCTTAAAGCGTTAAAGTTTGAACGACGTTTAGAGTTTGCCATGGAAGGTGCTAGATTTTTTGATTTAGTAAGATGGGGTGAAGCGGAAGTGGTTTTAAACGGGTACATAGCTGTTGAAAAAACAAAAAGAGATTTTTTAACCAATGCGCAATTTACCGCTGGTAGAGATGAATACTATCCAATTCCACAAAGAGAAATTGATGTAACAGGAGGATTATATATACAAAATCCAGGGTATTAATTGAAAAGATTATAATTTTTGAATTAGTTTGTTAATTCCAGAAGAAATTAATTACAAAAGATTTATTCTGGATATCAAAAGATTCATTGCAATCAAATAATTATCAAAAGAAGTTATGAAATCGAAATATGAAATTAAGTTTTTTATCTCAGTTTTTCTGTTAAGTCTTTTTATTGGAGTAAGCAGTTGTCAATCGAATGATAATTCTGAAGACACCATTCAAGAACCTATTTTGCCTGATCCAAATCCTATGTTTGAAAATTTGCAATGTACAACGCAGATAGAACAATCAGATTACTCAATTTATAAAATAGCTTCAAATGGAACTCGTATAGGTGATTTAATGCCTATTTACGATGATGCTTCAAATAAGTTTTACTTGTATTATTTGAAAGATATTTGGAATGATAATTCAAACCAAAGACACCCATGGTACACATTATCAACAACTGATTTTGCCTCATATAATGAGATCAATACAGAAATACTTAGCTCAAGCCCTCAGGGATGTGACCAAGACTTTGCAATTGGTTCAGGTTCGGTTTTTGTTAAAGACAATACATATTATGGTTTTTATACGGGGCATAATCCAAATTTTCCATCAAGCTGTGTAACTACAAAAGAGGGAATTATGTTAGCAACTTCAAACAATCCTGAAGCTGGTTTTAGAAAAAACAAATCGTTTACAACTATTTATGCGCCAAAAGGAATGCAGTTCGATGAGCAAGATAATTTTAGAGATCCTTATGTTTTTGAAGATGCGGGTACCTACCATATGCTTGTTAGCGCCAGGGCAAAGATTGGTGGCGTTTTTAAAGGTATAATTGCTTCTTACACATCAACAGATTTATTGTCATGGACATACGATGGTGTTTTTTACGATGGAGGTACTAAGACGTACTTTATGATGGAAACAGCTCAAGTTTTCAAAATGGGAAGTATGTATTATTTAATCTTTTCTGATATAGACTCACGTAAAGTTATATATAGAAAAAGTAGTTCAGCAACCGGACCATGGGAACAACCAACTGGTTCTGAATTTCTAGATGGTAATGATTTTTATGCTGCAAAGGCCGCAAGTAACGGAACGGATACCTTTATTATGGGTTGGACTGCAAAAACCGAGAATAATTTAGATTATGGTCTTAAAACTTGGGGCGGAAATTTAGTGGCTCATAAATTATCACAAAACTCTAATGGTGATTTAATGTTGTCTATACCCGATGCGGTAGCCAGTGGCATGCAAACAAAAATTACTTTAGAGCTAAATAGAGAAATTGGCACTTTTGAAAAAACTGAGTTAAACGAAGAGTCATATAAACTTACTAGTTCTAATCATAATGATGTTTCAGCAGTTTTTTATGAACCCATTGATGCGCCAAGGTATTTAATATCAACTACAGTGTCATATTCTAATTCAAATAGAGACTTTGGATTTTTTCTTGGTGCCTGTGATGAAAAAAACAACGTAATAAGTTTACGTTTTGTGCCAAGTGAGCATAAAATAAGATTAGACAAAACACTTAGGGCATCTTTATCGAGTTCAACAAGTTCAGATAATGAGACTTCATTCAAATTAGAACCAAATGTAGAGTATGATGTGAAGGTGGTCATTGAAAATTCCATAGTGGTAATCTATGTTAATAATCAAGTTGCACTTACATCAAGAGTTTACAAAGCACCAAATACATCTTGGGGTGTGTTTGCTGATAATAGTACCGTATTTTTTAAAACAATAACAGGAACTAAACCTTAAGTTGAGTTACTATCTAAATAATAGGATAAAATAAAATAACAACTAAAATAAGAAAATCATGATTAAAATTATTAAAAGAATATCGATGTTTTTAGCGATCGGCTTCTTAGTAACGCTAGCTTCATCATGCGAAGATGTAGCATTGAACCCAATAACGCCAACTATTGCTCAAAAGGTAAGCGGATTAAGTGTTGCTTTAAATGGAGACGATGCTGTTTTAACTTGGACGAATCCGTCAAACGCAAGCAGCATAGTTATAAGTCATACCGATGGTGTTGCAAAAATTGAAAGTGCGGCAACAACATTTAGCTATGGTATTATTAATGTAAATAAGGATTATACATTTACCGTAAAAACAAAAGATGCCGAAGGTAATCTTTCGTTAGGTGAAACTGTTAACTTACGCAGAGAAGGCCCAGAAGCTGTTCGCAACTTTAAGGCCGCACAAGATGTTAGGGACGTTATTCTTACATGGGATCTAATAGAAACCAGTTTACAAAGTATAAGGCTACAAATTAATGACGAGGTAGTAAATTTACCTGGAAATGCCACATCTTATACTGTTAGCGATATCACTGAAGGAAATTATACTTTTAAGGTTAACACTTTTAACACTGCTAATGTCATTTCACCTTCTAGAATTATTGAATATCTTGTGAGTTTTGATATTAGAAAAATAGCATTTTTAGGTGCTGCTGCAGAAAACACTCCAACCGCATGGAATGCTAGCAATGGAGGAGATTTTACAGTAGATGACGATGAAACTGCTGCTACATGGTTTCCAAATATTGCAGGGCCATTAACTGAAGTTACATATCATTCGTTTACCGATGTAGCCAATGGCGAGGTAGATTTAAGTGCATATCATGCTATTTGGATTCAGTTCGATGGTGGCTGGTGGGGAGATCGAGTTGCTCAGTTTCCAAAAAATGGTGCTAACTGTATCATTGGTGAAGGACCTGCAGATAGTCCAGCATGTGCGGATTTAGCCGATAATTTAATTATTAAAGTTAAAAACTATTATGAAGCTGGGGGTAACATACTTGTTGGTAATTACGCTGCATTTATATTAGATGATATTGGTGTAGTTGATGGTAATGGAGTTCCCAATCAAGCTTGGGGTGGCACAGGATATGAGGATTGGGCAACAAATGATGCCTGGGGTGCAAGTTGGACAGCAGATTCCTCTAGTCCTTACTTTGCAGGCGTAACTTCAAGTTCTGGTAGTTGTATTGGTCCAAATTTTGAGACTTTAGCTTCTGGTACCCGAAAAAAGAATAGAGTTGCTCAATATAATATGGATTTTGGCCCATGGGAAGCTGGAACATTGGAAGAAGCGAGGTCAAATTTTGAAGCTGCTATAGGAGGTAACATTCTTTGGGGTAACTGCGGAGGTAACGAAGTTTGGGGTGTAGAATGGCCATCAAACGGAACAACTGGCACTGTAATTTGCGCTATAGGTGGCACTTGGGACTGGGAAGTTGGAGGTCAACCTAATGGCGGTAACATGAAGATTATCACTAAAAATATTTTACGCCATTTAGCAGATTTAGGTCTTGCAAACTAATAACAGATTTAACAATGCGGTGTATTTTAATATACCGCTATTGTTTATATTATGAAAACTTTGGATGAAAACACCAAGAGTCTTAAATATAAAATAGTAAAAAAATAATTCATTTGAATTTTTTCCATTATATGTCTATGAAAACCATAAAAGTAATTAGAATATTATTTTTTACTATTGCACTAATTGTATTCTCAAACTGTAATGAGGATGATATATCTTCTAATTCAAATGCTGAATTAGTAACAATCGGAGATAATGATTATAGACCAGATTTTCATTTCACTCCACAAGAAAAGTGGATGAATGACCCTAATGGTATGGTGTATTATGCAGGTGAGTATCATTTGTTTTATCAACATAATCCGAATGCAAATATATGGGGGCCAATGCACTGGGGACATGCAGTTAGCACAGATTTAGTAAATTGGCAGCAGTTACCAATTGCCTTATACCCAGACAATTTAGGAAATATTTTTTCTGGAAGTATTGTCGTTGATGCGAATAACACATCTGGATTTAAAACAGGTAGTGAGAGTCCTTTAGTGGCTATTTTTACTCATCAAAACCCAGCAAACAATAAACAAACCCAGAGTTTAGCTTATAGTAATGATAAAGGTAGAACTTGGACTAAATATGAAAACAACCCTGTTTTGGTAAATAATGACAAAGCAGATTTTAGAGACCCTAAAGTATCTTGGCATGAGGGAACACAAAAATGGGTAATGTCACTTGCAGCTGGTGATGAAATTATGTTTTATACGTCAACAAATTTAAAAAATTGGGAATATAAAAATAGTTTTGGGAAAAATGTAGGAGCACATGGTGGTGTATGGGAATGTCCAGATTTATTTAAAATTGAAGACGAAAACGGTCAAGAAACTTGGGCGTTATTGGTTAGTATTAATCCTGGAGGCCCAAACGGTGGATCTGGAACCCAATATTTTTTAGGGGATTTTGAAGGAGAAAGTTTTACCTCTTCACAAACAGAAACCTTATGGCTAGATTATGGAACTGACAATTATGCTGGTGTAACCTGGAGTAATGAGCCAAATAATAGAAATTTATTTATGGGCTGGATGAGTAATTGGTCATATGCTCAAAATGTTCCAACCTATAGTTATAGAAGTGCTATGACATTTCCAAGAACTTTACATTGGCAAAACAGTAATGGTAAAAGCATAATTATTAGTAAACTGCCAACGGAGATAATCTATGCAATTGGTGGTAAAATTGTTGAAAACAATAATGCTGCAAATAGATTTGAATTGTTGAATGATGAAACCTTAAGAGGAGGTAAATTCTATCTTGAAACTACTCTAGATTTTAGTGATATTAATGAAGCAAAAATTGAATGGGGTAATAAAAGCTCAAGTGTTGTTATAAACTATAACAAAATTAATGGCGAATTAATCTTAAATAGACAAGAATCAGGATACTACTTTAACAACTTGAATAGTAATATTATAAAATGTCCATATGTATTACCTGTTTCGAATCAACTAAAAATAAATATGCTGGTCGATAAATCTTCAATGGAAATTTTTCTTAATAATGGTGAACGTTCCGTAACTGCTTTAGTATTTCCATTAGCACCTTTTAAAAGTTTAGAGATTACTGCTAACGAGGAAATCCAGTTTATTAAACAAATAAAAATAAATAAATTAACAGAATAATTTGTGTAATTAATTAGGTTCTAGAAAAAATTTTATAACTTTTATCTAGAACCTTTTATAAAATAAAAAGGATGTCAAAAATAACATGTTTTGGAGAAGTGTTATGGGATGTATTTCCAACTCATAAAAAAATTGGAGGTGCACCTTTAAATGTAGCAAGTAGAATAAGTTCATTCGGCCACAATGTAGCAATGATTAGTGCTATTGGGGAAGATGAATTTGGTGAGGAAATTATTAAGTATTTAAATAATAACAAAATAAATACTGAAAACATTCAAATCAAAAAAGAATTTCAAACTGGTAAAGTTAATGTAATGCTTAATGAAAAAGGATCGGCTTCTTACGATATAAAATATCCAAGAGCTTGGGATAAGATAAGATTTACAGAAGGAGCAAGAAATTTAGTTCTAAATGCAGATGCATTTGTTTTTGGAAGCCTAGTTGCTAGAGACGAAACTTCTCGAAATACATTATATCAATTAATTGAATTTGCTAAATATAAAATATTTGATTTAAATTTAAGAGAACCTTACTACACAGCAGAAGTATTAGTTTATTTATTGGAAAAAGCAGATTTTATAAAATTTAATGATGATGAGTTATATGAAGTTTGTAAAAAATTAGGCTCAAAATACAACTCATTAGAGCAGAATATAAAATTTATTGCAGAAAAAACCAATACAAAACATGTCTGTGTTACTAAAGGCCCTCATGGTGCAGTTTTGTTATATGATGATAAATTGTTTTATAATAGTGGTTTTCAAATTAATGTAATAGATACCGTTGGTGCTGGCGATTCTTTTTTAGGCTCCTTAACAAGTCAATTATTAAATAAAGAAGATCCTCAAAAAGCAATAGATTTTGCTTGTGCGGTTGGCGCATTAGTAGCACAAAGCGAAGGCGCAAACCCTATAATAGCTAATGAATATATTAATTTGTTTTTAAACCCTCATTTAGAGTAAGTTTATAAAAGGTAAGTGCTTATGAATAAAAAAAAAGAGAAACTTAAAAAAGAGTTATTAATTTATAGGGCTTATTATACTATCCAAAAAAAAATACAGCAACTTTTGAGCAATGGTTATCAAAATTTAATTTGCGCAAAGTAGGGGATCTCGTTATCTCAAAAAACGGAAAAACTATAAGCTTAAATCTAATGATAGACCTGTATAAAAATCAAAAGAAAAAAGGCTTTGTTTAAGTACTTTAATGAAACTGGGCTTTGATATTTTATGAATATCCTATGTAATTTTAAGAAGGGCACCTTACAAAAGGTGCCTTAATTTTTTTATAAAATAGAAAGCTACCGAGTTTATTACTAAAATTTATGGCGAAGAAGCACAGACACACAATGCTGATCTTGAAAATCAAGAAGAGGTTTTGAAATAATAAAAGTTGCATCAAAAAAAATAATGGCAATGTTACTTTTCGTCTATGATTTCTATCGCAGTATAGAAACGAGAAGTAAATAAGTGTTTTTTGAAACAAAACTACCTAGAAATCCAAGCCAATAAATGGGATAATTATGTATAATAATGACTGGTTCGTAGTTTAAAATATACTGCAGTATGTTCGCTAATGTAATTTGGAAATCTTTCAATTAATTGCCCATGTTTTAAATCTAATTATGAAATACTATCTATTTCTTGTTGTTGCTAAACTGTTGCAAAGTTGTTGCTCTATTTTTTATTTTTTGTTTCAAAGTTGTTGCTTTATTGTTGCAAAGACATGTTTTGGGGAGTGTTATCTCCATTAAGAAACATTCTTTGTTGTTTAGAAGTCTTACTTAGTTTATCAATTTCTTCTTTAGCTAATTCAAACACTTTTCCTAGTTCACGAATTACAGCTTTGCATCTAAAAGTATTATAAGTTGCTAAAAGTGCCGTGTTTTTTAAACATTTAAAAACATAGCTGGAAACATCATTTCTGTCTTCCCAAGGAAAATTAATATCAAAATCTGGTGGTGATACTTTCAATGAATTAATCAAACTTTCAAAATACAAATCGAACTCAACCAAATTGACATCTGTAATGCTAATAATATAGGAAACAATACTATTTTGAACTACTTCCGCTACCAACAAGAAAATATCCTTTGCCTTTCATATAACTCACAATATCATAGTAATTAAAAAAACAACAAATTTTAATTCAATAATTACCTTCAATTCTTTTTGAAGTCTACTTTGTACTTGTTGTGTTACAATGAAATGTCTTGTGTGCACTTAAATTCTTCTTCAAAACTATGGTAATAACACTGTTTATTCAAGTTTTCTCTGCCTTGATTATATCCAAAATGTATTACCCATTGTGGTAAAAATGTTTTATCATTTGCACTTGGCCAAATGCAATCTTTAAAATAGACTTACAAAACAAGTGCACTGTGCAAAGTGTTTGTTGCTAAAGACTATTTTGTTGTAATTAGTTTACTTAATAATATATTATTATCAATTGCACGTAAAAGCCGATGTGGATTAAAATCATTTTTATTAAGAATGATTACTCGTTGTTGTATAACCGATTTGACTTTATACTTTTTTAAATTCAAAAAAAATAGATAAATATTGAATGATGTTTTCAAAACCTGTAATGCTTTTGCAATAGCAAAAAAATGTTGTGAATTGCCATTTCTAAAATCGACACCCACAAAAGGTTTTATATTGAACTTTTTGCTTGTTAAATAAAATTTAACCTTCAATTTTGTCAAAAAAAAATATTGAACATTCCCTTTAATGGAAGATTCTATGCGGCCAATTAAGGATGTTTATTTTGCGTATGTAGAATTTTTAGAAGATATTAAAGGTGGTTTAGAGGCTTTGAAAAAGTCTTTAGTTTAAATTCTTGTTTCACACGATATTGTTTATTATTTTTACTAACATTTATTATAAATCAGAGTACACACTTTCGTACACGATTTAATTAAAATAAAGCATAAAAAGGGTCAAATTTGGGTTTTTTGTCAAACTCATAACCCGAAGGTCACTGGTTCGAGTCCAGTTCCCGCTACTAAGCTTAACGCTAATTAAATCAACGAATTGTGTCTCACAATTCGTTTTTTTATGCCTTTAAGTTTCTTGCTTTTACAAAAATCGTAATCTTATTTTAATTCACACACAACTTTTAGGAATGATCCAAAATACGTATTAAATATTTTTTATTATATTTAGACAGTATAAAAATGATGAAAAAATTTTGAGAATTTTTATAAATAAGTTAAAACTTACTTTTTAATTTAATACGATAGTAAAGTAGCATTCTCTCAAAAAAATAAACTCTTTTAAAAACGAACCAAATAAGCTAGAACGATACTATCTTTTTCATCAAAAAAAAATAAAAAGGAACTTTAAAACGCCATGAAATTAGCGCTTTTAATTTTACTAAAATAGTTTGCTCCTTTTACTATTCATTTATAAAAAAATAAATATGAAAAAGATACTTTTAGCCTTTTGTTTTTTAACAGCGATTCAATGTTACGCTCAAAACGACTTTTACAACAACTCTAAATACATCGACGCAAAAGAAGCCTTTGTAAAAGCAGATTATAAAAAGTTTCAAAAAATAGTAAAAAAACAACTATCCAAAGACCACTACCCTACCATTTTTATTGATTTAGCAAATAAAATTATCATTGATATAGACCCAAAATTTGAAAATGAAATACCAACTTTACAACAAGAAATAGCATCATTTAGCAGAAAAATAAACGATTTACATCAGCAAGAAAGATATTATGAAATTTATGTAGCTTATAAAAAATGTGACTTCCTAGAAAAATTATCTCCGTATACATTTTATCAATTAATAAGTAGTTTAGAAGAAATTTCTTATGATGATTATAAAAAATTAATCGACTTAAACTTAAAAGTAAATGGCGATCATTTTAGAGCCGCTTGGAGCATTGGTTACTTATCAAACTCCTTGAATATTGGACAGAAATTATGGCATGAAATAGCAACAAATTCTAATTACAAGAACTATCCTGGTGTTCAAAATTATGCTATTCACCTAAAAAATTATCATCCAAATATAGGTCTTACCAATTGGGAATCTTATGTTAAATTATATGGTGTTCGTGCATTTATTAAAACAAACAGAAACGATGCTATTGCTTACAGAAAATTGGGTCATCTTTTAAAAACATTGCACAGGTATGAAGAAGCAAAAACAGCTTTTTTAAAATCGAATGAAATAGATCCTTTTTATTCTGAAGGAAGCTCAATGAAAGACGCAATTATTTGTATGTATTTATTAGAGCAAGAATCCGAAGCAACTAAATTTACAGAAGAATTTGTAAAAACTCAATTTCCGAATGCAAATAAAGAACGTAAACTTTTAGAAATATCGAGCGAGTTATTCGCCAGCGCTGGCAACAAAACAAAAGCAAGAGAAAACGTAGCTTCAATTTTAGAAATAGATCCACAAAATGAAGCTGCAATTATTCAGTTATCAGAAATTGAAAGTACTGCAGGTAGAAATAAAGAAGTACTAAAACTGTTTAGAAAATTATCAAAAAACACCATAACTACAAACTTAAGTTTATATAATAGGTACTTAAATGTGCTTACAGAACTTGAAATGTATGATGAATTTATAGAAGAATGGCAAAATTTTATTGAAAATGACATCACAGGAAATGAAACCATTTACAACAAATTTTACACGTATTTTTCATCAGTAAATGAAAAAGAAACGGCTTTAGAAATGATTGATAAAGGGATCAGATTATATCCGTTATCTGCCTGGTCCTTACGTAATAGAACTCAAGTTAAAATCGATTTAAAAGAATATACAGCGGCAGAAATAGATTTAAGAAAAAGTTATGAGATAGATCCAAATAGCACGTGGTCTATTGGTAAATTTAAAACGATTATTGCCCTCAACAAAAAAGATCAACAAAAAGAAATCCAAAAATTATACAACCAATATCCGTTTAGTTACACCTTGTTAAATGCCTTAAAAGATTTTGAAGAAAAAGAGAATCAATCTTCTTTTCTAGAAAATTTTAAAGGCGAAAATATTGAATTATTAAAAACCAGGAACCTCTATTATATTGCTTCTCCCAAAGAATTATTCAAAAATTTTGAAGAAAAATTAGCTATTGCCAAAACCCCTTTAGACTCTTTATTTATTAGTGATTTATTGTTTTCCGAAAAATACTTCTTCCTTTTAAAAAATAAAATGACCACAGATGAATTAACAAATATGTTAACTCTTTCTGATATTTATAAAAAATTAGGTGGTAATATGAACAAGTATCACAAATATAGAGCCTATGTTTTTAGAGCTTTAAGTGATACGGATAAAGTTAAACAAGAAGCCACAAATGCTATTAAAGTAGACCCAAATAATTATAAATACATACGAGAAACTATTACCTATTTAGGGAATAAAAATGCGTTTATTTCTTTAAGAAAAAGTGTGGAAAAAGATTTCTATGAGTATAATAATATTCAAAGATATGTATGGATAAATAACCTATATGGTGGCAGCAATATCAATGCCATATGGGCACACGAAAAATGTAAAGAAAATTTCCCAGATTCTGATTGCTCAAAAGGTAATTACGTAAAAGCTTTAGACGCTTTAGGAGATCCGTATAAAAATATGGAAAGCTATAAAAGTAGCACCAATTTAGGCACCACAAATAGATATATTAACTGGTACAACGCTACTCGTACTAAAACATTCGACGCAAAAAAACAGCTTATTTATGATAAAAAAGAAAACAAATTAACCACGATAGATGAAAATGGTGAGATTTCTATAATGAAAGATGATCCTTATTCTGGTAAACCTGTTTTAAAGCAAAAAGGAAGCGTTTGGATACAATATGGATATACGAAAAACGGGGATATTGCAGAAATAACAACCTCATCAAACAAAAATATTAAATTAATTTATAATGAAAATAATAAGATTATACAGCTAGAATCTTCTAATGATGGCATTTTAGATTTTAAATACAATGAGCTAGGCAAACCAATTAATATCATTCTAAATAAAAAAGATACCTTATTGGTTTCTTATGATAAAAATACCAATGAAATTGATAAAGTAAGCTCTAATTCTGGTCACAAAATGAGCTTAAAAATCACTCAAATTTTTCAAAAACTTTTAAGCCTTACCAAATCATTTAATTTAGACGATATTTCAATTAAAGACGAAAAATACACGCTATTAAAAGATGAATATGACAACGCTGCCTTTGAAATAAATTACGGAGATTCTGAAAATAATTTAACTTCAGAAATGATTAAAAGCTACCAAAACTATGTAATTTATTTAAAAGAAAATTTATCTAACAATAGCGAATACGCAACAGAAGCTTTAGATGTGAGTAGCGAATTATTGTTGTTTTTAAACAGCGATATTGCTACCAATTTAAAACTTGAAATTTTAAATTTTAGTGATTATTTCTATGAAATTTTAAAGGATATTAGAAGACAAGGTACTGCCAATATGTATTGGAATACTTGGAACACTATTTTAGAAAATTTAGAAAATGAAAAACAGCTTCAAAGTAGTTTAAATGCGTACAGAAAAAAAATAGAAAGTTTACAATCTAAATTTAAATCGGCTCCTATTCAATTACTTTCTAGTGCAGAATGGTTACCAAAATCTAGCTTAAGCAATAATGCGTACTGGACCAGCTCTAATTTAGAGGAAGTCTATACGGAATATGATTTTGCAAACACGCCTGCAAACCACATTATAAAAAGAGAAAATGGCGATATTCTTATTGCATTTAACAAAGGAATTGCCGTGAAAAGAAATGGTTTCTGGAGATTTTTATATTATGATACTTTAAATAAAAAGTTAATTCAGGATCCAGAATTTATCAACATAAAATCTAAAACTACCTTTAATTATTTTTCAGAAACAAACGAACATCTGTTTGTAAATACAAGTTCTGGTACTTTTTTAATTGAAGAAAACTACAGTAAATTATTAAAAATTAAACTAACCGATGACAGTTACATTGGCAATAATAGCTGTAAAATATTCTCAAAAGATGGGTATTTATTTCTATACTCAAACAACGCTATTAATGTTATCGCACAAAAAAATAATGAGTTTGAGTTTATAAAAAACATCAGTTTTGCTGATAAAAAACTTTTAAAAGTTAAGTTTTACAACCAAGAAAGCAATACCATAGAACTTATTGCTCAAACAGATCAAGGTTTTGAAACTATCAAAATAAACACACAAACAAAAGAAGCAACGACTTATAATTTTATTGATTTTAAAAATACAAGCGATTTTGAATTCACCTATTCTGATGATTATGAAGACACCTATCTTTATTTTTTACAGAATAATACCTTGTACAAAAAGAAGATTACGAACGAAGAAGACAGAATACAAATCACCACAAAACCAATAGAAATTTTAGGGAATATAATTTTAAATAAAAAGGTTTTAGGTTTGTGTTTAGTACCTGTAAATCAAGATGAAATAACTTTAGGTATTATCACAGATATTGGAATCAACTTTTATAGAGACAATCATTTTGAGTTTTTTAAAATTGATTCTAAAAACGGTTTAGATGAGTTTACCAATCATTATTTTTCAAATAACAGCACAGAATTTGGCATTTTAACCAAACAAAAAATGTTGCAATTTTCTTTGGATGATTATTTCTATTCTTTCCACAGTCCAAAAAAAATAAAGGTATTAAAAGAGCCTAAAATTACCTTAATGCAAAATTCAGGTTCATTATATTATTCTAATAATGAAGAAATTTTAAACACTTCTATAGAAACTGATGGCTGGGGAACAAGTGTTTCTGACTTTGATGTTGCCGCCAATAACGATGTGTATTTAGCTGATTATAAAACCGTAAATAAGCTAATATTTGATAAAAAAAATCAAACAGGAAAACCTCATTATTCTGTAGAAAAATTATTTACAATAGACCCTTTTCAACCCGAAGATTTTTACATCGATAATAGCGAAATAAAACAAATTAAAATTGCTAAAGATGGTACAATTTGGTTAACTACAGCATTAAGTGTTTTTAGATACAATCCAAAACTCACTCCCGCTTTAAAAGAATTTAATTTCTTTAAAAATGACAAAGAATTCCCAGCAAAATCATTAGAAGTTTTTAACTTAATTGAAACTTTTGATGGAAAAATAATGGTCGTTAATTCTTCTGAAAACTGGAATAACTATAAAGGAATTGAATTAGATGGCGGCTTGATCGTTTACAATAAATTAAAAGATAAATTCGAGTTTTTAGAAGACAATAAAAACATACCAAATTTTCCTTGGTTTATAACATCGTATACAAACATTGGCAAAGACGAAGCCATTTTAGGAACCACTTCTGGCTTTGCTTATCATAGTACTGGAGGGATAAAATCGTACAGACAAATAGACAATAAAAGCTATGTAGACATCGAAAAAAAATATAAAAACTTGTTTTTAGGAACAGAAGGTGTGCAATTTGGTGATTTTTTATTATTTGGTTGTGCAGAAGGTGTTATTGCTTTTAAAGACAATCAATGGTTTTATCCAGAGCGATTAAATCAATTATTACCAGATTTTTCAAAACATGGTAAATGGGGCGGAAATAAAGTAAATTCAATTGCCGTAGATCACTTACAACGTTTAAATATTTCCACAGATTTAGGTCTTTTAATTATCAATGCTACTAAAATTGATCCGTATGATTTATTACTGATGAATAGAGATGTCAACAAAACAATCGAGTATTTTAATGTTGATAAACTTCAAAAGGAAAGAGAAAATTTGATTAGCAATTTGCCAGATAATAGCGAATCTAAAAAAGTAGTCGAAGAAGTATCTAATTTAAAAGATGAAATTTACGATTTAGAAAAATCTAAAACTAGTTTTGCCAAAGATTTTAAATTGAAAGAAACTGGTTTTAAAACCATTAACATCGATTCTATAGACACACAAATCAATAGAATTACCAAAAAGCATTCTGAGTTATTATTAACTTTAAAAGAAAAGAATCCTGTTATTTATCAAACTTTAAAAATCCCACCTTTAGGAATCGCGGGTATTAGAAGTAAATTAAAAGATGATGAATGTATTGTGCAATACATACCGTTAACCAACAAATTAATCATTCAAATGGTTACCAAAAACAAACTTATTTTAAAAGAAGTTGTGGTTGGTAAAGAAGAACTTTTTAATCTTTCGTTAATTGCATCAGATTTATTAAGTAGTAAAAAACTAGTAAGAGGAACCATCGTTAAAAGTGCTAAAAAAACAAATATTGATGTAGATTTAGATGCCATTTTAGCACAATTGTACAACAACTTACTAAGTCCTATTCAAGCTGATTTATTGCCTTTTAAAAACAAAGTGCAAATTATTGCAGAAGGCGCTTTAAACTATGTTCCTTTTGATGCTTTAATTACAAAAGATGGCAAAGATAAAATTCATTATGCAGTAGAAAATTACAAATTTATTTATTTATCATCTTTATACATGTTGCAATTGCTGCATGATTTTCCTGAATTACAAAACAACAATTATTTATTGATGGGAGATCCTGATAGTTCTTTACCTTTTGCAAGAAAAGAAGTAGAAGAAATTGCAGAAAAATTTGCGAGTAATACTACCTTATTAGTAGGTAACAAAGCAAAAGTAAATGCGTTTAGAAAAGACTCTAAAAACAAAGGAATTATTCATTTAGCAACACATGGTTTTGTAGACAAAAAAACAATAAAAGACAGTTGGTTGTTGTTTTCTGATTCTAAATTAAAACTTTCTGAAGTGTATGAATTAAACTTAGAAGAAACAGCATTAATGGTTCTTTCTGCTTGCGAAACCGGATTAGGAAAAGACGGTATTGAAACCACCACTTTAGCCAGAGCGTTTGCAAATGCAGGAGTTCAAAATTTAATTGCTTCTCTTTGGAGAGTAAATGACGAATCAACCAAAATATTAATGAATCGTTTTTATGATGATCTAAAAGCAGGTGCTAGTTATTTGGATGCGTTGCATGATGCCCAAATCCATTTAATGAATTATAATGATGGTCAGTTTAAAAGCCCGAAATATTGGGCACCTTTTATTCTGATTGGGAAACCGTAAATTTAAGTATATTGCTTTTTTTAAAATTAGCTAGTAAAAAGATTATTATATAAACATTTAAAATACGTGTAATCAGGTTTTTAAAAAAATAACCTTAAAACTTATGTTTAAAAAAGGATTCGGGAAAATAGGATTAGATGCTTTCTTTTGCACAATTTTTTCGATTGTAGTTTCGTCAATTTTGTATTTTATCATCATCAATACAGAAATTTTAAATCCTTTTACGGCTGCTTTTAAAGACTTTAGTTTTACGGATGTGTACTATTCAAAGTTGTTTCAAAAATCAAAAGGAATAAACGATGTAATTGTAATTAACATCAAACAAAGTGACCGACTTACCATTGCACAAGCTATTGATAAAGTAGCTAAACAAAATCCAAAAGCGATTGGTTTAGATATCCTTTTTCGTGAACAAAAACACCCTTATATAGATTCTATTTTAAAAAATACACTACAAAACACCAAAAACATTGTAACTGCTTATTTTTTTGAAAACGACTCCATTATTAAAAACCACGATTATTTTAGTAACGACAATGAACAATTAGGATATATAAACGTTAATTTAGAAGAGCAAGATGGCGTAATTAGAGATTTTATTGGTGTTAAAAAATCATCAAAAACAGCTTATTCATTTGCTACACAACTGGCTTTAACGGCTGGTTCTATCAAAAATGATGAACTATTAAAAAAGTTAGAAGATCAACTTCCTATAAATTACATTGGCGATAAAAGTTCTTTTTTAACCTATGACATTGAAGAAATATTAGAAAACAAACCGATTCCTGCACTCAAAAATGCCATTGTTTTATTTGGATATGTTGGCACACCAACCGATAATAAATTTGATATTGAAGACAAACATTTTACCCCGCTAAACGCTAAAATTGCTGGAAGGGCATTGCCCGATATGTATGGCATATATATTCATGCAAATATTGTTAAAATGCTTACCGAAGATAATTTTGTTAAAAAAATTCCGAATCCGATAACATATTTTTTGGCTTTTTTATGTTGTTATTTTGCCATATTTTTTGGTTTAAAAATCTTTAAAAGAAGCTCTTTATTATTCGATTTAGTTATAAAAATAGTGCAACTTTTAGTTTCTATAATTTTAGTCTATCTAGCTTTAATACTTTTAAAATTTAATATTTACATTTATATTACACCAATTTTGGTACTTACATTATTTGGTTTAGAAATGATTGTTTTCTATGTTCATCTATTATCGTATCTAAAAAAACAATTTAAATGGGAAAGTCATTTATTAGACTAATTTTTATATTAGGTTATTGCAACATCTCTTTTGCACAAGATAGTTTATGTGTATTTAAAACAAAAGGTGTTGTTTTAATGGAATTCTTACATCAAAAAAAACCGTTATCCAAAGGAGACTTTATACCTCAACATTCTAAATTGAGTGTACTTTCTAACTCAGAAATAACGGTTCTTAACGCCAATGGCAATGTGTATTTCATTGATAAAGCTGGTAATTACACTTTTAAAAATTTGATAACATTCAAGGATAAAGCACAAAATGCTAGTGTGACTACTAATTATTTTAAATATATCTGGAACGAATTAGTAGGTAAAAACTCTAATACAGCAATTATTGCGGGTGTTTATAGAGGAGAAATACTGATGAAATTCCCTAAGGATAGTTCACAGATTTACAACTCTAAGATTGCCTTTACTTGGGATTTTGATGAAAACGAAAACCTGTACTATGTTTTTTTAAAGAATGTAATCACACAAAAAATAATAAAAATTGAAACAAATGGTTCTCAGTTAGCAATTTATAAAGACAATTCAATATTTGATAATTCTGAAATGTTTCAATGGGCAGTTTCAACAGAAGCATTTCCAAATATAGAAAACATGCCTTTTTATACCTTTAAATTAATTAGTAGAAATCAATATCTGCAATTAATGGAAGCCTATAAAGGCTTTGTAGAAGATTTAAAAACCTTTGGAACATCAGACTCCGAAATTAAAGATATTCTTTGTGAAACGTATAAACTTTGTAATTAGCTATGAAACCTATAAAAACATTATTTTTTCTCTTTTTTTATACAATTACTTTATTCGGTCAAAAACCAGAGTTGATAATACCTTCTGGACAAAATTCAAGAATATTAGCTGCCAAAATTACTCCTAATGGAAAATACTTTTTGTCTGCTGCTGATGATCGCTCAATAAAAATCTACGATTTAAAAGAAAAAAAGGAAGTCTATACATTTTGGGAACATGAAAATTTCGTAGATGATATTGCCATTGCTCCAAACAATAGAACCGTTGTTAGTGCTGCTGACGGTGGTGAAGTCATAATTTGGGATTTAAATACTGCAAAAGTTTTACACAGAATAAAAAAAATAAGTAGTCCAGTTAATAGCTCAATAGCCATTCATCCTAATGGAAAGACTTTTTTAGTTGCAAACGATGGTTATGTTTGTGAATATGATTTACTTTCCGGAAAACTTCTTACAGAAGAAGAACAATACCATGATATTCCTATCAACAAAATGGGTTACATAAAAAAAGGAGCCGAATTTTATCTATCTGCTAGGGATAATTCAAAATTAGACACTCTTTGGAATTTCACTCAAAATAAAACGGTTGAAAAAGAAATTATAAAATCCTCATATTGGACAACTGCATTATACCAATCTTGTACTTTTTCTGAAGATGGTTTAACTAGATATGATGTTGTTAAAAATCCTGAAGAACTTCGAATAAGTCATTTGGATGAAAAAACAATTAAAATACCTATTGTAAATTATGTTCCTTTTGAAGTTGAAGTACTTTCAAAAAATAATCTTTTAATTGCTTGTCGCAAAGGCGATAAAATTTCTTTTTTAATTTTTAATCTAATAAAACTTCAAATTGATAAAGTAATTGATACTGAGAGCTTTTACGGTGAAGCTTTTGTGGAAGAGTTTGAAGGGAGTTTTAAAATGCAAATAATTCCTAACCAAAAAAATGAATTTATTTATTTTACAGGATTGTATAACAGTAAAGTTTATCATGTTAATATAGAAACAGGAATTGTTAATTTATTAATTACAAATAAATCTCAGGGTTATTCACTTCATTCAACTAAAGATGACCTCTTTTTAATAGGTTATGAAAGCAATATAACAAAATGGAATTTATCTGAAAATATAATTTCAAATGTACATTCTAGTAAGACTGGTTCTTATATAATACCATTAAAAGAAACAAACCAAATAGTACAAAACAATAAAATATTTGTTTGGGATAAAGATTTTATAAAAATTCAAGACTCTATTATTTTAGATGAGCGTTTGTTCGGTCATGCGTTTAGTTCAGATGAAAAATATGCATATTTATCCTTTAATTCTGGAGGAACTATCCTTAACTATTCAAGTAAACAAGTTAAAATTATGGACTTTAACCCCATAAAACATTATGGTATTGATTGGTTTAATCAAAATACTTTAGTTATTCTTTCAGAATCAGATAATAAAAATGGTTTATTTTTTATAAAATTAGAAGAAACAGAAAAAATCGAAAAAGTAGTTCCTATTCTCTTTAATAAAGAAGTAAAATTAGATTTTATAAGTAATTTAATTGTAAATCGGCTTAACAACACTTTTGTATTGGCTTACGAATTTGATGGGTCATTATCTCAAATTGATCAAAATGGTAAAATTTTTAATAAAAAAATATTTGGCAATGGATTATGCCACAAACTAGAATACGAGCCCGAACTTCAGCAAATTATTGCAAGTTTCGATGATGGTACAATTTTATTTATCAATCCCGAAACTTTTGAGGTAAGTAAAAAATTAATAGGACATAAAACCAAAGTAGATCATATAACGTTTTCTGAAGATTTAAAAAAAGTTTTTTCTTACTCTTTCGATAACACTATAAAAATCTGGGATTATGAAAAAGGAACATTATTGAGTACCATTTCAATTTTAGATAATAATGAATGGGTTGTAATTAATGAAGATGGTTTATTTGATGCTTCTCCACAGGCCATGAAAGATATTTATTATGTGGTTAATGATTCATCCGATGAAGATGAACCATGGAAAATAATAGAATTAAGTCAATTAAAACATCGTTATTATCAACCCAATCTTTTGCAAATACAGTTGGGATACAACAAAGAGCCACTTCGAACACCAATAACTATAAATGAAATTCCGCTTGCGCCAAAAGTTACAACTAACATTGAAGATAATAAACTAAAAATTTCCATTAAAAATCAAAAGGGTGGAATTGGTAAAGTGACTTTTTTTATTGAAAATGCTGAAGTTATTGCTGATATTCGTCCGAAAGGAAAAGCAGATCAAAATGCAAAAGAATTATCAATTGTAATTGATTTGGATAATTATAAAAATAGATTCTCCTCTCTAAAAGAAGTAAACCTTAAAGTTATAGCATGGAACAAAGAAGAATGGATAAGTTCCAAACCTCAAACAATTTATTATACTCTTTTACAAACTAAAGGAGCAATTGCATCATCTACGGCAAGTAAAAAATTAGGAGAAATACCTAGAATATTTGGTCTTGTAATTGGAACTTCTGATTATACAGGACAACAAATTGATCTTAATTATGCTGCTAAAGATGCCATTGATTTTGCTAATGCACTAAAAATTTCGTCTGAAAATTTATTTAATAAAGAGAATTCTTTTATCAAATTGTTGTGTTCGGATACTACTGATGAAACCCAAAAACCAACTCGTAAAAACATTTTAAAAGAATTAAACGAGCTAGAAAATAAAATGAAACCGTCTGATGTTTTGGTAGTATACCTGTCTGGTCATGGGGTGAATTTTGGTGGTGCTGATGGTGATTTTTATTATTTAACTCAAGAAGCATCAGGTGCTGACGCAGCTTATCTAAACGATGAAGGAATAAGAAATTCAGTAACAATTTCTAGTACAGAACTTACCCAACTTCTTAATAAAACTACGGCTAAGAAAAAAATATTAATTTTAGATGCTTGTGCTTCTGGGAAAGCTGCCGAAAAAATGAATACCTCTAAAGATGTTCCTGCAAGTCAAATTAGGGCTTTAGATCAATTGCAAGATAGAACAGGTTTCTACATATTAGCAGGTTCGGCAGCAGATGCTGTTAGTTATGAATCATCGGTTTATGGACAAGGTTTATTAACTTATTCGCTATTAAAAGCTATTAAAGGTACTTCCTTAAAACAGGACGATCTTGAAGAATATATTGATGTTCAAAAACTATTTCAATTTGCTGTAGAAGAAGTGCCGATTTTATCAAAAAATATCGGTGGAATTCAGAAGCCATTTTTTAAAGGTCCAGATAACCAACAAAGTTTTGCTATTGGAAAAGTTGATTGGAATACTAAAAAAAGCATCATAATTTCTGAACCCAAACCTGTTTTTATTGAAGCTATTTTTTCTGATTCTGAATCCTTATATGATGAACTTAGTTTATCAGAAAGTTTTAATGCAAATCTTCAAGAAAATGCTGCAAAAGGAAAAAATGCTGATATTGCTTTTATGAGAGTAAAAGAATATCCGGGTTCTTATAGAATTTCTGGTAATTATATATCTAATGACGAATCGATTAGCTTGAAATATAGAATAATTTCAGATAAAAAGACTGTTGGAAATATTTATTCAATTGAAATTCCAAAATCCGAGGACATTGATAAAGCTATTAAGAAAATAATAAATACAATTAGAGAAAATTTGATATAATATTAGATTAAAAAAAAATTCTTTAAGTACTTGTAATTTTAACTTGTTCTAAAAAAATGGTAGCATTTCAATAGCTGTGTAAATTAAATCGTAAACGGATGTTCTATACCGTATAATTTTTCGGTACGTTTTATGACATCCTCAAGTATTTCTTCGATAGATTTTATTTCAGTAAAGATATCATGGTCAATAATAACTCTATCCATCGTATTTATGAATGCCGCATGATCATAAAGAACTGTATTTACCAATTCAATTGCAATTTTATAATTACGAATAGCTTCAGTAGTATTTTTCACTTGCGTTGCTTGATAAGCTTGGTACAAATTACTTTGCCACTGTTCATATACTTTTGAATTATCTTGACTTAGACCATTCTTAGAAATTAGAATTACAAGTAATAAGAATACAATTTTAAGTTTCATACGAAGAAAAAATAGAACAAAACAATAACCGCTTTTTCATGACATATTTCTTTAGTGATTTACTTCTTCACAATCTCATAAATTAACTCGGTGCTAAATCCGTCTATTTTACCACTTACTTTATTTGCCTCAGGACCTCTACTTGTAGAGTAACTATTTGATAAAAATTGCTCTAACGGATTTGAAGAACTCCGAGTTCCTTCGCCTCTAGTTTCTACAGTTGCCTGAAAATTTATTGGAGATGAAGAGGCAAATCCTTTCAATAAAAGTTTTTCATAAGGTGGTGCAAAAGAAAACACACAATCTTTAAAAGTCATGGTTTGCCCTGGCGCTAACTTTCTTTCATTATCGTTTAATGTACAGTTACTATTTGGCATAATTGGTGTAATTGCACCCTTGCTATTAATTTCTATAATGCTAAAATACAACGGAATTTTACTTTTATTAGTTACTTGCAACACCACATGATCTATACCCTCTCTTACTTGAAATGTTCCGTTTTCGTTTGTAAAATCTGCCGGATCTAACAAATCTCCTAACTCTTCTGTAAGAACATCAAATTCAATTGGAATGTATTTAAATTCAAATTCATAATCATAATTTTTTAAATCTAAATTTTTAAGATATTGTCCTTGAGAAAAATTAAATATCTGTTGATTAACATCCTCAATTGTAGAAGCTCCTCTAGTGTTTTTATCCTTATCAACAGCTTCCAATCCGTTTGTAGCGTTTAAAGTAATGACATTTCCTTGTTGCGTTAAAATTACATCCGATTGCACACTATCTTTAACAATAGATCCTAGTTTTTTTTCTGATAAAAAACTACTAACCCCATCTTTTATCTTTTTATCTTTTAACGATTTATCAAAATACACATCAATTGCAATATCTCCATAAGAGAGTTCATCAATAAAAACCCAATAGTTTTTTTCGTTAGTATCTGCTAAATCTCGATCAATTTTGATAACAGCTTCATTAAATTTAGAGAGCGTAATTGTACCTTTTGCCAACACAGCATCCTCAGAAAAAATTGTGGTAGCAGCGGGTAAAATATTTACTGTTGTGTTTTTAAATAAACCTTGTAATTTACCGGCTTGTATTTTTAAAACATCTGCTCTAAGAATACTTGTAACTTCAAAATACGGTTCTTGTTTTATATACTCATTTTTAAACAACGCCATGTTTTTATCACCTTCAATTGTTGGAGATTGTTTTGGCGAAATAATATTCATTTCTGCCTCAATTTTTGCAAATAATTGGTTGTACGAATAATTACTCCCTAATTTATTCATGGCAGTAGAAAAGGCATAACTTAAAGATCCATATCCTTTATATTCATAATTTAATTCGTTTGCAGAAGCTCCAGAAATAAGTACAAAGGGAGCCGCGTTTGTAGTTAATTTTTCTTTAGAAACCTCGGTCATATCGCTTCCTTTTCCGCCTTCATTTTTCTTTGATTCCCAACCTACTGGTGCAAAAACAGCTTTACTACCTCTGGCAACTCCGCCTCTAGTAGATGAACCTGAATGACAGCTATCTAGCAATAATAATAATTGTCCTTTTGTTTGTAATGTGTTTCTAAATTTTGTGATGTAGTTTCCTAATTCATCATCTCTAAAATGATTTTGACCTGTATACGTTTCACTATATCTAGCACTGGCATCATAAGGCACTAAAGCTTCATCTTTGCCATCAATTTCTTCGTCTATATCATTATCATAAATTTGTTGCCCATGACCAGAGTAGTGAATTACAACAATATCGTCTGGTTTTATGGTACTTAACAAGTTATCGAGCGCAGCTTTTATCCCCATAAAAGTAGCAGCTTCATCAATTAACAGCGTGATGTTTTGTTTCTTAAAATTCTGATTTAAAAGTGTTTGCTCTATAAGTGACACATCATTCTTAGAGCTAATTTTACTCCAACCTGTGGTTTTATAATCATAATCTCCAATTGCAATTATTAAGGCATATTTCTCTGCTCTTGTAATCTGAAAACTAAAAAAGATAAGTACTGTAATTATTATTTTTTTCATAACAAATAGGTATTAATTAATTTTAAAAAAATAGTTAATTCTAGTTCCTAAAAATGAATGAAGCTTAGAGGTGACTGATGTCAAATTTTCTGAAATTCAGGATATTAAACAGATCAGAAGACTTCAATTTTTAGGCTATTTTTTTACTAAAGTAGCGTTTTTTTTTATTTTACAAAAAAAGTAAAAAAATTTGAGCACGTATCTTTTATCAAAATTGGTTTTTATCAAAATTTAAAAAAGTCTTTAAAACCTTTGCCCTGTTTACATTTATAGATTATAAAACTTAGAAAAACAACAATTATTTAATCTCTATAAAATTTATTAAAATTTTAAGCATTACGCAAAATACCCGGCTAAAAAATATTTAAAATGAAAAAAAACAATCACAAAAATTGTTTTTTAAAAATAAATTCTATATTATTGAACTTCTAATAATCTTTAAAAACTATAAAAATGAAAAAATTCTTAGTAATTAATCTTTTATTTCTGTTAGTATCTTTTAATTCTTTTGCTCAAAAAGAAGCCAAAATAATTGAAATTGAAGGAAAAGAAGTAGCAAAGACTAGAGGTGAAAATCCAAATATTAAAACAGACTTCGTTTGTAACCCAGTAGATGTTGAGGTTGAGAAACCTTCGGCAACACGTGGAAGTACTTGTACAATAAATATTGATAATTATACAGGATACGATATTAAAGTGTATGTAGATGGCGATTTTTACGGATGGGTTCACCCATGGGATGAAGGTGGTGTTACTGTTTATGGCGGATACACAACTGTTTATTGCATAACTGCAGGAGGAACTTATGAATGGAGTGCTTCTGGAAACTGTGATGACTACTTTACATTTAAACTTAGAAAAGGAAATTCTGATTAATTTTTACTAAAATTAAAAAGTAAAATCCAGATAATTGTAAAATATTATCTGGGTTTTTTTTTGTGAAACACCTCAACAATTTGTAATTGTATTAAGTATTAAACTATGTTGATTAAAACACTAAACACTTAAAATCATGACAATTATAAACCAATCTTATTAATGGTAGAAGTTCCATTTTTAAGTATTGCGCTTTTATTATCACTTAAAATAGTAGGCAGTTTATTTATGTATTTACTTTTATTTCCTTCATATTCTTCTAGTTGCACATTTACTTTTATAACACCATACGTAGCACCTATTTCTAAATCTGGTACAAGCGGAATATCATAATACCATTTTGTTAAAATAGGTTTGTCTATTTGATTTTCGTATCCATATTTAATGTTTTTAAAGTCGTATTCTTGTTCAATTAAAACAGCTGTTTGTGGCGATCCGTCGGTACTTCTCCACTGCCCTTCAATAGAAATTAAAACTCTTACATTTAGATTTTCATCCGAAAAAACTTTTGTTTTTGAAAAAAAAACATTCAACTCATTAAAACTTAATCGCGTTACTGCCGGATTTTTTGGATCACTTTCAAAACCAATTACAGCATTAAAATTAAGCATTTCTGTATCTTCTTTAGGAATTACATCTTCAAGAACTAATGTAGAAGCATTTGCACCTCTAGATTTTGGAGCTGCATTGATTTCTCTTGTAATAATAGACTTTATAGCTTCCTTTTCTTCTAAATCAACAGGTTTTGCATATTTTTTTAATTGAATTCCTGTGTATGTTTTTTCTATATTTCCACTAAAATTATTGTAATAATCGTTGATAGAAATAGCATTGGTATAACTACTTGTTAGCTTTTTTGTAGACCTGTTTACCAAATATTTTGCTCCTTCAAAAAGACCTTGTAATGCAATATCTGCAGCACCTCTAGATTTTGCTTTGGTTAACTCAACTACAAAATTTTCATTAGATTGTATGTTAGATCTTTTATGGCTGGCGCAAGATGAAAACAAGAATGAAACAATTAGTAAACTTGCTATAGAATTTTTAAAAAACGCTTTTAACATAATGGTAAGTTTTTTGTAAATATAAGAGAATCTTTTAAAAGTAGTTTTGGTTATAAGTAAGGTTTTTATTAAAGTTTTGATAATCATACATATTAACTAATAAAATAATGGTTATTTTAGCAAATACGTATAGAAAAAGAGAAAAACTATGAGAAAGATTATCAAATTAAAAATAATTCTGATTTTTACTATTTTAGGAATCCTGTCTAAAACTTACGCTCAAGACGATTATCAAATTCATTTAAAAGACTATCATTCTGCACAAATTACAGATATAATTACTTCTAAAGATGAAAAACGAATATTTACAATAGATGAATCAGGAAAAATATTAAGTTATTTTACAGAGGATTTTAGTTACGAGAAAACGATTAGAAAATCGGATGGATTTTTTTTAGAAAACCCAAAATTGGTTATAAATGGAATGGGTATTGCTTTTAAAAAAAATGATACAATGTTCATTATTGATGTAAATTCTGATAAAGTATTACTTAAAAAACAATATAAATTTAAGTTTGTAAGCCATAATAATAACTTTATTGTTTCTGCAAATCAAATTAATCTTCTAAAATCAGAAATAGCAGTTTTAGATAATAGTTTTCAACCTATTAACATTTTTAAAACAGAAAATAAAGTAATAACTGCCAATGTAAGCAAAGATACAACCCTAGTTGCTTATGTTGAAGAGCATTATGAGCAAGGACAAAAAATTATATGCAGAGATTTAAAGAGTAGGGAAATTTTATGGGAAACAGAAGGTCAAAAAAAAAGTAAAATAGTTCATGTTTTTTTTAGTGGAATAAAAAACACTTTTTACGCAATACTACTTTCTGATGAACAAAATTTATTATCTATTTACAGCTATACAAATGGAATTAGAAATAAAGAAGCAGCATTAGAAATAGATTGGTATTCAATACATCATTCAACTTCTATTAAAGATTATTTTTTAGAAAATAATAGCATTTTAGTTACATCCAAAAGTAATTTTCCTACAAACCCCATAATTATAAATTATGCAAATAATAAATTTACAGCAAGTAAACTAGAACTTAAACAAGGTGCATATTCAGGAACTTTTCTCAAAAACGGGAGCGTTGTAACGTCAAATGTTTTTAACAATTTTACTGCAATTGCCAATTTTACAATTTCTGATATAAAAAATAGAAATGCAATAAGTACGCATCCTAATTTTACTCAAAAATTTTATGAAGGAATGTTTTTACCTGATGATAGTTTTTTAGTTGAAGGCATAGAAACGAAAGAGAAAAACAACTATAAGACAGATGAATTACAAATAAAATACTTTAGTAAAGGCACTTTTTATAATCGTTTTAATACACTAAGTTTTAAAGATTATTTAGAAATCAATCATAAAGTTGACTTCTATTCTAAGGATTATCTTTTTGATAAAAAGTCAGGATTTATTATTTTTAATGGTAAAGACCTTATCACTGATGAATACCATATTTTTAAATACAATTTTATAGATGATATAGTAACCAAGCTCTATAAAATAAAAGATAATTTTTTTAATGTAGTTGATTATGATGCAACTTCAAACAAATTATTATTAAGTCCAAAAAGATATTATAATAGAGGCTATACAGAGCCACAACCATTAATTATTGTAGAAAATAATGAAAGTAAGAAATTTGATGGACTTTATAAATTTGCCAAGTTTTCTGATGCTGCAAAACATATTGCAACCATTAATGATAAAAACTTCGTTCAAATTAGAACTGATTTTGAAACAGTTGTTTTTGAAGAAGAATTAGTAAATGGTAGTTATCTTTTACACAAAGCAGATAATGGTTTTGTGGTAAGTAATTCTTTTCAAGAAATCGATTTTGGCAAATGCAATAAAGAAAGTATTTTCTTTATTCCTCAAGAAAATAACATTTTTAAATCAGACAAAAAACCTTGTCTTTATTTAAATGATTTAATATATCAAAAAGAAAAAGTTGCAATGTTTATGGAAAATGCAGGTATTTTTATTATTGATAAAATACTACCACAAAGTTTTTTAACGAATGTTAAATCAATTTCTTTTAATAATGATGCAAGCAAATTAATGGTTAGCTATGCAAACGGAAAAATTAGTGTATTAGATACAAAAACACAAAAAGAAATTGGAGGCATGTTTCATCCATCAGAAAAAGAACATATTTTTTATGACACTAGCAATCATTATTTTAGCAATACAAATGCAGATGATTTTTTATACGTTACAAAAGATAACAACAAAAAATCTTTACAAAATGCAGATGAAATTATTTTTAAGCCACAAGAAGTTTTAAAAGTTTTTGGTACACCAAATCAAGAATATCTTACACTATTAGAAAAAGCAATTTCTTTAAGAACAAATAAAAAGGAATTTGGAGAAATACAAGGATCAAAAAATATTACAATCAATAAAAAAAACACTCAAAAAGGCGATTTATATGTTTTAAGTATTGGTGTTTCTAAATACAAACAAGAAGCTTACAATTTAACTTTTGCAGATAAAGATGCTTTTGATATTGCCAATGTATATGGTAAATTAGACTCAATAACTATTAAGGATTTTCAAGATGATTTTTTGGGAGTTAACTATCAGTTAAAATCTTCAAATAATAAAAAATTAGCAAGTTTAAAAAGGTATTCAGGCAGTTATACATCTGTAGGAGACTTTTATCCTATTGATATTGATGGGGAAATTTGGTTAGAAATTAATTACGAAAAGGCTTTTATTTGGAACTACAATACAAATACAATTAACGAAATTACCTTTCCTGATGATTTTAAAAAAGATCGTTTTTCTTTTAAAAAACAAATTTATAGCGCTAGAACAGACCAAGAATTTTATATTAGAACTAATGAAAATGTGTTTTATAAATTTGATTTTTTATCAAAAAAATTCATCAAAATAAAGATCCCTTTTACTATTGATTATGAACAAGAAGCAGATAATTTACAACCACTTTTAAATAATAAATGGTTACATTTTAATGCTATTTCCGATGGTTTAAAAAATGAAATTAAAATTGTAATTGGTAATGTTTTATCAAAAGAAATAACAACAAAAACTTTTGATATAAATACCTACAAACAGTTTGGGAAAGAAGAAATTTTAGAGGGTTCAATTTATAATCCGCAATTTAAAGACGTAAATAAAAGCGGCACTTTTTTATTGTATCGAGGAGGTAATGATGAAACATTTGTGATCAATTTAGAAAAAGAAACAACTCCAATAAAAATACCCATAAATATAGACTATGGAGATGATGCCTCTATTTCTGAAGATGGAAATAAAATTACCGTATTAAGCAGTAAATTAAATGAATTTAGACACAAAATAATTACATACAATTTAAAAGGCGAGATTTTAGACAGTAAAACTTTTGTGGATGAAGATTATACTATAAAAGGAATGTCTATTGCTAATGCAAATCCTAAATGGATTCAATCTAGCTCAGCTTTGGTAAGCGATTTTAATTATAGCATTTTTAGTTCTGATAAAATTCTATCAAAATCAACTCCTTTTTCTTTTCACAAAACATACGTTAAAAAAATTACAAATATTGATGCTACTAAAGAAAACATAGAAACAGAAATAGCTAATTTTTTAAAAGATACTAAAGAACAAGATCAAGTAATTCTTTTTATAGCTGGTCATGGTGTTTTAGATAAAGACAATAACTATTATTATGCACCTTATAATATGGATTTTAGCGATGTTACCAAAAATGGAGTCGCATTTAATACGATTGTTAAAGGTTTATCAAACTCAAAAGCAGCACAAAAACTATTATTGATGGATACTTGCCATGCAGGAAATACATTAGATATTGATGAAAATAGCGAAAAAACAACAACAGTTAGCGAAGAAGGCAAAAGAGGAACTGTAACAAAATCTAATAAAAAAGCACCTAAATTTAAAGTATCTGATATTGTTTCTTCTTTATTTGATGATTTTTTATCGAAATCTGGAATTACTATTTTATCTGCTTCTTCTGGCGAAGATGTTGCTTATGAAAATAAGGAATTAAGCAATGGTGCATTTACATCTGCATACTTAAAAATTTTAAAAAGTAAAATGGGTTCTTATGGCGTTACTGAAGATGGAATTAAGAAAACAATACCATTAACAGAAGATTTTATAGCAGAAGTTTTAAAAGAAGTAATGCTTTTAACGAACGGAAAACAAGTGCCAGATATTAGAGAAATTAACAAAAATGTAGTTATTAAAGCTTGGTAAAAAAGAACCAAATTTAGTATTCCTAAATTAACACCAAAAGGTTTTACCAATTCCAAAAGACTTTGAAATGCTTGGCTTATTTGCAGAGTCACTTTATGACAAGATTCACTGTCTACTCTTTCAATTTCTCAAGAGTTATTATAGATTAGGTTATTGTTTCTAGATTTCTAAAAATTACTTTCATAAAAACAAAAAACCTTACGAAATGTCGCAAGGTTTTTAACATAGCATTCCCCCTTAATATTTTAAGAACATTTATTAAAAATGTTTTTTTTATAAATGATGAATCAAAGATAAATTAGATCAAAAGAAATGTTTTACGGAAAACCGTAATTAAGAAAAGAAAGGTGAAATTAAATAAGCCCTAAATCTTTAACAATTGCAACTAAGTGAATTGCATTATTGGCTTTAAATTGAATACGAAGTTTATTTAAACGCTTTTCAACAGAACTTAAACTACTTGGTGTCTTCTTATTTTCTTTAAGATGTGAACAAATGTCATCATGTGATAATCCATTAGACAAAAGCTTTACCAATTCAATATCGTAATCGGTAATTTCAAGGTCAGTTCTAGAATTAAGCGCTTGCTGAACATTAGGTGATAGATAAATATTGTTATCATAAACTGCATGTATTGCTTTTTCTAATTCTAATAAACCGTGTCTACCTTTACAAACATATGCATTTATATGATGTTTATTAATTAGCGAACGTACTTTTTGTAAACGATCTTCAACAGAATACACAATAATTTTTAAGGTTGGATATTCTTTTTTTAAGGATATTGCTAAAGCTTCACCAGAAGGGTATTTTTGTTCTCTATGGTCTTTTATAAAAGACAAATCAGTAATTAATAAATCAAAAGGAGCATTATCTAAATATCCTTTTTTAATTTTAAGGTAAGCATCATCGCAATACTGTACTTGTTGTACATCTTTGATGTTTAAACCACTAAGTACAGTTAAAACACCTTTGTTAACACTTCCTAAATCATCTGAAATTAAAACCTTCTTGAACATAATTAAATTGTGATTGTTGACTTAAAACCCTTATCAATCTGAGATTCAAAAGTAATAGTTCCTTTGATAGAATTTATACGGTTTTCCGCATTTTGCAATCCATTATGTTTTTTATTATCAGTTCCTACACCATTATCCGTGTAATTAATTACTAATTTATTACTTTGAACAAAGTTTAAAACAACAATAGACGCTTTACTATGTTTTTTCATATTCGTCATAAGTTCTTGAAGAACTCTGTAAATAACTGTCTTTTTCTCGTTAGAAATTTTATCCCAATTTACTTTCGAGTTGTTTTTTGTTATGATATTAATGTTGTCATTTTTATAGCTAATTAATAAATCCTTTAAGACTTCATTAAAATTAGCATTTAAATGTATGGCACTATTTTCTTTAGAAATGTCTCTTGTTTTGTTATAAATACCTTCTAAATCATCTAAAATATCTTCATTAATATTTTCATTATTTTGTAGCTTGGTCATTATATGGTAAACATCATTAGCTACTTCATCGTGTACTTTTTCAGAAATACGTGTTTCTGTTTTATAAACTTCTAATCTTTTTTCTTTTTTATGACGATATTTTATCAGAAAATATAACGCTATTGAAGCTAACACGATAAATAGTATCAGTGCTAGATATATTAGCTTTAGCAATTTTTCTTTTTCTTTTTCTAATTGACTTTCTATTAATTTAAGCTTGGCTTCATCTGCTTTTTTTTGCTCTTTTGAAAAATCATATTTCATAAAAGCAAATGTATTTTTTCTAAGTTGCTCTGCTAAAGTGATACTATCATTTAAGCGTATATATTGTTTTGCATAGGTATTATTGCTTGCTTCTAAAATTAGCCCTAACGCATTTTTTTTATAAGTTATATTCGTACTTGTTTTAGCAATTGCATTTGCCTTAAGAGCATATTCTTTGGCTTTACTGTATAGACCTCTTTCGTTATAATAATTGGCTAAATGATAATAACTGGTATATAGAGCGGTGCTATTTTTTTTCTGTATTCGTAATTTTAAGGCGCTATTTAAATCTTCCAATGCGCCTGTAACTTTCATTTTAGATTTAATATCACCCAAATTATCTAATATTAAGGCGCTCGTTAAAGTGTCATTGGTTTTTATGATTAGGTTATAGCTTAGGTCAAAAAGTTCTTTTGCTTTTATAAAATCTTTATTGGCCCTATATGCACTTCCAATATTATTGTAGATAGTTGCACTGTCTTTTTTGTTTTCAGAAAAACTTAAAGCTTTATGATATAAATCAACGGCCTTTATTGCATTTTTTTGTTTGATGTAAATGATTCCTAAGTGATTAAAAATGCATTTTCTTAAAAGGTTTAGATAATTGTTGGGTTTAACTTTATCTAATAAATTTAAGGCTTTGATAGAAGTTTCTTCACTATCGTATATAAAACCATTCTGACTTTCTATACTAGCTTTATACCACAAAGCATAAATAGCAGATGTGGTGTCTTTTTTAACCAGTGATGTTTTAAAATAATTGTTAAAAAAAGTATACGATTTAATTAAATCAGTTTCTTTTTTAGGAGCATTTACCAATTCAGAATAAAAAGACAAACTATCTGTTTTTTCCTGACAAATAGATTGTTTGCTAAAGAATAAGGTAAAAATAACGAGGGATAAAAAAAAGTTCTTTTTCATCCCTCAAAAATACTAACTATTATTATTAAATTTTAGTTGTTTTTTTAATTTCATTTAAAATTACCATGAAATAGTGAAAGTGGTAATTCACTCTATTTTGCAAAGTACAAAGATTGCGTTTTTTTATACCTTTTAAATTTCTTAGCTTTACTTGCCAACCAATAAAACACGCACGATTTAACCCTCTAGTAGATTTTCTCTAAACCCAAATTCTATACTTGGCTCTTTTTCTATAATCGGTTCTTTTCATAAAAGAAACCTCGTTAAGTTCTTTTAATGAAATATCTTCAAACTCACTGATAATCTTACTGATTTTTTTTTTATATATAAACAACCTAATTGTATAAAATACGTTTAGTTTTTAATGTTTTTTTTAGTGCTTAAAGAATTATCAGAATGAATTTTAAGCAAATACACTCCTTTTGAAAAGCTTGTCATATCAATTTCAGAACTTAAATTACTTGGTGTGCTTTCAAAAATTAACTTACCAAAAATAGTATACACATAAATCTTATCAATTGTTTTAGTTCTTTATTTTACATATTATTGATTTCTTACAAGCTATTTAATATATTTACAAATATTTAATCAATCATTTGATTTAATAAAATTTGACATTAAGAATATTTTTTTAAAGTGTGTTGTAAGCTTTTTTTTAAATACCTTTGTTTACACTTTTTTAAATAAAAAACATGAAAAAAATATTTTATTCTCTCATAATTCTTTCTTTAGTTTTTACATCATGTGGAAGTCCTTCAGGAGAAGATACTAATAGTACACCTAATGCTGTTGATGATTCTGCTTCTACAGCAAAAGGCACTTCTGTTAATATAAATATTTTATCTAACGATAGTTTTGGTGGTGATGGTCCAAATATTGGTTCAATTACAATCCCTTCAGGAACTTCTATTAATGGAGGTACTATTTTCGTAAATAACGAAGGAACTTCCAACGACCCTACAGATGATACCATAGACTACACACCTGAATCAACCTTTGAAGGAACAGATACTTTTAATTATACAATTACAGACAGTAATGGGGATACATCTACAGCAACTGTTAATGTTGTCGTTATCCCGCCAACTGGACCATCCGCAGGAACAACTTTTAATGATGGGGTTTTAAAATATACCATCACAAATGTAACCAACAAAGAAGTATCCGTAGAAAAAAATACTCAAGATGGTCCATCTGGTGTGTTAGAAATACCACAAACTATAGATCAATTTGATTTAACGTACACGATAACAAGTATTGCAGACGAAGGTTTTGCATACTCTTACAACATAACAAGCGTAACTACTCCAAATAGTCTTAAAGCTATTGGCAACCTTGCGTTTTACAATGATTACAGCATAAAAAGTATTAGTATTTCAGATACTGTAACAAATATAGGAAATGATGCTTTTGGTGAATGTAGTAGTATGACTAACATAAACATACCAGCCGGAACGACTCATTTATCTAATGCCGTTTTTGCAGGCTGTAAAAGTTTAGCTTCAATTACAATACCTACTTCAATAACAAGTATAGGAAATGCTGTTTTTTACGAATGCAACAGTTTAAACAATGTTACAATACCAAATAGCGTTGCCAATGAAGATATGGGAACTGCTGTATTTGGTTTATGTGCAAGTTTAACAAATGTAACTTTCCCTTCTGCTTTTACAACAATTCCAAACGAAACATTTTACGCTTGTAATAATTTAGAAAGCTATACAATACCAAGTAATATAACCACTTTAGGTGCTTCTTCTTTTTATGCATGTTCTGTTTTAAAAGAAATTACGATACCTAACACCGTAACAACTATTGGTGAATCTGCCTTTGGTTTATGTGTTAATTTAACGAAAGCAGTAATTCCAAATAATTTTACAACGCTACCAGATAATTTATTTTTTGAATGTTCTAAGCTAATAGATGTTAATATTCCAAGTGGTGTTACAGCCTTAGGAAGTGCAATTTTTTATGGCTGTGCTAGTTTAGAAAATATTAGTTTACCAAACAATATAACAAGTATTGGAAATAGTGCTTTTGGAAACTGCGCTAGCTTAAAGAATTTTGCTATACCAAGTAATATAACAACAATAGAGGCAACTCTATTTTATAACTGTAGTAGCTTAACTCAAATTAATATCCCTAGTGGAGTAACAAGTATTGAAAAAGGAGCTTTTGCTGGTTGTAATAGTATAAGTGAAATAACGATTCCGAATGGTGTAACATCTTTACCAGACATTGCATTTTATAATTGTAGTAGCTTAACTAAAATTGAACTACCTAGTAATTTAACTTCAATAGGTGCAACTGCTTTTGGCAACTGTTACAGTTTTACTAGTTTTCAGTTTCCAAGTACAGTTACAACAATTTCTGATCAAACTTTTTATAATTGTACTAGTTTGACCAATGTTAGTATCCCAAATAGTATAACAAGTATAGGAAATAGTGCTTTTTACAATTGCAGTGGATTGAAAACGGTTTCTGTAAATTTAGTTACACCTCTAGCAATAGTTGCAAATGTATTTGATTATGTTACTTTAAGTGGCGTTACTTTAAAAGTACCTTCTACTTCAATAACAACTTATAAAACTGTTGATGTTTGGAAAAGTTTTGGCACAATAAATAGCTTATAAAAATCTAAAAGTAACAGTCTGCTAAAATCTTAAGTAAACATTTTACTTTTTTAAACATTATATCTATATAATTAAAGTGTTATTATTATTGACAACATTTCTAAAATTTAGGAGCTTCCTTTATATAAAAGTTTTGATGTTTAATTTTTTTTTACCATTAATAAAAAACAAAAAAGTATTTCAAACTTAACCATAACTAAAACACATATTATCTTTTAAAAAGCTAGGTAAACAAGAGGTTTGCCAAGTATACAGTAAAGGAAACTCTTTAACGAATTAAATTGTTATTAGAAAAAAAACAATATATTTGCCTTTTTATCAAAAAAAATTAAAAACTTTTTATGTCATCATTTTTAAAGCTTGGCGATTCAAATAAGAAAATGATATTTCTAACAAAATTTAACCCTATTTTATTCCGGTTTAAAAATATTAGTATTTGCTTTCTGCTATTTTTTAACATAGTCACTTTTTCTCAAAAACTACCTACGAACTCCACTTCCGAAAACAATTCTTTTTCTACTGAAATTAATGAAGCAGATTTATTAAAAAGCGCAAAAGACTGCATCACAAGAAAAGAATATGACAAAGCAGCATTTATTTTGTCAAAATACTATCATCAATTTTCTGAAAGTTTGAACGTAAATTGGCTTTATGCGCATGTATTGTCTATTAAGAATGATAAAATACAAGCAGAAGAAAAATTCAAAAAAGCCATTTCTATTTCACCTACTAATGCAGACCTTCAATTAGATTATGCTAGGTTACTTTATGAAATGGGAGAAATTAATAAAGTTGAACCTATTCTGTCTAAATTTATGAATAGTGATTCTAAAAATGTTGAATTTTTATTAATGCAAGCCAACATCAGTTTTTGGAAAGGAAATATAAAAGATTCACAAAATAAAATTGATAGAATTCAAGAAATCTATCCAAACTCAGACCTTACAAATACTTTAACCCAACAAATAGAAGATTTAACGACATTTAATATTACAACTAATCTTGAATACCAAACAGATTCGCAACCATTAGATTATTTTGCGGAACATATCATTTTAGGGCAATATAGATCTAAATTTTTAAATGCCAAATTAGAAATATCAAACTATAATTTTTCACCTCAAAAAGAACAAGCATTAATCATTAAGCTAAATAATCAATTTTATTTTGATAGATTAAACCTTGTAGCAAATATAACTGGAGGTTTTTATAAAAATTTTTCTGATAAAACAGATTGGATTGGAGGACTAGAATTTACCCAAAAATTGAACCAAAATGTTTCCTTAAATGTAGGTTATTCTAAAGAAAGCTTAATTAGTGCATTAGCTAGTACTACATTCAATTTAACGCATCAAGATATTTTTGGTGGAATCAACTACAATAATAAATTACTAATTGCGCATGCAACTTACAATCAGCAATTTTTTAAAGATGATAACATCATTACATCTTTTAGTTCTTGGGCTTTATCACAACCAATAAAAATTAGAAATTTTAATTTTCAGTTTGGATATAGCTACAATTATACTAATGCAAAAGATATTTTATTTTTCTATGACAATCGAGGTCTAGGAGTTTACAATCCATACTTTACACCTAAAGAACAAAAAATTCACTCTGGTTTATTTATAGCAAATTATAAACCATCAAAAAAGCTAACTCTTGAAGCTAAAATGAATTACGGTTTTATAGCTACTGTTAGAAATCCTTATCCTGTTCAAGTAACCACTACGAGTATGGAAATTGGTGGGTTTTATGATGAAAATTTTACTCCTATAGAATTTACAGGAATCATTAATTACAATTTTTCAAATCGTTTTATTGCGAAGATAACTTATATAAACCAAGAAACATTTTTCTACAATAGACAAAATATTAACCTAGGATTAAATTTTAAGATTTAATGAATTCAAAATTACGAACTGATTTATGGGAATTTAAAGAAGCTAAAAAAGTAACTAGCTTTGACAAAGCTATCTTTTTAGGATTAACACTTGCTGGATTAATAAGCATGTTTAATTTAATGGAATGGTGGTTTAGATCAGAACATATAGAAAATCTTTTTTTATTCATTATTTTAAGTCTATTTTTTGGTTATGGAAATATTAGAATTGCTTTAATCTGGATCAATTATTTGCGCATACAAAAACCAAAAGAAGTACCCGTTCCAGAAAAAAACTTAAGTGTTGCGGTTTTTACAACCTCATCTCCAGGAGAGCCTTTATCTATGTTCGAGAACACTTTAAAAGCGCTTAAAAACTTAAACTACCCCCACACAACTTATTTGTTAGACGATACAGAAGATGTTGCCTTTAAAGAATTAGCAGAAAAACATGGTGCAGTTTGGTTAAACATTGTAAATATACCAGGAGCCAAAGCAGGTAAAATTAACGAAGCATTAAAAATAACAAAAGAAGACTTTATTTTAGTTTTAGACCCAGATCACATTGTTTTTCCAAATTTTTTAGATCAAACATTAGGTTTTTTTCAAGATGAAAAAGTAGGCTTTGTTCAAGTAAGTCAAGGGTATTATAATATGTATCGTTCTTTTACAGCTCAAGGAGCCGCAGAACAAACTTATGCCTTTTACGGACCTACTCAAATGGGCTTGTTTGGTTATGGTGGTGCTGTAGCTATTGGTGCTAATTGTACTTTTAGAAGAAAAGCTTTAGAAAGTATTGGAGGTCATGCCAAAGGCTTATCAGAAGATTTAAATACATCCATTAGAATTCATTCTAAAGGTTGGAAATCTATATACAATCCTGTTATTGTAAGTCGTGGTTTAGTTCCAGAAGACTTTACATCATTTTGTAAGCAACAATTAAAATGGGCAAGAGGTGTATTTGAAATGCTATTTGATGAAATGCCAAAAGCTTCAAAAACTTTAACCTTTTGGCAAAAAATATCGTATTTTTCTATTGGTACTTATTATTTAGTTGGACCAATGACTGCTTTCTTTATTTTTGTTCCTTTGTTATTTTTTACAACAAAAATAAGTCCTGCCAATATGGATTTTAGTGAATTTATAATACTTGGAGCGCCTATTGTGATAATTGCTATATTAATATATGCAAATGCTCAACGTTTTTTGTGTGATAAAAAAACCGAAATGGGAGTTCAATGGAGAGGAATGGTTTTAAAATATTCTTGTTGGCCAGTATTTACATATGCTTTCTATTTGGCTATAATTAATAAAAAAGTGCCTTATATTCCAACAGCAAAAGTAGCCGTAAAAGGTTTTATGAGTCCGTTTGTAAAACCATTAATGTTATATTGTGTGTTTTTTATATTAATGCTTATAGGTATTTATATTGAAAGAAGATACTATGTTTCTCAAAGTGAATTGATTCTTTCTGCAGAAAAAACTTGGGGAATGATAGGTTTTGCCATGATTGCTTTCATACAATTTTTTGGAGGCATTATAGCTGCATACAAATCTTTGCATCTCAAAGCAGAAAATGCTTGGGATAGAATACTAATAACAGCAGATAAAAAATTTAAAATAAAAAAATAAAAAACATAGATTTTAAGCCAACTATTAGTATTTAAAAAGGCATTAAAATCATTATAAATCAAATATAATTATGCCATTATTCAATAAAACATCTAAAAGACTATTTAATGTAGTACTTGCCTTAGTAATAGGTTATTTTATTATTTACGGTTTATCAGCCGTAAGTAAAAGTTCTAAAGGCCCTTTAGGTGGACTTTTAGAAAACCTAGGCAGCATGGTGAAAGACATTGAACATGATAATATTTTAGGCAATAGAGAAAAAAATAGGGAAAAAAAACTTGCGTGGTTTAATGACCAAAGAAAAAACAAATATGCTCTTCTGAAAACAAAAAAAATTCTTTTTGGAGCCTCGGATGATACCGAAAGAGAATCCTATGAAAATATTATCAATTTAGAAGATTCATTAGCTATAACATTTCCTATTATCCAGATTTACAAAGCTTGGGGAGAAGGTCAAATATATGAATTTCCTAAAGATGAAGTGGATGCAATTGTTAGAATTGGATCTGTACCCATGATTACTTGGGAACCTTGGTTAGAAAAATTTACAAAAGAAAGTTTCCCCAAAATTAAAAACCTAGAACAAAGAAATAATCATGGATTAACATCCGTTGCCAATGGAGACTATGATGCCTATATAAAAGAATGGGCCGAAGAGGCCGCAAAAGTTGATTACCCTATTTACCTAAGAGTAGGACATGAAATGAATGATCCATATCGTTATCCTTGGGGACCTCAAAACAACGATCCTGCAGAGTTTGTTGCTGCTTTTAAACACATTAAAGATGTATTTGAATCAGTTGGTGCCTCAAATATTATTTGGGTTTGGAGCCCACATTTATCGTACGGAAAGTTTCAAGAATATTATCCAGGAACTGATTATGTAGATGTTGTTGCCACAGGAACTTTAAATTATGGAACAAGTACAAGTTGGAGTGATTGGTGGACTTTTGAAGAGATTTTTGGTAATTTTTATGACCAATTAGCTGCTTTTTATAAACCTATAATGATTGCAGAATTTGGTTGCTTAAAACCTGGTGGAAGTAGAGCAAAATGGTTTGCAGATACTTTTGAAGATTTCAATACTAAATATCCTTTTGTAAACGCAATCTTATTTTTTCATTATTCAAGTGATGGAACTATTACTTATAAAAATGTAAGTTGGTATATAAAAGATGATCATGAAGTAACTACAGCCATCAAAGAATCTTTAAAAAAGTGGCCTGCTCATTTGAAACAACCCGATATTAAATAACATTTATTGTGTTGTAAAAAACTTAAATTCTTATTATAGAAATACAGAAATTCGTCTTCACTAAAAATAATGCAGTGCGGTATGACAATGGATAGTAGCTCTTTATTGTTCTAAATTAATTATTATAAAAACATTGCTTCGTTTATTGTAACTTATTAAGGGTATATTTATAAAGATATTAGGAGAAAAGTATAACCATCTGTAATTAACAATGTACATCATTACAATGAATTTATGTAAATCAATTATAAAATCATAAAATTTCTTTGATAAAATTTCTTTCAAAAAAAAATGAATTCGCATTCAATAAATTCAAGTAGTAATATTATTTTATGGGATAATAAGTAAAATTTATAAATTATTAGGTTACTCATTTTATATTCGTCATAAATTTACTTCAGCCTTTAGGCTATGTTTATTCGTAAGTTTACAATCATTTTTACGTCAAAAAAAAGAGATATAACAATCATTTATAAATGAAAAAATTATGCTAACATGGAAAGAAGTAATCAACTTCGCATCTAAAGGAAATCCAATTCCAGATAAAAGAGTTGAAAAATCAGAACAGGAATGGAAAGAAATCCTAACCCCAGAACAATTTAGAATTACTAGAAAGAAAGGAACAGAAAGACCAAATTCTGGCGCTTTATGTTCTATTTATGATGATGGTAAATACAATTGTGTTTGCTGTGATACACCTTTATTCGACTCTACAATTAAATTTGATTCTAGCTCAGGATGGCCAAGTTTTACGCAACCAATTAAAGAAAACGCTATAAAATATCATAAAGACGTTACCTTTGGCATGATTAGAGTTGAAGTTATGTGTAATACTTGTGATGGACATTTAGGACACGTTTTTCCTGACGGCCCCGAACCAAGCGGATTGCGTTATTGTATAAATTCTGAGTCTATGCAATTAGAAAAAGGAGATTCTTAAAATGACTGAAAATTTACAAAGTGCCACAATTGGAGGTGGCTGTTTTTGGTGTACAGAAGCTGTATTTCAAGAAGTAAAAGGCGTTGAAAAAGTAGTTTCTGGTTATGCAGGAGGCAATGTTCCTGGAAAACCAACCTATAGAGAAATTTGTTCTGGATTAACAGGTCATGCAGAAGTAATTCAAATTACTTTTGATGCAGATGTCATTTCTTACGAAGATATTTTAGTTATTTTTATGACCACTCACGACCCAACAACTTTAAACAGACAAGGTGCTGATAAAGGAACTCAATATCGTTCTGTAATTTTTTATCATGATGAAGTTCAACATAAAATTGCAAACGAAGTTTTAAAACAAATTCAGCCGTATTATGCTGATAAAATTGTAACTGAAATTAGTGAACTTCCTGTATTTTTTGAAGCAGAAAAAGAACATCAGAATTATTATCGACAAAATACACAGCAAGGGTATTGCAATTATGTAATTACACCTAAATTGGCTAAATTGAGAAAATTACATGCTGATAAACTAGCATAATTTTTATCAGTTCGAGCGCAGTCGAGAACTTACGTATCTAAAACTTCTTAAACGAATTGACAAATTATGATGAAACTCAATATAAAAGATACTTTTACAAGCAAATTACCTTCGGATAAAATTCTAGAAAACTCAAGAAGGCAAGTTACTGACGCAGTATTTTCTTATGTAAATCCGAAGAAAACAAAAGAAGCTAAAGTAATTCATGTTTCACAAGAAATGGCGTCTGAATTAAATATTTCTGAAGATGAGTCAAAATCAGAATTCTTTAAAAACATTGTTACAGGAAACGAAATTTATCCGAATACAACACCTTTTGCAATGTGTTATGGAGGTCATCAATTTGGAAATTGGGCAGGACAATTAGGAGACGGAAGAGCTATTAATTTATTTGAAGTTGAACATCAAAATAAAAACTGGAAAGTGCAATTAAAAGGAGCTGGCGAAACTCCGTATTCAAGAACTGCAGATGGTTTAGCTGTTTTACGATCTTCTGTTAGAGAATATTTATGTGCTGAGGCAATGTTTCATTTAGGTGTTCCAACAACAAGATCTTTGTCTTTAAGTTTGTCTGGAGACAATGTTTTACGTGATGTTTTATATGATGGAAATCCTGCGTATGAAAAAGGCGCAATTGTTTCTAGAATTTCACCGTCATTTTTGCGTTTTGGAAATTACGAAATTTTTGCAGCCAGAAAAGATATCAAAACTTTAAAAGTGTTGGTTGATTACACCATTAATCAACATTTTTCGCATTTAGGAAAACCATCCAAAGAAAATTATATCAACTTTTTTAGAGAAGTTTCAGAACGTACTTTACACATGATAATTCACTGGCAACGTGTTGGTTTTGTGCACGGAGTGATGAATACTGATAACATGTCTATTTTAGGTTTAACCATCGATTTTGGACCTTATGGTTGGCTTGAAGGTTTTGATTTTGGATGGACACCAAACACAACAGACATTCAAAACAAACGCTACAGATATGGAAATCAGCCAAATATTGGGTTATGGAATTTGTATCAACTAGCAAATGCTTTGTATCCAATAATTGAAGAAGTGGAACCTTTAAACACGATTTTAGAAGAGTATAAAACAGCTTTTGAAAAACAATCTTTACAGATGATGAAATCTAAATTAGGTTTATCTACTTCGGACGAAGAAGATTTAAAACTAATTCAGAATTTAGAAGACAATTTACAATTAGTAGAAACTGATATGACTATTTTCTTTCGAAAATTAAGTGATTTTACAGATGAAAAATCGGGCTTACAATTGATAAAAGAAGCTTTTTACGACTTTGAAAACATTTCTGAAGAAGTAAAATCTAGATGGAATGTTTGGTTCAAAAAATATGATGAAAGACTTCAAATAGAACGAATTTCATCCGAAGAAAGAAAAGAAAAAATGGATTTGGTAAATCCTAAATATGTGTTACGTAATTACATGTCACAATTGGCAATTGATGAAGCTGATAAAGGAAATTACACTTTAATTGACGAGTTATTTCAACTCTTAAAAAATCCTTATTCAGAACAACCAGAAAACGAAAAATGGTTTGCAAAAAGACCAGAATGGGCAAGAAATAAAGTAGGTTGTTCTATGTTATCTTGTAGTTCTTAAAAAAAACAAAAAAATATGCAATTAGGATTAGGAACTGCAGCTTTAGGAAGACCACAATACATAAATGTTCGTCAAGAAGAATGTGATAATTCTGACTTAACTAAATTTAGAAATCAGAGTTTTTCAGTTTTAGAAAATGCTTATAAAGCTGGAATTCGTTATTTTGATACTGCTCCAGGTTATGGTTTAGCAGAGGAATTAGTGTTAGAATGGTTGCAAACAAAAAATGATAATTCGATTGAAATTGGCACAAAATGGGGCTATACATACACCGCAAATTTTGACCCAAATGCAACGGTTCATGAAGTAAAAGAACATAGTTTATCTAAATTAAAGGAACAATGGAATTTTTCTAAACAACTCCTACCCTATTTAAAAGTATATCAAATTCATTCTGCCACTTTAGAAACCGGCGTTTTAGAAAATACAGAAGTTTTACAACAATTAGCTTTCTTAAAAAAGGAACACAATCTAAAAATAGGATTGACAACAACAGGAACAAATCAAGTTGAAGTGCTTAAAAAAGCGTTAGACGTTTTGGTTGATGGAAAACCAGTTTTTGATTTATTTCAAGTAACGTATAATTTTTTAGATCAAAGTTTATTAGAAATTTATGATGAATTAAATCGTCAAAATAAATCGATTGTAATTAAAGAAGCGTTGGCAAACGGAAGAATTTTTAAAAATGAAAACTATCCTCATTATGATAAAATGTATGCAATTTTAGAAAGTTTATCAAAAAAACATAAGGTTGGTGTAGATGCAATTTCATTAAAATATTGTGAACAAACAATGCCAAAAAGTATAATTTTAAGCGGCGCAAGTAATTCGGAACAACTAAAAGAAAATTTAAAAATGAATTCTTTTTTACTTTCTTCGGATGAAATCGATGTTCTAAACTCATTTAAAGTTACACCAGATTTTTACTGGTCAGAAAGAAAAAAACTACAATGGAATTAAATTTAAAAAAACAATTTAGCAGTTTTATAAAAGAATTGTATATAAGGACAATTTGAATGGCATTAGCAAGTTACATTTGCACAACTAAATTTATTTAATTGCGTGTCTAAAAAAGTAAGAAATAAAAAATATCGATTTATAAGAAGGTTTTTACGAGTCTTTTTAGGATTTTTAATTTTTATTAGTTTGTTAATTCTCTTTATTAGAAGTCCTTGGGGACAAAATATTATCGTACATAAAGCAGTGAATTATGTTTCTGGTAAAACAAATACAAAAGTTTCTATTGATAAACTTTTTTTAACATTTAAAGGCGGTTTACAATTAGATGGTTTGTATTTAGAAGACACCAAAGGCGATACCTTAATTTATTCAAAATCTTTAGAAGCCAATCTGCCTCTTTGGGCAATGATTAGAAGGAATTCCGTTGGAATAGATAATTTAAATTGGGATGGTTTACGTGCAAATATCAAAAGAAAAGACACAATTTCTGGTTATAATTTTCAGTTTTTAATTGATGCATTTGTAAATGAAGATTCAACTCCAGTTATTGAAGAGACTACAACAAAACCTTTACAAATTGTTCTTGAAAACCTAAATTTCAAGAATTTTAATATTATTTTTAATGATGAAGTTTTAGGAATTGACAGCCATTTTAAAATCGGAAATCTAACTGCCAACATGGATAAAGTGGATTTACAAAAAATGATTTTTAATGCGGATGAAATTTCGCTTTCAAACTCTACAATTAACTTTATTCAAAAACCAGTTGAAACATCAACATCAACCGAAGAAACTTCGTTACCAATTTTATCAGCAAATGCTATTAAATTAAAGAACGTAAAAACGTATTACGAATCGAAAGCGGATAAAATGATTGCTGATATAAAAATTGATGAATTTTATACAGAAATTCCGAAAATAGATCTAGCAAACACTAATTTTCAGCTACATACTATTCAGCTTAAAAATTCTGAAATCCTTTTTAAAACGTTCTCAAATTCTACTTCGGATGTTACAATACATCAGAATAATTCATCAAAAATCATCTGGCCAAAATTAACTGTTCAGGTTGATGAATTCGATTTAGAAAACAACGCAATTCATTATTTTGTTGATAATGAAAAGGTAGAAAAAAACAAATTCAATCCAAATGCGATTTCTTTAGAAAAACTAACGCTAAAAGCATCAGATATTTTCTTAAAAGACAAAAAAGCAGGTTTACAATTGTCTGCATTTAACTTTAAAGAAAAATCAGGGTTTAGGTTAAGAAAACTCGCATTAAACACAGAAATAACAGATACAGAATTAAACGTATCCGATCTTAAAATCAACTTAACTAGAAGCATGATTTCTGGTTTTGCAACTGCGGAATACAAATCGCTTACTCAATTAATTTCATCACCAGAAAACACAAAAATTCAATTAGGCATTCCATTTTTCTCCATCTTTTTAGATGATTTTTTTACGTTGAAACCTAGTTTAAAACAGAACGAATATGTAAACAAATTAAGCAAAAAAGAACTTTTTGGAAAAGTAAATGTTAACGGAGTTTTAGCCAATTTAAATATTTCTAATACAAATCTACATTGGGGAGAATTCACAAAAATCTCTTTAAACGGAAACATTAAGAATAGCACAAATCCGGATAAACTACAACTGAACCTGCCAAATTTCGAAGCAAAAACAAAACGAAATGATCTTCTACAAATTGTAGATGAAAAAGCATTCGGTATCCATTTACCTGAAGATATTTTAATAAAAAGTAGCGTAAGTGGTACTTTAAATAACATAAGTACAAAAACTCAAATAACCACAACACAAGGACTTGCATCAATTAATGGAAACTTTAAAAATCAAGCTGAAATTAGTTATAACGCTGCCATAAAAATTGAAAATTATAATATAGGCTCACTTTTAATGAATCCTAATTTTGGTGAATTAAGTGTTACTTTAAATTCTAAAGGAAATGGTAAAAATATTCAAAATTTAAATGCAACTTTAAGTACGAATGTTTCTAAATTTCAATTAAAAAACTACGAAATAAAAGACTTACAGA
>TARA_R110001606_G_scaffold298748_1_pt1 | contig 62112 bp, 56 predicted proteins | sample TARA_R110001606 | Tara Oceans TARA_R110001606 (sample SAMEA4398315) | marine metagenome | biome: Polar Biome; feature: [SRF] surface water layer (ENVO:00010504); material: water (ENVO:00002006), including particulate matter (ENVO:01000060) such as... | depth 5 m
TCTGGATCACCAAAAGTATCTAAATAATCATCTTGTAATTGAAAAGCCAACCCTAAATTTAATCCGAAATCATAAATTAAATTGGCATTTTCTTCATTTGTTTCTGCTACAATTGCGCCCATTTTTAAAGCAGCAGCAACTAAAACAGATGTTTTTAAACGAATCATATTAATATAGTCGTCTATGGTTACATCATTTTTAGTTTCAAAATCTACGTCTAATTGTTGTCCGTCACAAACTTCTAAAGCAGTTTTACTAAAAAGCTTTGCTAATTTTTGAAAAACAAGAGGTTCATAATTTTCGAAATACTGATAGGCTAAAATTAACATGGCATCTCCAGAAAGAATACCTGTATTGATATTCCACTTTTCATGAACGGTAGCTTTGCCTCTTCTTATTGGAGCGTCGTCCATAATATCATCATGAATTAATGTGAAATTATGAAAAACTTCAACAGCCAAAGCTGCCGGCATTGCTTTTTTATAATCCGAAGAAAAAATATCTGCAGCCATTAATGTTAAAACAGGACGTATTCTTTTACCTCCCAATTGCAGAATATAATCTATAGGTTCGTATAAGTTTTTAGGCTCATGTACCCAGTTTTTAGATTTTAAGTACTGCAAAAATTCTTGTTGATAATGTAAAATGTTCAAATCTGTAATTTTTTTGTAAAAATAATGTAAAGAAATTCTACTTTTTAATCTTAATGTTAAAAAATCATTAAAACTTTGGAAACTTTTTTTGTTTCTAAAGTTTCCTTGTTTATATTTGCAGCCGATTATGAGGGATAAAATAATAGAAAAATCGAACGAACTCTTTTTAAACTTAGGGTTTAAAAGCGTTACAATGGATGAAATAGCCAGTGCTTTGGGTGTTTCAAAAAAAACAATTTATAAATATTTTAAAAATAAAACAGCGCTTATTGCTGCGGTAACAGATTTCATGTTTCATTCAATTTGTACAGGAATTGACATGATTTGCGATTTAAAAAAAGATCCTATTGAAGAAATTTTTGATATTAAACGATTCGTGTTGTCTAATTTAAAAGACGAAAAATCGTCAACTCAATACCAATTGCAAAAATATTACCCTAAAATTTACGCATCATTAAGTAAAAAACAATTTGATGTTATGAAAGATTGTGTAGTAGAAAATTTAAATCACGGAATTGAAAAAGGGTTATATAGAGAAGAAATAGATGTAGAATTTATTTCTAGAATTTATTTTAGCGGTATGGTTTCTATAAAAAATAATGACATTTTTCCGCTAGATAATTATTCTATGAATACGCTAATGAATTATTATTTAGAATATCATTTAAGAGGAATTTGTACAGAAAAAGGAATAAAACAATTAAAGAATCAATTAACACAAAAATAAACATGAAAAAAATAATATTATTATTTTTTGCACTCACAACTTGTTTTGGGATACATGCCCAAGAAAAAAGCATGAGTTTAACCTTAGAAGAAGCCATAAAATTTGCTTTAGAAAATAGTTACAACACAAAAGTAGCTAGAAACGATATTAAATCTGCAAACGAAAAAGTGTGGGAAACAACCGCTATCGGTTTGCCTCAAATTAATGGAAAAGTAGATTATCAGCAATATTTGAAACTACCAGTAACTTTGCTAGATTTTGATGGAGATGGAGTTAATGAAGAATTTGTATTTGTGCAAAAACAAAGTATAAACGCATCTGTAACTGTATCTCAATTATTATTTGATGGGTCTTATTTAGTAGGTTTACAAGCATCTAAAACTTTTTTAAAAATTTCTAAACAGGCAGAAGAAAAAACAGAATTACTAACGAGAGAAGCTGTTATAAATGCCTATGGTAATGTTTTAATTACAGAAAGTAGTATTTCTATTTTAGAAAGTAATATTAAAATTCTTCAAAAAAGTTATGATGATGCCAAAAAAATATATGAAAATGGTTTTAATGAAGAAGAAGATGTTGAGCAGCTAGAAATTACTTTAGGGAACTTAAAAAATCAATTAAGTAGTGTTCTTAGAATGAAAGATATTGCATACCAAATGCTAAACTTATCTCTTGGAAATCCTATAAATACAAAGTTAGTTTTAACAGATAGTTTAGATTCTTTAGTAAAAAGTAATATAGAACTTAGTTTAATTGCTGAAGATTTTAATGTAGATACTCATATTGATTATTTAATTTCTGAAAATGATAGAGAAACAAAACGATTAATGATGAAACTAGAGCAAAGTAAAGCTTTGCCAAGTTTAAACGCTTTTGTTAATTATGGCAGTCAAGGTTTTTCTGATACTTTTTCATTTTTTAATAGCAATCAACAATGGTTCGATTCTTCTCTTTTTGGTGTAAGTTTAAATGTTCCTATTTTTAGTAGTTTAAGCAGAAAAGCTAAAACTGCACAAGCAAAAATAGCTTTAGAAAATGCAGATTTACGTTTAGAAGAAACCAAACAACGTTTAAGTTTATTAGCAGAAAAAGCAAAAAGCGAATATCAATTAAGTATCGAAAACTACACTACAGCTCAAAAAAATGTAGGTTTATCAGAAAGAATAGAAAATAAACAGCGTATTAAATTTTTTGAAGGAATTTCTTCTAGTTTCGATTTACTTCAAGCTCAAAATCAATTATACACACAACAACAAAATTACATACAGTCTATGTTAGATGTAATTTCTAAAAAAGCGGCCTTAGAAAACGCATTAAACGTACCAATTAAATAACTAAATTATTATGAAAAATATATATGTATTATTATTAACAGGACTTATTTTAAATTCTTGTGCAAATAAAAAAGAAGCTTCTTTGGATGAAATATTAGCTACCAATGATGTAACGCTGATAAATTCAAAAAAACAAGAAATTGATGCAAAATTGCAAGCATTTTCAGATGATTTAAAAAAATTAAATGACAAGTTAGATGGTTTGAACAAAGATAAAAACATGCCATTAATTACTACGTTAAACATTAAAAATGAAGTTTTTACACACTTTATAGAGTTGCAAGGAAACGTACAAACGAAACAAAATATTTTGGTGTATCCAGAAATGCCAGGTATTTTACAAAGTGTTTTTGTGAAAGAAGGCGATAAGGTTACAAAAGGTCAAATTTTAGCAAGTATTGATGATGGCGGAATGTCTCAACAATTGGCACAATTAGAGGCAAACGCACAATTAGCAAAAACAACGTACGAGCGTCAAAAAAGATTATGGGATCAAAAAATTGGTTCTGAAATTCAGTTTTTACAAACAAAAACGGCTTATGAAACTCAAGCTAGCGCTGTAAATCAATTAAAAAGTCAGTTAACAAAATCTAACATAAGAGCTCCTTTTTCTGGAATTATAGATGCTGTTTTTAAAGAAAGAGGAACTGTTGTTGCACCAGGCCAAGGAGCAGAAATTTTTAGAATCGTAAATCTTTCTAATATGTATATTGAAACAGAAGTGCCAGAAACATATATTAGTAACATTACTTTGGGCAAGTTTGTAGAAGTAAATTTCCCTGTTTTAGGCGAAACTTTAAATTCTAAAATTAAACAAGTTGGTAATTATATCAACCCAAGTAATAGATCTTTTAAAATAGAAATTGATGTTCCAAATTTAAACGGAAACATAAAACCTAACTTAACTGCAAAATTAAAATTAAACGATTATACCAATGAAAATGCAATTTTAATTCCACAAAGTATCATTTCAGAAAATGCAAAAGGAGAACAATTTATCTATGTTATAAAAGATAAAAAAGAAAATAATGAGGCAATTGCAGAAAGATTAATTATTGAAACAGGTAGAACACAAGGAGACTTTATTGAAGTAACAAAAAACCTTACTGCAGACACAGAAATAATTATTGAAGGTGCTAGAAGTGTAAATAATGGTCAAACTATAAAAGTGATCAATAAACAGTAAAAAAGATGTCTAAAAAAAACAAACAAATAGATAAAGAATTTAAGCTTTCTTCTTGGGCTATACATAATAAAACTACTATTTATGTTTTAATGTTTTTGATTCTTTATTTAGGAATAGCGGCATATTTTTCGATGCCTAGAGAAAATTTTCCTGAAATAAATGAAACTAAAATATATGTTAGTTCTGTATATCCCGGAAACACAGCAGAAGATATAGAAAAACTAATTACAAACCCTTTAGAAGATAAGTTAAAATCTGTTAGTAATGTTGTAAAAATAACCTCAAACTCTCAAGAAGATTATTCTATTATCACCGTAGAATTTGATGAGAAAATTGATCCAAATAAAGCAAAACAGAAAGTAAAAGACGAAATAGATCAAGAAACAGCGGGTGAAGATTGGCCAACATTTAATGGCGCAAAAGTAACACCAAATGTTTTTGAGTTAAGTATGTCTGAGGAAATACCAATTCTAAACATTAATATTTCTGGAAATTATCCTGTTGGTAAATTAAAAGAATATGGAGAGTTTTTACAGGATGAAATTGAAGATTTAACAGAAATCAAAAAAGTAGATATTAGAGGTGCTCAAGAAAAAGAAGTAGAAGTTGCCGTAGATATTTACAAAATGATGGCTTCATCAGTTAGTTTTGATGATATTACAAATGCAATCAATCGTGGAAATGTAACTATGTCTGCAGGTAATTTTATTACAAGTAAACAAAGAAGAACTATCAGAATTATTGGTGAAATTGAAAAACCATCAGATTTAGGAGATTTTGTAATCAAATCAGAAAATGGAAATCCTATTTATTTAAGAGATGTTGCAGAAATAAGCTTTAAAGACAAAGATAAAACAACGTACGCTAGAGAAAATGGGGCGGCAGTTGTTATGCTAGATGTTAAAAAAAGGTCTGGAGAAAACATGGTTACTGCGGCAGATAAAATTGGGGTTATTGTAAAAAATGCAAAAGAAAATTATTTTCCACAAGATTTAACCGTAACCATTACTAATGATCAATCGCCAAAAACGATTGGCCAAGTTGATGATTTGGTAAACAATATTATTTTCGGAGTAATTTTAGTGGTCATAGTTCTAATGTTTTTCTTAGGATTTAAAAATGCCATTTTTGTGGGTTTTGCAATTCCGATGTCTATGTTTATGTCTTTAATGATTTTAGGCGGAATGGGATATACGTTAAATACCATGGTTCTTTTTGGTCTAATTATGGGGCTTGGAATGTTGGTAGATAACGGAATTGTAGTGGTAGAAAACGTGTACCGTTTGATGGATGAAGAAGGAATGAGCAGAAAAGAAGCTGCCAAAAAAGGAATTAGTGAAATTGCATATCCTATTATCATTTCTACAGCCACAACCGTTGCCGCTTTTATTCCTTTAGGACTTTGGCCTGGAATTATGGGACAATTTATGGTGATTTTACCTATTACTTTATCAATTGTTTTAGGGTCCTCTTTATTCGTAGCAATTTTCTTTAACTCTGTATTGGTTTCTCAATTTATGAGTACAGAAGACAAAGACATGCCAATAAAAAACATCATTAAACTTACAAGTATTATGGGTGTTATTGGTTTGTTAATTTTCTTCTTTGGCGGAGCCTATAATGCGCTAGGAACCTTAATTATTTTTACAGCAATAATGTTGTGGGTGTACCGTTTGGTTTTAAGAAAAGCTGCAAATTACTTTCAAGAAAATACGTTAGTTTGGTTAGAGAATTGGTATGAAGGACAATTAAAAAGTGCGCTTACAGGATGGAAACCATACCTTATAGTTGTAGTTACTTTTGTACTACTTATTGGAGCATTTGCCGCTTTTGGTTGGTCTTTAGGAACACAAAGAACAAAAGTTGAATTTTTTCCGGATAACAAGCCCAATCAAATTATTGTGTATATCGAATATCCAGAAGGTACAGATATCGAGAAAACAAATCAAATTACATCAGAAATTGAACAAAAAGTATATAAAGTTTTAAATCAAGATACATATACCGACGGCGATTATAATTATATGGTAGAAAGTACGGTTTCTCAAGTTGGTGAAGGTGCTGGAAATCCGCAAACGGATGGAGGTTCATCTGCAGAAATGCCACATAAAGGAAAAATTACGGCTTCTATGCGTGAGTATAAGTTTAGAGAAGGGGAGGATAGTGAAATTTTACGTCAGAAAGTGCAAGCTGCTTTGGTTGGAATTTATCCTGGTGTTTTAATTTCTGTTGAAAAAGATGCAAATGGCCCACCAGCTGGATCACCAATTAATATTGAATTAACTGGCGAAGATTATGAAGAATTAATTTTCACAGCAGAAAGAATGCGCGATTATTTAAATACCGAAAGTATTTCTGGGGTTGATGAATTAAAGATCGATGTTAATAAATCGAAACCAGGAATGCAGGTTTTAGTTGATCGTAAAAAAGCAGGAGAATTAGGGGTTAGCACTGGCCAAGTTGGGCAACAATTAAGAGCTTCAATTTTTGGAAACAAAGCCGGAATTTATAAAAAAGACGGTGAAGATTATGATATTTATGTCCGTTTTAATAAAGATGATAGATATAATAAAAGTGCTATTTTTAATCAGAAAATAACCTTTAGAGACCAAGCTACGGGTAAAATAAAAGAAATTCCGGTTTCTGCTGTGGCTTCTCAAAGTAATAGTTCTGGTTTTAGTGCCATCAAACATAAAAATGTAAAAAGAGTAGTAACGGTATATTCTGCACTTTCTCCGGGTGAAACAGATGCGGGTGCTGTGGTTGCTAGAATTCAAAATTCAATGAAGAATTTTAAAGATTTACATAAAGGAATTAAAATTGATTATACAGGTCAAATTGAAGAGCAAAATAAACAAATGGCATTTTTAGTGGGTGCATTTTTTACAGGTTTGTTATTAATCTTCTTTATTCTGATTTTTCAATTTAACTCAGTTACCAAACCCGGAATTATTATGTTGGCCATCTTTTTAAGTTTTATTGGAGTTTTTGGAGGTCTTGTAATCTCTGGTGCACCATTTGTTATTATGATGACGATGGTAGGTATTATATCACTGGCAGGAATCGTAGTAAATAACGGAGTTGTTTTATTAGATTATGCCGAGTTGTTAATTAAAAGAAGAAAACAGCAAGATGATATTTCTGAGGATGATTATTTACCATTACCTGTTTTATTCGATGCTATTGTGCAAGCAGGAAAAGCACGTTTAAGACCCGTTTTATTAACTGCAATTACTACCATTTTAGGGTTAATTCCGTTAGCAATTGGTTTAAACATTAACTTCTTTACCTTGTTTAGCGAGTTTGATGCCAATATTTATATGGGTGGAGATAATGTTGTTTTTTGGGGTCCTTTAGCAAAAACTGTAATTTATGGTTTGTTTATTGCAACCTTTTTAACGTTAATTGTGGTACCTGTTTTATTCTTCTTAGTGACCAAGTTTAAAATGAGAGTAAAAGGATTATTAAAAGCAGAAAATCAAGCTACTGAGATGGATAGCCAGATTCAAGAAATAGGCTAAAAATATAATTTTTTGTATAAAGAGGATGAAGTCATAATGATTTCATCCTCTTTTTTTTTTGTATGTTTGAAATGATGTTTGAAAAGAAAAAATCTTATACCGTTGATGAAATTAAACGCAAGTTAGAAAACTATTGCGTGTATCAAGATCGATGTCATAAAGAAGTTGAGCAAAAAATAAGGGAATTTAATTTAATTCCGGAGGCAAGAGAACTTATTTTATTAAGTTTGATGAAAGATAACTTTTTAAATGAAGAACGTTTTTCTCAAAGTTTTGCCAGAGGTAAATTCAGAATTAAAAATTGGGGAAAACAACGAATTGTAAGAGAATTGAAGTTTAGAGATATTTCTGCATACAACATAAAAACTGCGTTGAAAGAAATTGATGAAGATGAGTATTTAAAAACTATTTACAGTATTACAGAAAGTAGAAATGAAGTAATTTCTGAATCTAACATCTTTAAAAGAAAGAAAAAATTGATTGATTTTTTAATGCGTAAAGGTTTTGAAACCGACTTAATTTATAAAACGGTAAATGATATTGTACAAAAAAAGTCTTCGTAAAAACGAAGACTTTTTTTAATTATTAATACTAGTTTTAGCTATTCTAAAATTACTTTTTTAACAGCTTGTTTACCATCAACATTAATTTTTATAAAATACAAACCTTTACTTTGGTTTGATAAATCTATTTGATATTTGTTTTCTTTAATATTATTTTTACTTAAAATTGTTTTACCTAAATAGTTATATACACTAATATCTGCGTTTCCAACAAAATTCCAAGATAGGTTAAAAGTATCTTTAGAAGGGTTTGGATACACTAATAATTCATTTTGTACTACTACGTCATTTGTAGCTAAAGAAGTGCCTGTAACACCAAAATCATCAATAATAACGCCTTCTTCGGTGGATGCTTCATCAGAATATAACTTAAATCTAAAAATTACGTTTGTTTCAAATCCAATAGAAGATAAATCATGACTGTATTCTCTAAGAGTTGCGTTTGTTCCTCCTAAAGGATGTGTGTTTTCTCCTTCTCCAGTCCATTGTCTTCCTGGTAAAGTAGAACTATTTGAGTCATCTGTTGTTGCAGCACTTGTATACCAATTTGGAGAATCTGCACTCCCTAAAATATTCCAAGTTTTTCCTGCATCTCTAGAGTATTCAAAAACTAAATAATCCCAATCTTTTTCAATATCAAAAGCCATTTGGAATTTTATTATCGGATTTATCATTACTGATAAATCGTAACAATTAGAATACAAATAACTTGTAGTTAATTCAGGATAATTGCCTCCTAAGTTTGTACCATATACAAATCTTGATGAAACAACAGACTTTAATAAAGTTCCTGCAGGTACACCTCTTTGCCAAACACTTGTAGTGGTAGCACCAATTGTTTCTGTTAACAAAATATCATTTGCACTTTTACTATCAAATTGGTTTAAAAAGTAAGGTTCTGAAATTGAGTTATTTACTTTAAAATATGAAATTATAGAGTTATCATCTTGATAATCATCATTTTCTAAAACAACTTTCGCTTCAATCTTATAAGTTCCTAAAGCAAAAGTTGCTGTTGGTAAAGAAATTTCTTGAGACTGTAAAGAATTTAAAGTTCCAGTCCATGTAAAAGTGCTTTTAGGACTCGCATCATTAAAAGAGTATTCTATAACAACTTGATTTAAAGTGCCCGTTCCTTGATTTTTTACTATTATAGATGGTGCAACAGATGTATTACAGTTTATTGTGTTGTCTAAATTTGCTATGCTAGATAAATTAATGTCTTTTGCTGGTAAAACTCTAGGCAAATCAGAAACAAAAACTCCTCTACCATAAGTACCTGCAAATATTTTTGAATCTCTCTCATTAATTTCTAAATCTCTAACGGCAACATTTGGTAAATTAGTATCAAAAACTTGCCATTCATTTTGCGAATCATTAAAATAATAAACACCTAAAGCTGTACCTAAATAGATAGTATTATTACCACTTCTTTCATGGTATCTAACTACAAATTTTCCTTCGGATGGTATTCCTGTTCCTACAGTATTAAAAGTAGGATTCGAAGAATTTATATTTGTAGATTTAAAAACTCCGCTATTTGTAACGATCCAAATTGTATTTGAATCTTTTGGACTTACTTCCATCCCTTTTATTTCACCACTAAAAAAAGGTATTTGAGTAAATGTTACACCAGCATCATTTGTTCTAAATAAATTTCCTTCTTGAGCAACAAAGATATTATTATCGTTTTTTGGATCTATTTCTATTTCATCTGCATCTCCATTAAATGAAAAAGCAGCTGTTTGTTCCCAAGCATCGCTTACCAATTTATATAGTTTTGAATACGCTGCATACACTTCTCCTTTGCTATTTATAGCCATTGGAGTAACCCATTCTCCTCCATCATCATCTGCTCCAGTTTCTGCTTCGGGTGCTCCTAATTGTAAGTTAACATTTGCACCATTATTTACGGTTCTACTTAAATAACCTCCATATTGTGTAAATCCATAATGTGTATTTTTATTTGTAGGATCTACATTGCCTTCCATACCGTCTCCACCATGATAATTTACCCAACTATTATTATTAAATGCAAAACCACCATTATCCTGTAAACCACCAGCAAGAATAGATGAATCTTGAACAGATACAGAAATTTTATAAAATTGACTTATAGATAAGTTTTCTGTCAAGTCTGTAAATTTTAGACCCTCGTTAGTTGAAATATAAATTCCACCATCTGTACCAGCAAAAAACTTGCCATCAATAAATCTTAAAAAGTGTATATCTGCGTGCACATAAGATTGTGAATCTGGTTGTGTCCAATTTGTTATTTTAGAAAAGGCGTTACCACCATTTGTAGATTTATAAATATCTAAAACCCCTACATACACTATTTCAGCATTTACATCAGAAACAGTGATTGCTAAATCGTACCAAGCTTGAGAACCCCCAAAAATATCTGTAGTTTCTGTGGTTTTTGTAAATGTTTCTCCGCTATCTACAGATTTATAAACACCATTAAAACCGTTATTATTTGGTCCTGTTCCTCTTAAATAACTAACAAGGTAAATATAAGCATCATTAGCTATCGTTACATCCATAGCCAGTCTACTTGAACTTGTTAATCCGGTTATTGTTTTTTCAATAAAATTACTACCACCATCTATAGATTTGTAAAATTTATCTCTTGCAACTACATAAAATATATTTGGATTACCTGGTTTCATTTTTAAATCAACATTAGATTGTGTATTTACCAATAAAGACAAAGTAGTTTTCCAAGTTGCACCACCATCAGTAGATTTTTGAACTCCGGTTGAGGTAGCAACAACAACAGTTTCTGTATTATTAGGATTGATATAAATATCATTCATAATTGATGGATTTCCAGGAATTGCACCAGTTGCATTCCAAGTTGCACCACCATCTATAGATTTCCAAACACCAACGGCATAAGAATCTCCTGCATCATCGTCTCCAGTTGCAATGTAAATAGTATTAGAATCTGTAGGATGAATTGCAATACCAGAAACGCCAATTTGTGGAAGATAATCTGTTAAAGGTGCCCAATTTACACCTGCATCAGTAGATTTCCAAATACCTCCTGCTGGAGCGCCAACATAATAGGTGTTTGGATTACTAGGATCTACAGCAACTACGTTTACACGTCCTTGTCCTGATGATTTTAAAGCTGAAGATGAATACGTGTTAGAACTTTGAAATGGGCCAACTGGAGCCCAGTTTCCTGTATTATCATTTTTACTGTTTGCTTTTCTTGCTTGTTTAACTTCCCAAGCATCCCATAAATCTGATGATGGTTTAATTTTACCACTTGCATCCGTGTAAAAACCCCAGTGATATTTCCATCTTTCAAAAGGTTTTAAACCACTTCCTTTTTTATTTCTATCAATTGTAGCAAAATAAGCTTCTGCAGATTTAGAAATTTCTTTTAATGTTAATTCTGATGTTTTTCCGCCCTTTTTTTGAAGTTCTTGAGACCAAGGAGCATCAATTTGAATTTGCGATTGCGCAATAAAGGAAACAAAGAACAGTAGTAGTGTAATTTTTTTAATCATGTTTATTTGAATTTAAGAATATTGAATCGTTTTTTTGTTTTACTGAAATTACTTTTTGAATATCGTCATTAGGTATTGAAACAGACAACACATAGTGTTTAATTTTCCATTCGTTATTTGTTTTTTCTAACACTCCAGAGCCTCTACAAGTTCCCATCCAAGTGTTTAAGAGTTCATCAAACCAAACAAAATTTGCTGTAGAGTTTGTGTAAATATTTCTTTCTATTGTTTTAAAACTCCATGCCTTACCAGCATCAAAATAAGGTTTGCTAAAATCTGCAAACTGCTTTTTATTCCAATTTTCTGAAGCGTCAGTTCCTATATAAACAGAAATACTATCAAATCTATTAAAATAATTTTCAAAATTAGCTTCTGCAGCTGCTTGATGCCAATCGTTTAAGATCGTATTTACTTCTTCTTTAATTTTTGCTTGTTTATGTAAAGAATTGCTAGAAAATTCAATTTTACAAGAAATTAAAATGAATGAAAATATAATAAGTAAAACCCATTTTTGCATAACTACCAATTATATTTCTTCTATTGATTTTGCTTAGAACTCATTTTATCTTTTCTCTGAACAGATTTTTTATGAATAGATACTCTAGAAATACTATCAATATTTGTAGAATCTAAACCAATAAATTGTACATCAAACTCCATTTCATCTTCAAAACGTTCTTTTAATAAAATCGATGTTACTTTAGCGTTTATTGCCGAAAAAGCATTGATAATATTCTTTGTTTGCATGGCAACTTCATCTGCTGTAATTGCCGGAATAAAAGTCATATCAACCAAACGTAAAGTTTCATTATGTAAAATATCTATTCTTGTAATAAAAGAATCGTTGTCAAACAAAGGTGGTTTTACACCATCTTTTAAAGATTGAACGAGTTCTTTTAATTCAAAAGCGTTACTTAATATTTCATTTGAAGAAACTTTGTTAAATCTTGACAAAAATTCATCAACCGCTTTTAATTCCTGCCAACTTTCTATTTCTTTTAAAAAAATAGGATTCACTTTTTCTGCAGCTTTATAACTTTTAACTACACTTAAAAGCGATGTTGTATCTTGTTTTTGTACATTCTCTTCTTTCTTTTTATTACAAGAATAAAGAATACAAAAAGCTAATAAAAATAAAATATTTTTCAAAATATAAAAAAATTGGTTTGTAAAAATAAGCTTTTTTATGTGTTAATTATGTTAAAGAAATTGAAACTAAAAAACATTGTAAGTTAATTTGTGTTTTTCGTCTAAAAATTAAGAATATAAGTTTTATCAATCATGAAAAATATCATAGAAAAAAGTTTAAAAAATAGCATTTCATACCAGGAATACAGAGATTTAGTGAATAATTTATTGGCAGAAAATAAATCTACAGGACCAAATCAATCAGAAGAATTAACAAATTACAGTTTGTTAAATGCTACAAGAATGAAGCGTTTAGACAAAACTATTAAAATTTCTGATGAAACAAAAAATGAAATTCAGCAAATAACAGCACCTCAAACTTGGTTGTTAATTACAGAAGGTTGGTGTGGAGATGCTGCTCAAAACTTACCAGTAATTAATAAAATGGTAGATTTAAATGCCAATATTCATTTAAAACTGGTTTTACGTGACGAAAACTTAGAGTTAATCGACTTATTTTTAACAAATGGCGGAAGAGCAATTCCTAAATTAATTGCTTTAGATAAAGAAAATAATGTTATAAATACTTGGGGACCAAGACCAACTGTAGCCACAGAAATGGTTGCCGATTACAAAGCAAAACATGGCGCTTTAGATGCCAAATTTAAAGAAGATTTACAAGTTTGGTATAACAAAGACAAAGGACAAAGTACGCAAGAGGATTTTATACAATTGTTGAAAAAAAATTAAAAAAAGAGATCTTTACAACTAAAGATAACATTTTTTAAAACCGCAAATTTGAAATACAAGTTTGCGGTTTTTCTTTCTGTATATTTGCAGTATAAAATGTAAATCATGTTTGTAGATTACAGTACAATTGCAGAAGATGCTAAAGTTTGGGTATATCCATCTAGCAGAAAATTTTATCCAACAGAAATTGAAGAAATTGAGCAAAAAGTAAAAGCCTTTGTAGAAAGTTGGAAAGCAGCTGACCATAATTTTAAAGTTTCTTATCAGTTTTTACACAATAGATTCATTGTTTTTATTGCTGATGTTTCAGAAACTACCATTACCAATGCAGATATTGATGCTTCTGTTGCTTTTATTTTAGAACTTCAAGAAACCTATAAAGTAGACCTTTTAGATAAAATGAATGTTTGTTTTAAACAAGGTGAATTTGTACAATACAAAGAACTAAAAGACTTAAAAAAACTGATTAAAAACAAAGCTGTTACAGGAAAAACAATCATTTTTGACAACCTGATCAACAACAAAGAAGATTTTGAGCATTACTGGGAAATTCCTCTTGAAGATAGTTGGTACAACAGATATTTATAACACTTTATGCTGCAAGTAAACAACATAACTTTTGGATATTCTAAAAAGAAAATTGTTTTAAATAATTTTAATTTTAAATTAAATGAAGGTGAACATCTTTGTTTGATGGGCGAAAGTGGTTGCGGTAAATCTACGTTGTTAAAAGCCATTTATGGTTTAATAAACTTAAATGAAGGCACAATTTTCTGGAAAGAAAATCAAGTATTAGGGCCTAAACATCACTTAGTTCCTGGCATGGATTTTTTTAAATATGTTGCTCAAGATTTCGATTTGATGCCTTATATTTCTGTATCTGAAAATATTAAAAAATTCTTGTCTCGCTTTTATCCTGAAGAAAGTGAAAAACGCACGCAAGAATTGCTCGAAGTTATAGAAATGAAAGCTTTCGAAAACACCAAAGTTAAAAATTTAAGTGGTGGTCAACAGCAAAGAGTTGCCATTGCAAGAGCGTTGGCAAAAGAACCAGAGTTGTTATTATTAGATGAACCTTTTGGACAAATTGATAATTTTAAAAAAAACTCTTTAAGAAGAAGGCTATTTGCATATTTAAAGGAGAAAAATATTGCTTGTATTGTTGCAACACACGATAAAAATGACGCACTTTCATTTGCCGATCAATTAATTGTGATCAGAAATCATAAAATTTTGGTTAATAATACTCCAAAAGAAATCTACAACAATCCAAAAGAAAAATATGTTGCAGCTTTGTTTGATGATGTAAACGAAATTACCATCAATAATAAAAAATATTTATTCTATCCTCATCAATTAAAAATTGTTGAAGATTCTAAGCTTAAAGCTGTTGTGTTAAACTCTTATTTTAAAGGTTCTTTTTGGTTGATTGAAGCCGAGTTTGAAAAACAAATTATTTTTATAAAACATCCTCTTTTCTTAGAAAAAGAAACTGAAATAAATCTTGATTTCTTAAAAATAGAAATCACCTAAATAGAAGTAGGTGATTAAATTACTAATGTAATTTTAGATTTTTTACCGTTAAAAATAAGTTCGTCATGCATCGTTTTGCCTAACAATAATTTTCCAATTGGCGAAGAAACCGAGACAGCAAAATATACTTTATCATTAACTATTAATTGACCAGCAGAAATTGATAGAAAATAATTTACTGAATCTGTTTCAATAATACTTCCTAAATGCGCAATAGTTGAGTTTTTAGAAATATCTATTTTTGATAATATTTCTTTCATTTCTTGAATTCCAGAAAGTTGATGACTTGCTTTTTCCATTTCTAATTGCAACATTGCTCTACCCGTTTCATGTTTATCGCCGGCAGAACTTTTAGTTTCAGATTGCAATGCTTTTTGGTTTGATGAAATAATTTCTTCAACAGTTTGTGCGCGTTTATTTACAAATGCTTCACATTGATTAAAAAGGTTTTGTTTGATGTTCATCTAGATGTTTAAAAATACAAATCCACCATAATTTCCATGATGTGAAGTTGAAACAGAAATGGGTAATTTTTTTTGTTTCTGATATAAAAAAGGAACGCCAAATTGATCTTTTTGGAGTTGAACATCATCAGAAAAATAAGTCAACATTTGTTGGGTTATAATTTTGGTTTTATTGATTTTTTTTTTGATAAAAAACAACTCCGAAACCAAAACATTTTTTTTATTTTTTACAGCAATACTATGAATATAGTTTTCTGATATTGAATATTTTATAAAATAAAAATTATTATCAATTTCTACACTTCCTGCTGAATTAGAAATTGTTTTACAGCTAAATTTTTTAGGTGCAAAAAATCGTTTTTGATATTCTTGAACATGGCATTTATAAGCAGCTTCTTTCATGCTCCAAAATAGCCAAACTTGTAAAAAGGGGTTTTGCGAATTTAAAATAATTTTTTGCTCTTCTGCTGTAAATTGTTTTTTTAAAAACCCTTTTCGTTGCCAATTACTTTGGGTTTTTGCCAATTGTAAATCAACAATATCATTCCCAATCATTAAGCAGATAACTTTTCTTCAATAATTGCTATTGCAGCTTTTACAGAAAGCATTTTTTCCATAGAATCGTTGTCAATTTCTATTTTAAATTCATCTTCGATGTCTAAAACAACATCTACTAAATTTGCAGAATCTATTTTTAAATCATTGATAAAATCTGTTTCTTCTGTTAAGTTTTTAAAAGCCTCTTCATCCTGAATATAAGGTTTTACAATTGCTTTTAATTTTAAGATTAATTCTTCTTTTGCCATTTTATTTGATATATTTTTTAAAGATAACACAAGCATTTACATCACCAAAACCAAAACTTGCTTTTGCTACAATATTAATGTTTTTTGCAATCATTGTAGTCGGAATTTTATCCGAAGAAATCAATGCAGAAATTTCTGGATGCACATCTTCACAATTAATATTCGGAAAAATAAATTGTTCTTTAATTTGCAATACAGAAGCAACAGATTCAATTGCTCCAGAAGCCGCTAAACAATGACCAATCATAGATTTTAACGAATTTATATACGGAAAATCATCGCCATTTCTTTGTAAAGCTTTTGTCCAGTTTTCTATTTCTAAACTATCTTTTGATGTTGCTGTTAAATGTCCATTTATCGCATCAATTTCTGTTGCTAATATTTCTGAATCTAAGATTGCATCTGTTATACATTTTTGAACAGCTTCTGCATTGGGCGCTGTTAAAGATCCGCCATTTCTTTGTCCTCCAGAATTTATATTTCCGCCTAAAACCTCTGCATAAATAGTAGCTTTTCTTTCTAAAGCGCTTTCTAAAGATTCTAAAACCAAAGCTCCTGCTCCACTTCCAGGCACAAATCCTGATGCAGTTTTACTCATTGGTCTCGAGCCTTTTGCAGGAGTTTCGTTATGCTTGTAACTCATAACTCTCATTGCATCAAAACCACCCCAAGTATACAAACTACTGTCGCTAGAACTGCCCACTAACATGCGTTTTGCTTTTCCGTTTTTGATTCTTTCAAAACCTAATAAAAGCGCTTCTGTTCCTGTTGTACAAGCAGAAGAATTTGTGGTAACTTGATTTCCAAAACCCAAAATCCCGCCTAAATAAGCCGAAATTCCACTTGCCATCGTTTGCACCACAGAAGTACTTCCTAAACGTCTTACTTTTTGTTCATCAATTAAATAAATTGCTTCTCTAAATTTTTCAATTCCTGATGTTCCTGTTCCGAAAATTAAACCTGAATCATAATCTAAATTTGAGTTTTCATCCACAGAAAAACCAGCATCTTTCCATGCATCAATTCCTGCCATACAACCATATAAAATACTTGTACTATTAAATCCTCTTAACTGTAAAGGCGTTAAATATGCTAGTTTTTTTTCTTCTGAAATTTCCGGTATTCCGCCAATGCAACAAGAAAAACCTTTGTCTTTTAATTCCTGATGAAAAGTAATTCCTGATGTTCCAGATTTTATCGCATTTGTAAATGCTGACAAACCAACTCCATTTGGCGCAACAACTCCTAAACCTGTAATTACGACTCTGTTTTTCATTTGTGCTGAATTTTTGACACGGATTTCGCTGATTTTCATAGATTTGACTCTCTTTAGCTTATATTTTTCAGACCTGATAGGTTTTAAAAACTTGTGAGGTCTCTATTTTGATGAAATGATCATTCCAGCAATAGTTCCTCTACAAACCAATTCGTTTTTAGAATTCATCATTTTTACTTTACACTTTAACTTGTTAAATCTAAAATATTCTTTTTCTGAAATTACGGTTACTTTTTCATTTGGCAAAACCGATAAAAAAAAATCAATTTGATTAGAAGTTAATGCTATTTGTGGTTTTAATTCTGATGAAATTTGATCTTTTAATAAATAAATACCTAAACAAACAACGCCAATTTGCGCCATTGTTTCCGTTAAAATAACTCCAGGTGTAATCGGATTTCCCTTAAAATGACCTTCATAAAAAAAATCATTTTCTTTGAAAGTATAATTTCCTGAAACTCCGTTTTCTGAAATTTCTAGCAATTCATCAACAAACAAAAAAGGTTTTGTGTAAGGTAGGTTTTTTATGATTTGTTCGTTTGTCATTTATTCGATTTAACAGACCTCACAGGTTTTAAAAATATGTGAAGTCTTGTATTTTAATTATAAAATTACCACTCCAACAAAATTCTTTGTGCAGAAAAACCTGGACCAAAACTCAACATTAATCCTCTTTCTCCTTTTGCCGGATTTCTATCCATAAAACGTTCTAAAACATACAAAACTGTTGCGCTAGACATGTTACCATACAAACGTAAAACTTCTTTTGTATCGTCAATATTTTTTCCTAAAACACCAAACAAATCCTCTACAGTTTGTACAATTTTCTTTCCTCCTGGATGAAAAATCAAATGATGTACATCTTCAATTGTTAAGTTGTTACGTTCTAAAAACGGATGCACAATTGCTGGGAAATGATCTGAAATTTTTTGCGGAACTTCTTTATCTAAAATCATTTGTAAACCAGAATTTGTTAGATCAAAACCCATCATTTCTGTAGCGTCATAAAAATGATACATGGCTTCATCTATAATTTCTGGCCCTTTATCTTCTTCATAAGAAGACAAAATTACTGCGGATGCTCCGTCGCCAAAAATAGCGGCACTTACAATATTTGTCATCGAATAATCTTCTAATTGAAACGTTGCTGTTGGCGCTTCAACCGCAATTACAACTGCTCTTTTATTCGGATTTGCTTTCAAAAAATTCTTTGCATAAATAATACCAGAAACTCCTGCTGCACAACCCATTTCAGTAACAGGTAAACGCACAATATCTTGTTTCATTTGCAAAGAATTAATCAAATAAGCATCCATAGAAGGAATCATAATTCCGGTGCAACTTACCGTAATTATATAATCGATATCTGTAGCTTTTAAGTTTGCTTTTGCTAAAGATTTTTTTAACGATTGTTCTGCCAATTGTACAACTTCTCTAGCATAAATATTGTTTTTTGCTTCAAAAGAAGTAGCTGTAAATACTTCCTCTGGATCCATAATAGAGTAGCGTTTATCAACACCTGCGCCTTCAAAAAGTTTGGTTACTTTTCGTTGAAATCTGGTTTCTTGATCTTGCATCCAAAGTTTTACAAACGGAATGATATCTTTTGTTTCTCGAGAATATTTTGGTAATTGTTTTGCTACGGATGTTATTCTTACTTTCATAGTTTGTTGTTACACAGAGAATCACAGAGTTTTATCGCAGAGATTCTCGGAGATTTATTTTTTATTTTTTTCAAATGAATTTCACATGTTTTCATAGCTGTTTATGAAATTCACAAACTCAACTTTAAATTTGAACATCAAAAATTTGAACTTTTCAGAATCCATAAATATCGAAAAGCCCATTTCCATGAAATTTCTGGTTTTACATTTATTTTTTCTGATATTTTTTCTAAATCTGTTCGTTTAAAACCTCGTAAAACAGAAGTTAATCCATCTTCAATAATCATTTTATTACTGATAAAAATAGACAGCAACATAAATAAATAATACGCTAATTTATGTCTGTGTAAATCGTTAACCACAATTCCTATTCTAGTTTGTTTTAAAGTGTTATCCAGAAAGGAAACCAATGCTGGTTCTTTAAAATGATGTAAAAATAACGTAGCTAAAACCACATCTAATTGTCTGTTTTTAAATTCATCAGAAAAAATATCTTGAGTTTCAAAACTCAATTCAGCAAATTCTGTTGATAATTTATTTGCATATTCAATAGCAGTTGGATTTGCATCAATACCAATTAATTTAAATTGATACCCATTTTTTCTACCAAACTTGGCAACATCTCGCAAAATATCTCCATGACCACAACCAATATCTATAATTGTAATTTCTTGATCTTTTGAGCTATTTTTTAAAATAGCTTTTAATCCGTTTACAGTAACTTTATTTCCTCCTAGCCAACGATTTATATTTTCTAATTTATCTAAAGTATCTCTTAATAAATCACCACCAATAGAAAAATCGTCCATCAACTCTTCTTTGTCAGTTCTGTTTTTTGTGCTGATAAAAAAATCCATTATAATTTCATTGGTTTGCCATGCGTTTGTTTAATTATCAAAGGAAGTACAAAAGGAACTCTTCTTAAAATTTGTAATAATATATTGGCAATTTTATCTTTTCTAAATAACATTGCTATAAAATGACCCGATTTTAATCTCCATTTAAATTGTTTGTTCCACTGTCTAAGGTACAGCTTTTCGAGGTCACTTCTTGACGAAATAACACCTTCGTAATAATTTAGAATGAGTTTAGACGCAATTTGTGCAGATTGAATTGCCATACTCATCCCATTTCCACAAAGTGGATGAATCATTCCTGCAGAATCGCCGCACATTATTATATGATTTTCAATCGGATTTTTTGTTTCAAAAGAAATCTGACTTATAGAAAGTGGTTTCTCAAAAAGTGGTTTTGTGTTCTTGAAAATCTCTTTTAAAAACTGATTTTTGAAAACAACATTTTCTTGAAAATCATCAATATTTTTATACTTTTTAAACGCCGAATAATTGGTGATATAACACAAATTAATTGCATTATTATCTACTTTAGAAACACCACAATAACCTCCTTTAAAATTATGAAGTGCTACCAAATCTTCTGGAAATGTACCTTCTACATGAATTTTAACTCCCAAATAAGGTGATTTTTTTTTGATGAAATCACGCTCCATTTTTACATCTAATAAAGAGCGTTTACCAAAAGCGCCAATTGCAATTTTTGATTGAAAAACCTTGTTTTCTTTGGTTTCAATATAAAAGAGATCCTTTTTAAAATCAACAGTTAAAACTTCATCTTGTATGATTGTAATTCCGTTTTCCTTAGCTTTTTTTGCAAGTTCTAAATCTAGTGTGTAGCGCGAAATTCCAAATCCGCCTAAAGGTAATTTGGCTGAAATCAACTTATTTTTAGTTGTTGAAAGTTGAAAATTATCAATTTTTACAGCACCAAAATTAAAAGGATTGATATCTAAAAATGCTAAATAAGGCAAGACTTCGTTAGAAATATATTCGCCACAAACTTTGTGTTTCGGATATTCATTTTTCTCAATTAATAAAACTTTTTTGCCAAATTTAGACAAATGAATTGCGTTGCATAAACCCGCCAATCCACCACCAATTATAATTACGTCAAAAGCAATTAAATTGCCTTTTGTATAAACACTTGTCTTTGAAACTTTTTCCATTCTAATCTATTAATTCGGCTAATTCTTTACCCACTAAACTGCCAATTGCAATTCCCATTCCGCCTAAACGAACACCACAAAAAACGTTTTCAGAAATTTGTTTTACAATGGCTTTTTTCTGATTGCCGACTCCCATAATTCCGCTCCATCTATGTTCAATTTCAAAATGGATATTTGGTAAAATTGTTTCTTTTAAGATTTTTTCTAATTCATTTTGAATGATTTCTGTTTCACCAAACTCAGTAGTTTCTTCGGTTTTAAAATCAAGATTTCTTCCTCCTCCTAACAAAATTCGATTATCAATATTTCTAAAATAATAATATCCTTTTTCTAAGTGAAATGTGCCTTTTATGTGTAAGTTTGTAATAGGTTTTGTAATTAAAACTTGCGCTCTTGCAGGTTGTACATTTTCTTTTAAAAGCTGTTTGGCAAAACCATTTGTTGCAATAAATAATTTAGTAGTTTTAAAATTTATTTTATCCGTTTTTATTTCAATGTTATTTCCTGTTTCTGTAAAATTTTCAACTGAAATATTGTTTAAAATTTTAACGCCTAATTTTTGAACTTTACCAATTAATTCAATCGCCATTTTACCAGTGTCTATTTGACCTTCAAAGGAATTTACAAAATGGTTAGATAGTACTTTTTTAAAACCAAATTTATCGGGTTCAACCAAAAAAATATCACTCTTAAAAATAGGATTTAAAAGCTGATTAATTTTTGGTTTTTTAGACAAACATTCTTCAAAAAAAGTCAGGTCTTTACACAATTCAAAACCTTTATTTTGCTGATAATCGATATTTTTATCGCCTAAATTTTTACGCAATAATTGTACTCCTTTCCAGCGTTTATCAACCAAATTAAAAACTTCTTCTTCAGTGTGAGAATTTAAATCATCAATAATTTCTGATAAACTTCCAAAACAAGCAAAACCGGCATTTTTTGTACTTGCTCCTTGAGGCAACATCCCTTTTTCGAGAATTAAAATTTTTGCTTTTGGATGCTTTGTCTTTAAAGCTAGGGCACAATTTAAACCCACAATTCCACTACCAACAATTGTAAAATCGATGTTTGTAAACCATTCTTTTAATTCCCAATAACTGTAATTCATTATTAATTTTTTTATACTTCAGATTTTAAAGTATTTTAAATCTCATTAAACTCAAATTTTAATTGGATCCAAATAGGTTCTTTAATCTCAGTATTTAAATTACCAAAAGACAAACCTAATAAACGCACAGAATTTACAATTTCATCTTGAAATAACAACTCTTTTACAACAGGAAAAAACTCGCTTTTATGCTGCATAAAATTTGTTGTTGTTTTACTTCTGGTTTGTTGGGTAAAATCTGAATATTTAATTTTTAAGGTGATGGTTTTTCCTTTTGTATCCGATTTTTTCATGCGTCTTTCCAATTCATCAGCAATTTTCTCTAATTTATCCATCATAAAAATTTCTGAAGAAATATTTTCCTCAAACGTTCTTTCTGCTGCAATAGATTTTCGAATTCTGTTTGGTTTTACCTTGCTATTATGAATTCCGCGAACAATATTATAATAATGAGCTCCGGATTTACCAAAAAGTTTTACCAATTCTTCCAACGATTTTTTCTTTAAATCATTGCCAATAAAAATACCTAAATTATACATTTTTGCAGCGGTAACTTTACCAACTCCGTAAAATTTATTGACCGGTAATTCTTCTAAAAACTGAAGAACTTCATTGGGATGCACCGTTTTTTGTCCGTTTGGTTTGTTAATATCCGAAGCAACTTTTGCAATAAATTTATTGATCGAAATTCCTGCGGATGCTCTTAAACCAACTTCGTCAAAAATGCGTTGTCTAATTTCTCTAGCAATATCATTTGCAGACGGATTTCCTTTTTTATTTTCGGTAACATCCAAATACGCTTCATCCAAAGAAAGTGGCTCAACCAAATCTGTATACTCGTAAAAAATGGCTCTAATTTTTGCTGATATTTCTTTGTAACGCGCAAAATCGGTTTTCACAAAAATTAAATGCGGACATTTTTGTTTTGCTAAAAAACCACTCATGGCAGATTTTACACCAAATTTTCGCGCTTCATAACTTGCGGCAGAAACCACACCTCGTATTTCGTTTCCACCAACAGCAATTGCTTTTCCTACCAATTCAGGATTGTCTAATTGCGCTACGGATGCATAAAAAGCATCCATATCAACATGAATTATTTTGCGAAAAGGAGGTTGTAATTCCATCTTCCGAAATTACAAAATGACACTCGAATTACATAACTTTTCGTCGTTTTGTGACTCTTTAATATTGAAGTGAATCTGAAAAAATTTTATACATAAGAATTCTATGCATCAAAAAATTATGTATATTTGGTGCGAGTCGCACAAACGATTACATGTTTTACTATGGGAAATCAGAAATTATACAAAGGTTCTTTACAAACCATCATTTTGAAATTATTAGAAACCAATGATAAAATGTATGGTTACGAAATTACGCAAAAAGTTAAAGAATTAACCAAAGGCGAATTGCAAATTACGGAAGGCGCTTTGTACCCAGCTTTACACAAATTAGAAGCCGATGGTTTGTTAGATGTTGAGGTTGCAAAAGTGGGTAATCGCCTGAGAAAATATTACAAACTTACAGAAAGTGGTACAAAAGAAACTGCCAACAAATTGGATGAAATGCAAGAGTTTTTAAAAACGATGCAACAATTGGTGAATCCTAAATTTAGTTTGGAGTAGATATGAAAAAGCGCTATGAAATAACAGAAAAGCAGTTGACTTTTTTAGAAGATTTTCTAAAACGGAAATATCCATCGATTACTGATGAAACTAGAATCGAATTATCAGATCACTTAGTTTCTGACTTTGAAGCAACTTCAGAAAACGGAAATTTATCTCAATATTTATCGAATGAATTAGAGTTTATAAGAAAGTTTGTATTTGAAGGAACAAATAACCATCAAAAAAGATATAGCAAACAAACTTGGAAACAATTTTTTAGTTTTTTTACCGATGTAAAATCACTGCCATTTACAATTTCTGTGTTAATTCTTTTTTATTTTTTAGCAGAAAACTTAACTGATAAATGGCTTTGGGGTTCTTTTGTTATTATACAAGGAATAATTTTTCTCGCATCTGTTTTCTTTGGCATGATTAATAAAAAGAAGTTAAGAAAGCTAGATGAAGTTAAATATTTAGGAGCTGATATTTGGCTATCCTATATTTTGGTTCAGTTACCAAGTGTTTTTGGCTTTGATAGTTATATAATGACTAATAGTTTTGTTTTTACAATCTATGCTTCTTTTACCATAATTTACGCTGTGGCTGCATATACAGTAGTTAGAGAAAAAAGAAAAATCATCTTAGAAAAATACAAACACTTGTTAAACTAACACTATGGAATTAACAACACAACAAATACAACAAGTAGAAAAATATCTTAAAAATAAAAGCTTCGATTTTATTGATTTAAAAGTAGAAGTTTTAGATCATATGATTTCTGATATTGAAAGCCATTTAGATAAAAATATGTCTTTCGAAAATGCTTTTAAAATGACCATTTTAAAATGGAATACTCATTTTACAGAAACCTCAAGTTTCTTTTTTGGGTTGATGTATTCTGATTCTAAAATTGTGGTAAAAAAAGCAGTTAAAATTTTTAAACCTTTTTACTTTTTGTATTTAGCGTCTTATATTTTACCTGTAATTATTTTGATGAATTTTTCATTTGTATTTTCTGAAACTTCTATAAATATAGTTAACGGATTCTTAAACGGATGTACAATCACTTTTTTATGCTATATGATTTTTATAATTGTAAAAGTGATCACATCTAAAGTAAAAACAACCTATCGTTTTATTTTAAAAACACAATATTTAGGTATCATTTTTCTGATTATTCCTTTATTGACGGGAAATCATTTTGATGATGATAAAAAGTTAAATCCAGTTTTTACAGGTTTCCTTTTGGCCGGTTTTGCAGTAACGTATATCTGTCATTATTTCTTTAAAAAGCACGAAGAAGCTATCAAAAAATATAAAATTTCATAATTATGGAATTATCAAAAGAACAACTTTTACAAATAGACAATTATATTTTTTCTTGCGGAATAAAATTTTATGATGTTCGTGCAGAAATTGTAGATCATTTTGCCAATATTTTAGAAGAAAAGTTAGCCAAAAATCCAACTTTAGATTTTAAAAAAGAGATTATAAATATTCATAGAAATTTTAGCAATGCTGGTTTTAAAAAATTGTTAAAAGAGAAACAAAAATCAGTATCAAAAAAATTTTACAAACAATCTTTAAAACATTTAAGTACATTTTTTAAACTGCCTAAAATTATAATTACTATCGCTTTATTTTATTCTTTATTACAAACGATGAATTTGTTTGAGGATAAAGCAGATTTTTTTGCAAGTTTATCCTTCTTAGGAATGATAAGTTTTTTAGTTTATATGAGTATTTCTTTAGTTAGAAATAAAAAGAAAAAAACAAAATTTTTATCACTTGAAAGAAATACAGATTTTAATATCTTTATTTCAAGTCTTTTTAATTTGTGTTATCAAGCTAATGGATTTCGTTCAGAAGCTAGTTTTTTAAACGCTACTTATAATCAAATTCATTTAGCAATTTTTGTTTTAATTATTCTGTTTTATTGGTCTGGAGAATACGTTTTTCATCAAAACAAAAAAGTAATAAAAGAACAATATCCAAATGTAATTTTATAAAGCTATGGAATTATCAAAAGAACAAATACAATATATAGACCATCGTTTAGAAAATGAAGGCATAAAATATTGGGATATCAGAATAGAACTATTAGATCATGTGGTTTCTGATGTTGAGAAAAACTTAAAACCAGAAAACTCTGAATATGAATTCAAAGAAATCGTTCAAGATGCTTTTAAATCTTTAGGTTGGAAAGAAAATTTTAATGGTGGTGGTTTTGAAAGCAGAAACAAGCAGGGTTGGAAAAACGTAAATAAATATTACCGTAAAATCTATTTTGATGGATTTGTAAACTTTTTTAAGAAGTCTTCAAATTTACTTTTGTTAAGCATCTTTTTATTCGCCTACTTTTCATTATCCGAAGTTTTGAGCCATAAGATGTTTTTAAAAGTAAGTTATTTCTTGTTTTTTTCACCTTTCTTACTATTTATACATTCCTTTTATAAAATGTATAAGAAAAAGTATGGAAAATCTGTTCATAGAGATTACGGTTTAAATTATTTAATGCTCTCGTTTCTTTTCCTAAACGGCATTATCACATTTGTTAGAATTGATGGTGGTTTTCCGCTAGAATTCCATAAAATTATTTTATTTATAGTTATTCCTATTCACTTTATTTTCACCTATTCTGGTTACCAAGTGTACATAAAGGCTATTGAAAAAGTTGAAAAAATGCATAAAGAATTAGTATCATGAAACTCACAGAAAATCACATAGAAGAACTTTACAAATTTACACGGCAACATTATGTATATCATTATGATGTTCAAACAGAATTGGTAGATCATTTGGCAAACGATATCGAAGAAATTTGGGTAGAATATCCTAATCTATCTTTTGATGATGCTCGAGATACATCCTTTAAAAAATTCGGAATTTTTGGTTTTATGGATGTGATTGAAGCCAAACAAAAACAAATGAATAAACGGTATTTTAAGATAATGTGGCGTTTTTTTACGGAATGGTTTACATTCCCAAAAGTAGTTACAACATTAGGGATTTTTTTATTGTTTTTCTGTATTCTTAAAATTCCAAATGCTAAATATATTTTGTTGAGCGTGTTGTTTATTTTAGTGATTTTTGATTTAAGAAAACAAACTATTGCTAGAAAAAATCAGAAAATAAAAACTAAAAAAGAGGAAAAGATATTTTTGTTAGAAGAAATGATTGGTGGAGCAAGAAACAGTTTTTCAGGACTTCTGTTTATCAACGTTTTTAATATGATGAATGCTTTTAGAGTTTCTTTTAATTCTTTAGAAGATCATTGGTTATTTTTAATTTCGTTTTCTTTAACTGTTGTTGTTCTGTTTTTTTATGTAACTGGATTTTTAATTCCAGAAAAAGCAGAAGAATTGTTGCAAGAAACGTATCCAGAATATAAATTAGTAAAAAATTTGTAACAAAAACCCTTTATAGGCAACTAACAATCAATCAAACTAATTATCAAACTTATGATTTCACATTTTTTAAAATTAGAATGGAAACAATATTTTAGATCTGCCAATTGGCAAAAAAGCATTTTTCTAAATATACTTTTAGTACTTTTTGCACTCTATTTTATGCTTTCTTTTTTAGCAATTGGTATTGGAGGTTTCTTTATTCTAAAAGAACAATTTCCAGATCAAGACCCACTTTTTTTAGTGAATTCCTTTTTACTTTTTGCAATTGTTGGCGATCTAATTTTTAGATACATTATGCAAAAATTACCAGTAATGAACATAAAACCATTACTAACCTTAAACATTCCAAGAAATAAAATTGTACACTTTATTTTAGCAAAATCGTCATTTTCATTTTTTAACATCATGGGTTTGTTTTTTTACATTCCGTTTTCGGTGGTTTTAATGAAAGAAGGTTATGAAATTACAGGCGTTTTAGGTTGGTTGGCAACGATGATTTTATTGATTCAATCTGCTAATTTTTTAAATTTTTTAATCAATAAAAATAATATCGCCTTCGGCGGATTGATAACGATTTTACTTGGTGGTTATTTAGTACAACATTTTGATCTTTTCAATCTAGCTGGGTTAGTTGGCGAAGGCTTTGATTTTATCTACCAAAACCCAATAACTGCTGTTGCTTTTTTAGGGTTGCTGATTATTCTTTACTTTTTGAATTATAAACAATTAAGAAACGAAGTATATTTAGATGCTTTAATATCAGAAAAAACAAAAGAAGCAAACGCATCCGATTTATCTTTTGCAGACAAATTAGGTGATTTAGCACCTTTTATTAAAAACGATTTGCGACTAATTTGGCGTAATAAACGTACAAAATCTTCTACTTGGATGATTTTAATGGGCTTAGGTTATGGATTATTTTTCTATCCTCAGCCAATTTATAAAGACATGGTTTTTATGTATGTTTTGGTAGGTATATTTTCTACAGGAACTTTTTTAATCAATTTCGGGCAGTTTATTCCTGCTTGGGATTCTGGTTATTACAAAATGTTAATGAGTCAGAATTTTAAATACCATCGGTATTTAGAATCTAAATTTACCATGATGACGATTAGTGTGGTGGCGCTTTTTGTATTGGGCATTCCGTATGTTTACTTCGGATGGAAAGTTTTGGCGGTTCATTTTGCAGCCATGATTTACAATATTGGTGTAAACACGCATGTAATTTTATTTGGAGGAACTTTTAACAGAAAAAAAATAAATTTAGATGAAAAAGCTGCTTTTAATTTACAAGGAACAGGCGCTGTACAATGGTTAATAGGTTTACCTTTAATGTTGTTGCCAATGGGTATTTTTGCGTTGGTAAATTGGTTGGTAAGTTTTGAAATTGCCGTTTTAGTGCTGGCAACTTTAGGCTTTATCGGTATTGCATTTCATCAAAAAATAATGGCTTTAATTACTAAAAAATACATTACAAATAAATATGTAATGATTCACGCATTTAATCAAGAAAACTAAACTTTACACAATGATAGTAACAAAACAACTTTCAAAAAAATACGGAAAAACGGAAGTTTTACACATAGATTCTTTAGAAATTCCTACAGGTCAAAGTTTTGGTTTGGTTGGGAATAACGGAGCAGGAAAAACCACCTATTTTAATATTTTATTAGACTTGGTTAGGCCAACAACGGGCTCAATATTAAATCATAATATTCAGGTTAATTTAAGCGAAGAATGGAAAACTTATACAGGTTCTTTTATTGATGAATCTTTTTTAATTGGCTATTTAACTCCAGAAGAATATTTTGAATTTGTGGGCGATTTAAGAGGAATGAATAAAGCGGATGTTGCAAAATATTTACAACAGTTTGATGAGTTTTTTAACGGAGAAATTACAGGAAAGAAAAAATATTTAAGAGATTTAAGCAAAGGAAATCAGAAAAAAGCAGGAATTGTTGCTGCAATGATGGGAAATCCTAAATTGGTAATTTTAGATGAGCCTTTTGCAAATTTAGATCCTACTACACAAATCAGATTAAAAACAATTATAAAAGAACTAGCTGAAAATAAAGAAGTTACCGTTTTAATTTCTAGTCACGATTTAACACACGTAACAGAAGTTTGCGAAAGAATTGTGGTTTTAGATAAAGGAAATGTGGTAAAAGACATCCAAACATCTGCAGAAACTTTAAAAGAATTAGAAAGCTATTTTTCAGTTTAAAGAAACAATTCTTATTTTATTACTATTTTTACACTCTTATGTATACTTTTTTCAATAGAAAATAGTTTTACATAAGAGTTTTTAGTTACTTTAAACATATTTTTTAATTTAGATTTAACTGTGTGAAAAATTACACTCAAAAAATAATTGTCATCCTTTTTCTTTTTGTTGCTGCTTATTCTTGTAGTACAAAAAAAGATACTGTGATCAACAGAAATTTTCATGCCCTAACCACAAAATACAATGTGTTGTTTAACGGACAGGAAACTTTTAATAAAGGAATCGAAGAAATAAATAATGGCTATAAAGATGATTGGTTTGAGCGATTACCCATAGAACCCATTGTATTTGAAGAAGATAAAATAGTGATGGCTTCTTTTAATTCTGGACCAGGTGCTGGTTTTGGTGGAGCATCCGAAGAAGATAAAAAAGAATTAACCACTTTTGAAAGAGCAGAAGAAAAAGCTGTAAAAGCCATTCAAAAACATGGCATGAATATCGACGGTACAGAGCATAATAGACAAATTGATAACGCCTATTTATTATTAGGGAAATCTCGTTATTTTTCGCAACGATTTATTCCTGCAATTGACGCTTTTAATTATGTAATTCAAAATTATCCGCAAGCGGATTTAATTGCCGAAACTAAAATTTGGAGAGCAAAAGCAAATACTAGAAATGATAATGAAGAAACGGCTATAGAGTCTATGAAATTATTATTAGTTGTAAGAGATACTTTAGAAGCTAATTTGCCAGATGAAATAAAAGAACAAGCGCATACTGCACTGGCAATGGCGTATGTTAAAAGCGATAGTATGCAAAATGCTAAAAAGCACTTACAATTAGCAACTAGAACTTTAAAAAACAGAGAACAAGGCGCAAGAAACCTATTTATTTTAGGGCAAATGTATAGTGATGAAAATAAAAAAGATTCTGCTTTTTATGTTTTTAACAAGTTGGCAAACTTTAAAAAAGCACCTTACAAATATAAAATTCACGCAAATATAGAATTAGCAAAAAATAACTCTAAAGATTCATTGTCAACCACCTTAATAGAAAGACTACAAAAACTGATTAAGGACAGAGATAACAGACCTTTTTTAGATGAATTATATTACCAAACAGCTGTTTTGCATCAAAAAAATGATAGTATAAAATTAGCTGTATCAAATTACAATAATTCCTTAAGAGCCAAAAACGGAGGTGATAAACAAAAAACGTTTACCTACGAAAAATTAGGCGATTTGTATTTTAAAGATTCAGAATATCAATACGCAAGTGCTTATTATGATAGTGTTTTGCAAGTTTCTAAAGACAGTTTAGATATTAGAATTAGACGGATTAAAAGAAAGCATAAAAATCTTGCTTCTTTAATCAAGTTCGAAGAAATTGTTACTATAAATGATAGTATTGTTCAGCTTGCTACGTTATCTAAAGATGATCAAAAATTATATTTTGAAAGCTTTATAGAAAAATTAAAGAAAACAGATGAAGAAGCTGCTCAATTAAGATTAAATCAAATGGCTTTTGGGAATGCTGCTGCCAATTTACAGACAGGAAAAAGAGGAGGTTGGTATTTTTACAACAATCAATCATTGTCTTTTGGTAAAACCGAATTTAAAAAAGTTTGGGGAAACAGAAGGCTCGAAGATAATTGGAGATGGTCTGAAAAAGCAGGAAATGGAGAGATATCTACAAAAGATGCAGCTCAAGTAAATACGGTAAATGTAAGATATGATTTAGAAACCTATTTAAATACAATTCCAACGAAAACAGAAACGATAGATAGTTTAAAAGTAGGTAGAAATCAGGCTTTATACGAACTTGGATTAATATACAAAGAGCAATTTAAAAATCAGAATTTAGCAAAAACAAGATTAGAAAGATTGGCTACTTTAAATCCGAAAGAAGCATTAATTTTACCAATAAACTGGCATTTGTATCAAATTTATGTCAATTTAGGTGATGCAGAGAAATCTGAAAAACATAAAAATGTAATTCTTACAGAGTATCCAGACACCAAATTTGCACAAATTATTTTAAATCCGAATGAAATAACATCCGAAGAGGTTGCCATCAATGAAGTAGAAAATGAGTACAAAAAAATATATTATTTATACAAAGAGGGCAAATATGAAGAAGCTGTTTTAAAAATTAATGCATTTGTGGCAACGGTTCCAGATGGTAATTTAATTCCAAAATTCGAGCTTTTAAAAGCATACGCAATTGGTAAATATAAAGACAAAGAAGCTTATAAAATAGCCTTAGATTTTGTTGCTGTTAGTTATGGTAATACAGAAGAAGGTAAAAAAGCCAAAGAAATTTTAACGCTAATAGAAAAATAGTTTTTTAACAAAAAACGAACCGATAACGTATGGAAAGAAATGTAATTGCTAAAAGCACAGTTATTATTGGAGAAATAAAAGCTGATGGAGATTTTAGAATTGACGGAACTTTAGAGGGGAATATAACTATAACAGGTAAAATTATTATTGGCGCAACAGGTTCTGTAAAAGGAGATATTAAAGCTTCTACAGCAAGTGTTGAAGGTGAAAGTAACGGCAATCTGCAAGTAGAAAAAACCCTAACGGTAAAATCAATTGCAAAAATTTATGGACATGTGGTTGTAGGAAAGCTTTCTATAGAACCAGGAGCAGATTTTAATGCAAGTTGCATTATGAAAGGTGATGTAAAAAACATTGAAAACAGTAATGGAAAACAATCAAAACTCAAAAAAATCTTTAAATAAAGCTTTACAGCTTTCTGGGGCAGGTTTACAAATGGGTCTTACTATTTATCTTGGTTCTCTTTTGGGAAAATGGTTAGATACAATTTTTGAAACCACATATTTAACACAAACCATTACATTATTAGCTATCTTTTTGGCAATTTATGCACTCATAAAACAAGCAAACAGAATTAATGATTAAAACAATTTTTCTGTACTTCGTAGTTTTCTTGTCAGTGTTTTTTATCAGCTTTTATATAAACGAAAAAATACTAGAAAACCAAGGAATTATTTTACCCTTTTCTTTACTTAAAGTATACCTTTTTCATGCTGGTTTTTCACTATTGATTTGTGTAAATTTTAAGGTGTTTTCTTTTGTTGATAACATTTTTCCTCAACTCGGTTTTATCTATTTAGCAACAATATTTTTAAAAATTATATTGTTTACCGTTTTCTTTTATAAATCAATATTTCCCGAAGAATCACTATCACAAACAGCAAGATTATCGCTATTAATACCAACGATTATTTTTTTATTAACAGAAGCATTTTTCATTGCAAAAATTTTAAATAAAAGATAATATATAAAAATATCTTAAAAAAGGGTTTGTAGTTTTGATTTTATACGTATTTTTGCGCGGAATTTAGAAAGCGTATTTAGACCATGAAGATTGCACAAAAAACAATCAAGTTTCTCACAATAGCATTAATAACCCTTATTACTGCTACAAGTTTCGCATTTGGAGATCAGAAAAAACACACTACAGAAAATGGTGGTGGCGAGGTAAATACCCAAGAAGAGGTAACGGCTTATATTCAGCATCACCTTAAAGATTCTCACGATTTCACTTTTTTTTCTTACACTTCAGATGAAGGAAAAAGAGAACACTTTAGTTTCCCTTTACCTGTGATGTTTTGGTCAAGTAATGGTTTAGTTGCTTTTATGTCGTCAGAATTTCATCATAATGATGATGGACATGTTGTTGTTGATAAAGACGGAATGAAATTCGCGAAGATTCATAGTAAAATTTATGAATTAGATAAAGAAGCAACTTCAGTTTCTTTTGATGAAACGCACCACGCAACAAATGCACACAAAGTATTAGATTTTTCTATTACTAAATCTGTTGTAGGAATTTTGTTAGCAGCTCTTTTAATGTTTTTAGGTTTTTCTGCATTAGCAAGACAATATAAAACAAGAAATATTCCAAAAGGATTAGGTAGAGCTTTAGAGCCTCTAGTTATTTATGTTAGAGATGAAATTGCAAGACCAAATATTGGTGAGAAAAAGTATAAAAAGTTTATGGGCTTTTTGTTAACTGTATTTTTCTTTATTTGGATTCTAAACTTATTAGGATTAACTCCGTTAGGCTTTAACGTAACTGGTCAAATAGCAGTAACGGTTGCATTGGCATTGTTTACAATGGTAATTTATCTATTTAATGGTAGTAAAGATTTTTGGGCACACACTTTATGGATGCCAGGAGTACCTTACATATTAAGACCCGTTTTAGCAGTAATAGAATTAGCAGGTTTTGTTTTAATTAAGCCTTTTTCATTATTAGTGCGTTTATTTGCAAACATTACAGCAGGTCACTTTGTAGTAATGAGTTTAATTGCTTTAATGGTAACAATGAAAGAAGCATTTGGACCTGTAGCATCTACAGGAATGTCTTTAGCATTAGCATTATTTATCATGGTTATTGAAATTTTAGTAGCCTTTTTACAAGCATTTATTTTTACAATGTTATCATCGTTATTTATTGGGATGGCTGTTGAAGAACATGAGCATCACTAAAACCTTGATGTAACAATCAAGTACAAAAAGAGAATTAGAATTTGTTTAATTAATATATTTAAAAATCAATTAGTATGTACAATTTAATTGGAGCAGGATTAATCGTTATCGGAGGTGGTATTGGATTAGGTCAAATCGGTGGAAAAGCAATGGAAGGTATTGCTCGTCAGCCTGAAGCAGCTGGTAAAATTCAAACTGCAATGATCATCATTGGTGCCTTATTAGAAGGTTTAGCATTTGGTGCATTAATCTTAGGGAAATAAATTTCCCAAAAAAAAGAAAAAACACATTTCTGTAACGGTTGGTTACAGAAAGTGTTTTTAAATTAAACAAAAACAACATCATATAATAAATAGAATGGAAACTTTATTAAACGATTTTTCGCCAGGGTTATTTGCAATGCAAATAGTAATCTTAATAATTTTATTATTTTTGATGAAGAAATTTGCTTGGAAACCAATTTTAAACTCTTTAGAAGAAAGAGAAACTGGTATTTCAGACGCTTTGGCTTCAGCAGAAAATGCACGTAAGGAAATGCAAAACTTGCAAGCAGACAATGAAAGATTATTCAAAGAAGCTAGAGAAGAAAGAGATGCAATAATGAAAGATGCTAGACACGTAAGTGCTACGATTATAGCTGAAGCAAAAGAAGAAGCAAAAGAAGTAACTTCTGCGTTAATTGAAAAAGCGCAAGCTTCTATTCAACAAGAAAAGCAAGCTGCATTAGCAGAACTTAAAAAATACGTTGCAGAACTATCTATTGGTATTGCAGAAACAGTAATTAAAAAAGAATTATCTTCTAAAAAAGATCAGCTTGCATTAGTTGAAGAAATTTTAAAAGAAGTTACTTTAAATTAATATTTATGAAAGACGCAAGAGCAGCATTACGTTACGCTAAAGCAATCTTAAACCTTGCAAAAGATACTAAAGAGGAATCTGCAGTAAATGAAGACATGCAGTTTATTGCGGCTACAATTTCTGAAAATCAAGAATTTGAGGTTGTTTTAAAAAGTCCTGTAATAAAAGCATCACAAAAGATAAAAGTATTAAATGCTATATTTTCTGATAAAATAAGTCCAATTACTTTAGGTTTATTTCATTTATTACAAGAAAATAAAAGAATTGATATGTTAGAGTCTATTGCAAAACAATATTCTATAATCTATGATTTTCTAAAACATATAGAAGTAGCTAAAGTTACTACAGCGGTGCCAATTACTCCAGAAGTAGAGGCATTAGTTTTAACTAAAATATTAGCATTAACTGGCAATAAAGCAAATTTAGAAAATGTAGTGAACCCTGCTATTTTAGGAGGATTTATTTTACGCGTAGGAGATATACAGTATGATGCAAGTATCTCTAATTATTTAAACGAATTAAGAAAGGAATTTGACAACAGTCATTTTATTCCAAAAATATAATTAAAATAGCCTTTGGCTTTTAGCTTTTATAAGCTATTCGCCAAAAGCCAAAAGCTAATAGCAATAAGATATGGCAAGTATTAAACCAGCTGAAGTATCAGCAATTTTAAAAGCACAATTAACGAACTTTGAAGCTCAAGCTTCTTTAAGTGAGGTAGGATCTGTATTACAAGTAGGAGATGGTATTGCTCGTGTTTTCGGATTAGCTAATGTGCAATACGGTGAATTAGTAGAATTCGATAACGGATTAGAAGGTATCGTTTTAAACTTAGAAGAAGATAATGCAGGTGTTGTATTATTAGGAGCTTCAACTTCAATTAGAGAAGGTTCTACAGTTAAAAGAACTGAAAGAATTGCATCTTTAAGAGCAGGTGAAGGAATTGTAGGTAGAGTAGTAGATACTCTTGGAAGCCCAATAGATGGTAAAGGCCCAATTGAAGGTGTAACTTACGAAATGCCTTTAGAGCGTAGAGCGCCTGGAGTTATTTATAGAGAACCTGTAACAGAGCCATTACAAACGGGTATTAAATCTATCGATGCAATGATTCCTGTTGGTAGAGGTCAACGTGAATTAATTATTGGAGACCGTCAAACAGGTAAGTCTACAGTAGCTATTGATACGATTTTAAATCAAAAAGAATTTTACGATGCTGGAAATCCAGTGTACTGTATATATGTTGCTATTGGTCAAAAAGCTTCTACTGTTGCAGCTATTGCAAACATGTTAGAAGAAAAAGGAGCATTAGCGTATACTACAATTGTTGCTGCAAATGCATCGGATCCTGCAGCAATGCAAGTGTATGCACCTTTTGCTGGAGCTGCAATTGGAGAATATTTTAGAGATTCTGGTAGACCTGCTTTAATTATCTATGATGATTTATCTAAACAAGCAGTTGCTTACCGTGAAATTTCTTTATTATTAAGAAGACCACCAGGACGTGAAGCGTATCCTGGAGATGTATTTTATTTACACTCAAGATTATTAGAACGTGCTGCAAAAATTATCAATGATGATAAAATTGCAAGTGAAATGAATGATTTACCAGACTCAATTAGAGGTCTTGTAAAAGGTGGTGGTTCTTTAACGGCATTACCAATCATTGAAACACAAGCAGGTGACGTTTCTGCATATATTCCAACGAACGTAATTTCTATTACTGACGGACAAATTTTCTTAGATGGAGATTTATTTAACTCAGGTGTAAGACCAGCAATTAACGTAGGTATTTCTGTATCTCGTGTTGGTGGTAATGCACAAATTAAATCTATGAAAAAGGTATCTGGTACTTTAAAATTAGATCAAGCTCAGTACAGAGAATTAGAAGCTTTTGCTAAGTTTGGATCTGATTTAGATGCAGCTACAATGAGTGTAATTTCTAAAGGACAACGTAATGTTGAAATTTTAAAACAAGCTCAAAATGACCCATTTACAGTAGAAGATCAAGTAGCTATTATTTATGCTGGTTCTAAAAACTTATTAAGATCAGTTCCTGTAAATATGGTTAAGAAGTTCGAAAAAGATTATTTAGATTATTTAAACGCAAAACATAGAGATACTTTAGATACTTTAAAAGCTGGTAAATTAACAGATGAAGCAATTGCAGTTTTAGAAGCAGCAGCTAAAGAAATTTCTACTCATTTTAATTAGAAGTAGTTAGTATTTAACAGTAAGAATAACATTCTACTGATAAGAACTAATACCTAACAACTAATAACTAAAATATGGCAAACTTAAAAGAAATACGTAATAGAATTACTTCTATTAAATCAACAATGCAGATTACATCTGCCATGAAAATGGTATCTGCTGCAAAATTGAAAAAAGCACAAGATGCAATAACGGCAATGAGACCGTATTCATCTAAACTAACTGAATTGTTGCAAAATTTAAGTGCAACTTTAGATAGTGACGCTAGTGGAGAATATTCTAAACAAAGGGTAATTTCTAAAGTATTAATTGTAGCTGTAACTTCTAACAGAGGTTTATGTGGTGGTTTTAATTCATCAATTACTAAAGAAGTAGTTAAAACTGTTCAAGAAAACTACAGTAATGTTAAGGTTGATATTTTTGCAATTGGTAAAAAAGGAGCTGATGTTTTAGCTAAGAAATTTAATATTATAGAAAGAAGAAATGAAATTTACGATGATTTAACTTTCGATAATGTTGCAGCTATAGCAGAAGAATTGATGACTTTGTATACGAGCGGAGCATACGACAGAATTGAATTGGTATATAATCAATTTAAAAATGCAGCTACACAAATTACACAAGTAGAACAATTTTTGCCAATAAAACCTATTGACAATATTGATGCATCTGCAGTAAATGCTGATTATATTTTTGAGCCATCAAAAGAAGAGATAGTTTTAGCATTAATTCCTAAATCTTTAAAAACACAATTGTACAAAGCAATTAGAGATAGTTTTGCTTCAGAACATGGTGCACGTATGACTGCAATGCACAAAGCAACAGACAACGCAAAAGATTTAAGAGACGATTTATTGTTAACTTATAACAAAGCGCGTCAAGCAGCAATTACTAACGAAATTTTAGAAATTGTTGGTGGTGCAGAAGCGTTGAAAAATTAAGCGAAGTAGGACGGAGCTAAATTTCGCAAAGCAGAATCATTGAAAAATTAGAGAATACACTTCCTGATTAGGAAATATAAAGTAAAAAGAGCTTATCAAATTTTGATAAGCTCTTTTTTTATATCTTGGCATCACATTTGAAAATAGTATTAGAAATCATAAAAATGAAAGCACTAAAAAATTTATCAGTAATCGCAATTGCCTTTCTGTTTTATCAATGTGGAAGCGCAAAATTTGAAGAAAAGCCTCCTTTTACAATTACATCTGCTGTATATAATAATTGGTCTGGCGGACAACCAGGTGATAAAGGAAGTATTTTAAATATAACCTACACATCTAATTATATTATAAAATTTGATAGCGTTTATTTCTTGAAAAAAATTCAAAAAATAGAAGTCGTTAAGACCAAAGACAAGAAATTGATAACGGCTAATTTTGTAACAAGTGCAAAACCAGATATCATATTAGATGTAAATACATCCAAAGAAATGGCTAATCCAGTTCCTGAAATTAAGAAATTTCCATTTGAATTAAATCAAAATGATGCCATCATTAGTTACATCGTAAAAGGAAAAACAAAATATTATAAAATAAAAGGAATCAAAAAAGGAAAATCCATATTTTATCCTTCAGCTCCTAAACGATAATATCAAATAGTTCATCCATTCTTTTAGAGTGGATTTTTTTTTGGCACGCAATTTGAATATTCATAAGTATAACCATTTAAATATAAAGCTTATGAAGACTCTAAAACTACTTTTCGCAATTCTTATTACAGGAACTCTTCTAAATTCTTGTACAACTGTATATCAAGATGCTTATTATGAATATGAGCCAACTTTAGAAGAAGTAGTTTCTAACTACGATTTATGGTACATAGATTATCACAGAACTACTGGAAACGGAGATATTCCTTATGTGTCTAGAGCTTTTACTTTATCCTTTTTAAATGGAATTTTATACGCAAATAACAATATTGTTGATATTGGCAAAACTGGAAATGGTTTGGGAATTGATGTTGGAACCTACAATACAAATAATGGTATTTTAAAAACGTATCATGATATTGATGGCGCGAATAATTTTGATGTAACCATACTATCTAATAATGAAATAAGAATCTACAATTACAGAGAAAATGTTAGTTATTATTTAATAGGATACAATACTAATAATTTTGATTATGATAAATTATTTTACGAAAACATAGAATATTTTTTACAAGAGTACATTGCTTGGGAAAATGTCAATGCTTTTGGTGGTAGATCTAATCCTTTTGATAAAGAACATTTTTTAGCCTTTACGCCAGAAAATATAACAACATTTTATAGTTCTCAAGATAATTTTGGCACACAAGTTGATTATATCAAATGGGATTATGTAGGAGGATATGAAGTGTATGATGTTACAGGTTATGACAACTTAAAAATTTTAACACTTAATTATGATGGTGGAGATATTGAAGAGTTCGAATTAAGCGTTACAAATGATAGTAAGATTCGTCTGTATCATATAAACTCAGACACGACATACGATTATTCTGGAAGAGGATTTGTACAGTATTTAAAAGGTGAAAAAAATGTTAAAACTGAAACACCAACTGTAAGGAATGACAACAGAAAACGTACTAAAATAGAAAGAAAAACAAAGATTAGAAGAAATTTAAAATAAGTTTGGTTAGTTGATTTTTGGTTGGTTATTTCTCAATAACCAATTGAAAGAGAAACCGTCCTGTGGAGGACGGTTTTTTCTTTGTTTATAATTTAGAAAAATAGTGGATGAATTCTTAAAATAACATCAGTTGTTTTTATATTTTTATACAACTTTTTATAGTTCTATAAATGGTAAAGTAAACGTCTAAAAGCAAATCTGATCAAAAATTAAATAATGAGAAAAACAGCATTTATTACAGGAGCAACTTCTGGAATTGGTAAAGCAACCGCAGAATTGTTTGCTAAAAATAACATCCGATTAATTATTTGTGGACGAAGAACGGCACGTTTACAAGAACTTCAATTAGAGTTAAGTAAACTTACCGAAGTAACTACTTTACAGTTTGATGTTTCTAAAAGAAAAGAAGTTGATGCGGCTATAAAATCGCTTCCAGATAATTTTAAAGAAATAGATATTTTGATTAATAATGCTGGAAATGCGCACGGTTTATCCAGCATTCAAGATGGCGATTTAGATGATTGGGATGCCATGTTAGACATCAATGTAAAAGGGTTATTATATGTCTCAAAAGCAATTATACCAAAAATGGTGGCAAATAATAGCGGATTTATTGTGAATATTGGCTCAATTGCAGCAAAAGAAGTGTATCCTAATGGAAATGTGTACTGCGCATCAAAACACGCTGTAGATGCTTTAAATAAAGCCATGAGGATAGATTTAAATAAATACAACATTCGTGTTTCTGCAATTCATCCCGGAGCTGTAGAAACTGAGTTTTCTGATGTTCGTTTTAAAGGTGACACGGAAAAAGCAAAAACAGTGTACGCAGGTTATAAAGCGTTGCAAGCAGAAGATATTGCAGATATTATTCACTTTGTAGTAACAAGACCTTATCATGTAAATATTGAAGATTTAGTGGTGTATCCAACAGCGCAGGCAACAGCAACAATTTTAAATAGAAACTAAAATGCCAACATCAGAAATAATAATTGGCTGTATGTCTTGGGGAAAATGGGGAAAACAATTTTCAACCAAGCAACAAGTTGATATGATTCAGTTTTGTGTAGATAACGGGAATTCTACTTTTGATCATGCAGATATTTATGGCGATTATTCTACGGAAGCCGAATTTGGAAAAGCCTTAGTAGAAAGTGGAATTCCGCGTAAAGAAATTCAGTTAGTTTCTAAATGTGGCATCCAACTTGTTGGAGAAACAAGAAAAAATAAGGTAAAACATTATAATTACAGTAAAGAGTATCTAATTTGGAGTGCTGAAAATTCATTAAAAAATTTAAAAACGGATTATTTAGATACGTTTTTATTGCACAGACCTAGTCCGTTAATACAACCCGATGAAATTGCAGAAGCAATATCAGAATTAAAACAAAGTGGAAAAATTATCAATTTTGGAGTATCAAACTTTACGCCTTCTCAAGTTGATTTAATTTCTGATAAAATCGCTGTTTCTGTAAATCAGATTGAATTTTCTTTAACGCAACATGTAGCAATGCTAAATGGCAGTTTAGATCAAATGATTCAGAAAGGTATTCGGCCAATGTCTTGGAGACCTTTAGGAAATATTTTTAGAAATGAAACACCTCAATCTTTAAGAATAAAAGAAGTGCTAAAAGAATTATCAGAAAAATATACAGTTTCTGAAGACGTACTTTTATTAGCTTGGATTTTAAAACATCCTGCAAAAATTTCTCCAGTTATTGGTACCACAAATAAAGAACGAATTTTAAATGCAAATAAAGCTATAGAAATTAATTTTGAGTTAGAAGATTGGTTTCTGCTTTTGGAGGCAAGTCAAGGAAAAGAAACACCATAAAAATGATTAACAAACGCCTTTTAATTAAAAACCTACTTTCTCACAACGATGAGAATAGTTTTTATGATAAAAAGCAACGATTGTCATTAGATTCTAAAGAAGGAAAAGCAAAATTTTTAAAACATATTTGCGCACTTTCAAACTCCAATCCAGAAAACAATTCTTATATCGTAATTGGTGTAGAAGATGAGCAAAATAAAATTCTTGGTGTAGATTTTTATGACGATAGTAAAATTCAGAATTTGGTAAATGCGTATTTGACACATCCGCCAAAAATTCAATATGAAAATGTGCCTTTTCCAAGATTACCTAGACATAAAGTTGTTGGTTTGGTGACCATTTATCCGAATAACAAAATAACATCTCTTTTAAAAAATGTTTGGAAATATCAAAAAGGAACCATTTTTCATAGAAAAGGAAGTAATTCTATGCCTTTTTTAGATCGTAATTTTGAGTTAAAAAACACGAACAAAACAATCGTAGCGTCTTTAGAAAATAGTGCAAGAAATAATATTGAATTGACGTTAAATGGTGTTTTTGATTTTATAAACAATCATAAGCCAGAAAATAACCCGCAATACAAAGTGTTTAATGAACAATTTGTGTTGTGCTGGGCCGGAGAAAAGAAAATTATCAACCAAGAAGAATTTTTTTCTAGAGTAGATATTGAATTGATTAACGAACAAGTTCGATTGTTTTTTTCTGCATTAGATGAAGTTCAAATTTCTTACAACAACAATTCATTTATTGTTACCGAATATATTTTATTAGGAATTGATGCGAACGAAAAACATTATCCTTTAGAAAAAACAATTATCAATTTTAAAGATAATGGTAAACATGCCATTGTAAGCGAATTTTTATTTCAACCACCAAAATATAACCAAACAATCATCAATCATATTTATACGAATAGCAATACAATTGTTGCTAAAATTATAAATGATACGCCTCTTTCGGTTTTAGAATATGAAGACGTTTCTAGATTGCCTACAAATTATCTTATCTGTTTTTTAAACGGATTTTTAGATGCAGTGCCACAACTTGAAAAAGCTAAAAACTACATCAAAAATTTAGAGGATAAAACCACTTATATAAGTTATAAAGAAGCAATGCGCGTAATTAGAAAAGTGAAGTACAATTGATTGTATATGTGTTTTTAAGCATTTCTTAATCCTATTTTTGAGGTTAAAAAGTATATAGAAAGCTAAAAAAGCCGATTTAATTATAACTTCATTTGTTTTATAAATCAAATTATAACCACATCGCTTGATACATCAGTTAAACCAATTTTTATCTCTTAAATATTTTCTCATCATAATTTTAAGAAAATTTTCAATATTCTTTTGTAATTTGGCTTAATTTTTTATTTCATAAGATTTTAAATTCGTTTAATTTTTAATGACATGCACTTTTAATTAAATGATTTTTAAGAACAATAAAATTAATATATGACACAAAACCAACCAAAAAGTACGTTCGTTCCCATTCTGATTATTGCAGGATTATTTTTTATCTTCGGATTTGTTACTTGGATCAACGGAGCGTTAATTCCGTTTATGAAAACCATCAACGAACTAACAGATGCACAATCGTATTTAGTTGCATCAGCTTCTTATATCTCTTTTGTTGTAATGGCGTTGCCAGCATCCTATATCATCAATGAAATTGGATACAAAAAAGGAATGTCTCTAGGTTTAATAACAATGGCAGTTGGTGCGTTACTTTTTATACCTGCCGCAGAAGCAAGAACTTATTGGGTTTTTTTAGTGGCAATTTTTATTCAAGGAGCAGGAATGACTTTATTACAAACAGCATCTAATCCGTATATCACCATTTTAGGACCGATGGAAAGCGCTGCAAAACGTATTGCAATTATGGGAATTGCGAATAAAGTTGCAGGCGCTCTAGGATCTGTAATATTTGGTACAATTTTATTATCAGGAATAGATAGTATCAAAGAACAATTAAGTGTTGTTGATGATGTAGAGAAATCAAATTTATTAAATACCATGGCAGATAGTGTTGTAACACCTTATATTATAATGGCTGTTGTGCTATTTTTATTAGGAATTTTAATAAGAAAAGCACCGTTACCAAATGTAGAAGCACAACCTATTGAAGTTTCAGCATCTGGAGAAAAAGTAAAAACGAGTATTTTTCAATTTCCACATTTATGGCTAGGTGTTTTAGCACTGTTTTTATATGTAGGTGTTGAGGTTGTTGCTGGAGATACGATTATTTCTTACGGAATTTCCCTAAACATTCCTGCTGAAGAAGCTCGATTTTTTACCTTGTTTACATTAATGGCGATGGTTGCAACCTATGCTTTGGGAGTTTTTTTAATTCCAAAATACATCAATCAGTCTTTGGCGTTAAAAGCGAGTGCTATTTTAGGAATCCTTTTATCATTTTGTATCGTATTTACAACCGGTTTTACTTCTGTACTTTTTGTAGCAGCGTTGGGAATTGCAAATGCTTTAGTTTGGCCGGCAATTTGGCCTTTGGCATTAACAGGATTGGGTAAATTTACAGAAACAGGATCTGCATTATTAATTATGGCAATTTCTGGCGGCGCCATTATTCCGCCTTTATACGGCGCTTTAGTCGATAACAAAAAAGCAGTATTAATTTCAACAGGAATAGATGAAGCAAATGCTTTGGCAGAAGCTGCTGCTTTTGGATATTGGATTTTGTTACCTTGTTATATAGTCATTCTTTATTATGCTTTCTCTGGACATAAAGTAGGATTGAAAAAAGCATAGTTTTATATTGAATTTAAAATTCACAAAAAAAGCATTAAGGAGATTTCTTTAATGCTTTTTGTATTTTATAAAAAGATTTTTTTTACCAAATCTTCACTCTGTCGTCTGGTTTTAAATACATTTTATCACCTTCTTTAACGTTAAACGCTTTGTAAAAAGCATCAACATTTTTAAGAGGCATATATGCTCTGTACATTCCTGGCGAATGAGGATTGGTCATAATTAAATTTTTTAAAGCTTCATCACGCATTTTAGTTCTCCATATAGTTCCCCAAGAAAGGAAAAAACGTTGTTCTGGTGTGTAGCCGTCAATATCTGCTGGTCTTCCGTTTTTCTTTAAAAAGATTTGCAACCCTTCATAAGCAGCTTGTACACCACCTAAATCTCCAATATTTTCTCCCAAAGTATATTCGCCATTTAAGTGCATAGAATCGATTGCAATAATATCTGAATATTGTTTTACCAATTGCTTACCAATTACTGCAAATTTTTCAGAATCTTCATCTGTCCACCAATTTTTAAGGTTTCCATCGCCATCAAAACGAGCACCAGAATCGTCAAAACTATGAGAAATTTCATGACCAATAACAGCACCAATTCCACCATAATTTACAGCTTCATCTGCCTTATAATCATAAAAAGGAGGTTGTAAAATTGCAGCTGGAAACACAATTTCGTTATTTACAGGGTTAAAGTAAGCATTTACCGTTTGTGGAGACATTCCCCACTCAGTTCTATCTACTTCTTTTCCTAATTTTGCCATATTTTTGCTGTAGTTCCATTTAGAAACGTTGATTGCATTTTCAAAGTAAGAACCACCTTCTTTTAAACCTTTTACTTGTAATTCCGAATAGTCTTTCCAAACATCAGGATACGCAATTTTAACGGTTAATTTATGTAATTTTTCTAACGCTTTTTTCTTAGTCGCTTCTGTCATCCAAGGTAATTGAGCTATTCTAGCTTCAAATCCAAGCATTACGTTATCAATCATTTCTTCAGCTTTTGCTTTTGCTTCTGGCGGAAACATTTTTTCAACATATAACTTTCCTAAAGCTTCACCAATTGCTCCATTTAAGTTACCAAGTGCGCGTTCATCTCTTGGTCGTTGTTTTTTAGCCCCACTCATTTCTTTGCTGTAAAATTCCCAATTTGCAGTTTCTAAATCAGTTGATAATAATCCTAAAGAAGTATTAATGGTTGTCCAACGTAATAATAATTTAATATCTTCTACAGAACGTTCTTTAAAAACAGTGCTCATTGCTTTAAAATAACCAGGATCTGTAACAATAACTCTATCAATATCTACAATACCGATTCCTTTTAAATGTGCTTTCCAATCAATTGCGGGAGCTAGTTTTGTAAGTTCTTCAACAGTCATAGGATTGTACATTCTACGAGTATCTCTGCTTTCCTCTTTCGTCATCATTGGTGCTGCTAAACTTTTTTCAAAAGCAACAATGGTAGCTGCATTCTTTTTTGCTGTAGCCACATCGGTTCCAAATTCTTGTAACATTTTTGCCACAAATTCTTGATACTTCACTAATTTATCAGCAACTTTTTCATCTACATAATAATCTCTAGACATTCCTAAACTTCCAGGACCCATATATCCTGCATATTCACTACTATTTTTTAAATCGTTATAAACGCCAAAACCATAGAAATTACCACCACCATAAGGTGCCATATTTGTAATGTAGTTTTCTACATCTTTTTTGGTTTTAATTGCTTCTATTTTTGCTAAAAAAGGCATTACAGGAGCTTTTCCTTGTTGATTTCTAGCAACTGTATCCATGATTGTTTGGTAGTAATTAACCGCTTTTTCTTGGTCAGAATCTATTTTATTTCCTTTAGAATCTTTTATTTTTGGAAAATTTCTTTCTTTAATGGCTGAGTTTAAAATCTCTAAAACATCTGCATCCGTTTTTTTACGAAGTTGGTTAAAACCGCCCCAAGAAGTTTGATCATCTGGAATTTCTGTTTTATCGATCCATGATCCGTTTACATGTCTAAAAAAATCATCTGTAGGTTTTACAGTTGTATCCATGTTTTCTAAAGCAATACCAGGAGCTTTTTCTACAGGCTTGTCTTGTTTACAAGCAATCATTCCCAAAGAGGCAATTGCTGAAACAAAAAATACTTTTTTAAATGTTTTCATTGTTGTTTGAATTTAATGATTTGAATTATATAGTACTGAATTTAATGAATTGTTACAAAGTTAGTTAAAAGATGGTTATGTTTTTATTTCGCCCTTGGCGGATTTGGTAATTGTTTAAAACCCATATTAAATAACGTAAAACCAAAAATGTCTGCATATTGGGAAATCGTTTTTGTAACCGGAGTTCCTGCGCCATGACCAGCATTGGTTTCTATTCTGATTAAAGTAGGATTTTCTCCACACTGTTTATCTTGCAATTCTGCCGCAAATTTAAAACTATGTGCGGGCACAACTCTGTCATCATGATCTCCAGTGGTTATTAGTGTTGCAGGATATTTCACACCTTTTTTTACAGTATGCACTGGCGAATATCCTTTTAAATAGGCAAACATTTCTTTGTTGTCTTCTGCTGTTCCGTAATCATACGCCCATCCTGCGCCGGCAGTAAAAGTATGATAACGCAACATGTCTAAAACGCCAACTGCTGGTAATGCAACTTTCATTAAATCGGGTCTTTGTGTCATTGTTGCACCCACCAATAAACCGCCATTAGAACCACCTCGAATTGCTAAAAATTTTGAGGAAGTATATTTTTCTGATAGTAGATATTCGGCGGCAGCGATAAAATCATCAAAGACATTTTGTTTGTTAAATTGCGTTCCGGCATCGTGCCATTTTTTCCCATATTCTCCTCCGCCTCTTAAATTAGGAACCGCATAAATGCCTCCTTGTTCCATCCAAACAGCGTTTGCAATGCTAAAAGCAGGCGTTAAACTTACATTAAATCCACCATAACCATATAAAATTGTGGGATTTTTACCATTCAATTCCACTCCTTTTTTGTGTGTAATAATCATCGGAATTTTCGTACCATCTTTTGATTTGTAAAAAACTTGTTTACTTTCAAAAGCATCCGAATTAAAAGCAATTGAAGGTTTCCAATAAGAAGTATACGTGCCGTTTGTTGGATTTAATTTAAAAGAAGATGCAGGTGTATTGTAATTTGTAAATGAAAAATACAAGTCTGTAGCCCTTGTTTTTCCACTAAAACCATCAGCAGAACCTAAACCAGGTAATTTTATTTCTCTAAGTAAGTTTCCATCCAAATCGTATTGTAAAACTTTTGAAACTGCATCGACCATATAATTTGCAAAGAAAAATCCTGCGCCGGTAGAAATGCTCAACACATTTTCTGTTTCCGGAATAAAATCTTTCCAGTTTTCTGATGTAGGGTTTGCAGCATCTACAATAACCACTTTTTTATTTGGCGCATTTAAATTCGTAATTAAATACAATTTACTTCCTCTGTTATCAATAACATGAGTATCACTTTCTACATGATCTAAAATTGTAATTAATTTGCTATTTGGGTTTGATAGATCTTTGATGAATAATTTATTTCCTGATGTAGAAACTTGTGCAGAAATCACTAGATACTTATAATCCTCTGTTAAAGAACCAAAAACATATCGGTGTTTTTCTGATGGAATTCCGCCAAAAACAATAACATCTTCCTTTTGTGAAGTTCCTAATTTGTGATACTGTAATTTGTGTTCATCTGTTTTTGCTGATAATTCACTTCCTTTTGGTTTATCGTAACTCGAGTAGTAAAAACCTTCGTTTTTGTACCAAGAAACGCCAGAAAATTTAATATCAATTAATGCATCTTCTGTAATTATTTTAGATTCGGTATCAATAATGATTATTTTTCTCCAATCAGAACCACCTTCAGAAATAGAATACGCTGCTGTTTTACTATCTTCAGAAAAACTTAAAGAACCTAAAGAAGTTGTTGCATCCTCAGAAAAAGTATTTGGATCTAAAAAAACTTCGGGTTCACTATTTTCTTTTTTTCGATAAATAACATCTTGATTTTGCAATCCGTTATTTTTAGAGAAATAAGTATAATCGCCTTCAATAAACGGAGTTCCTACTTTTTCGTAATTCCATAATTCTGATAATCGATCTTTTAATTGTTCTCTGTAAGGAATTTTGCTTAAATAGTTGTTAGTAACTTCATTTTCGGTTGTAACCCAAGCTTTTGTTGCTGCACTTTTATCGTCTTCTAGCCATCTATAATTATCGATAACTGTTGTTCCGAAAAAATTTTCTATAACTGGTTTTTTGTTGGTTTTTGGGTATTTCACGTTACTGTTTTTTCTTAAATAAACTTACTAAAAGAATTGGAGAATAATTTTTTCTGATTTGTCTTCAGTTTAAAATATTTATCAAATTTAATTAAAATAAGAGGATAGAAGTTGCATAAAGCAAGTGTTTGATCAGTTTTTAGTGATTTAAACGTAAGAATTGTAATGTTTTTAAAGGTAAAACGACTATTTTCACATTAAGAAGAAAAATAATATTAAAAGATGACAGAAAATTTAACGAAAGAAACCTTTTTAGAAAAGGTTTTTAATTTTGAAGAAAATAAAGATTGGAAATTTGAAGGAAAAAGACCCGCTTTAATCGATTTTTATGCAGATTGGTGTGGACCTTGTAAAATGATTGCGCCAATTTTAGAACAACTTTCAGAAGAATATGGAGACAAATTGGATATTTATAAGATTGATACTGAAGCAGAGCAAGAATTAGCTGCAGCATTCGGAATTAGAAGTATTCCTTCTATGTTATTCTGTCCTGCAGAAGGGCAGCCACAAATGGCAAACGGAGCATTACCAAAACCAGAATTAGAGCGCATTATTGCGGATGTTTTAAAAGTTACAAAATAAATTTTTTGTAATTTATAAGTTTACAGAAAAAACATGTGATGATTTTGATTCGGTTGTTAAATGCAAAAAGTTAAGCGAATAAAGTAGCAAAAGCTTCTTCTATTTTACCAACTAAAATCAATTTTATAGCATGTTTTTTTGAAGTTATTTTATTGTATTTCGATGCAACAAAGGTTTTATAACCCAGTTTTTCGGCTTCTAAAATTCGTTGATCAATTTTAGAAACGGGTCTAATTTCGCCAGCCAAACCAACTTCTGCCGCAAAACATACATTTGGATTGATGGCAATATCTTGATTGGATGATAAAATTGCAGCCACAACTGCCAAATCAATTGCAGGATCGTCTACATTTATACCGCCAGTAATATTTAAAAACACGTCTTTTGCACCCAATTTAAAACCTGCTCTTTTTTCTAGAACAGCTAAAATCATGTGTAAACGTTTTAAGTTATAACCTGTTGTAGAACGCTGTGGAGTTCCGTAAACTGCAGTAGAAACTAATGCTTGAATCTCTATCATTAAAGGACGAATGCCTTCTAAAGTTGATGCAATTGCCGTTCCGCTTAAATCGGCGTCTTTTTTAGAAATCAATATTTCTGACGGATTTGAAATTTCCCTTAATCCGTTTGAAAGCATTTCGTAAATTCCTAATTCTGATGTAGAACCAAATCTGTTTTTTTGAGATCTTAAAATTCTATAGGTATGATTTCTGTCGCCTTCAAATTGCAAAACAACATCTACCATGTGTTCTAAAATTTTTGGTCCGGCAATATTTCCTTCTTTGTTGATATGACCAATTAATAAAACCGGAGTGGCAGTTTCTTTGGCAAATTTGATGAGTTCTGCAGCAGTTTCTCTAATTTGAGAAATACTCCCTGGAGAAGCTTCAATAGAACTTGTGTGTAGTGTTTGAATAGAATCTATAACCAAAACTTCTGGCTCTGTTTCTTCAATATTTTTGAAGATATTTTGTGTGTTCGTTTCTGTTAAAATTAAACAATTAGAGTTTTTTCCTTCTAATCTTTCTGCTCTCATTTTTATTTGAGACTGACTTTCCTCACCAGAAACATACAATACTTTTTGGCTGATGTTTAAAGCAACTTGCAATAATAAAGTTGATTTTCCAATTCCGGGTTCACCACCTAAAAGAGTTACGGAACCTTTTACCAATCCGCCACCTAAAACCGTGTCTAATTCGTTGTTATTTGTAACAACTCTTTCTTCTGGATTTAGAATGATGTCAGCAATTTTTAAAGGTTTATTTACTGTTTGTTTAGCAGTGGTAGATTGTTTCCAAACTCGTTTTTCTTCTTTATGAATTACTTCTTCTACAATGGTATTCCATTCTTTACAGGCGCCACATTGCCCAACCCATTTTGCATGCTGCGTTCCACAATTTTGACAGAAAAAAGTTGTTTTGATTTTTGACATTTAGAAAGAGTTTGTAAAGTTTGAAAGTTGGTAAAGTTACAAAGTTTATGAGGTGAAAGACTTTAGAATTATTAAAATTTTAAACCTATATTGTTTTTGATTTTTAAAGTTTGGATTTTACAAAGCTTTTAGGATTTTGATACGTGCTAAAGACGCGAAGAATTCTAATTTCATTTTCGTTTTTTGATCTGTAAATTACTTTGTAATTCCTTACAATTATTCTTCTGAAAGGTTTTCCTAAAAATTCATCAACTTGAAATTGATCGATAAAATGAATATCAATAGCTATTTCAAAAATATCGTTAACTACATTTAATGCTATATTTTCTGAAGACGTTTTTTCTTTAACATATTCAAAAATAGTTTCTAAATCTTTTTCAGCTTATAAAGACCAATCTACTTTTAGTCTCATTTACCAAGAAATCATTTTCTTTTTCAAGTCTTCGGATGAAATAAAATGCCCTTCTTCCATTCGTTTTTCTGCTTCTTTTACTTTTTGAATATACTTTTCTTTGGTTAATGCTTCTCCACTAACAGTATATGCAACAATATCTGACGAGATTTCTTGATTTTTAGAATGGATATTATAAACAGCTTCTACTTCATTTAGACTATGTTCATCTGTTTCTAGAATCCATTTTGCTAAAGCTTTTCTTTTTTCTTCTGTGTTCATATTCATATGCATTTTATCAAAGATACCAATTTATAAACAAATATTAAAGTTGATAAAATATTCTAAAAGCTGGCAAATAGTTGCGTTAGCGATTGAACGGCATGTTTGAGCTCTTTTTTGTTTTCACAAAAAAAGCGAGTAGTGAAAGCGCGACCTTTAGGGAACGCCCAACTTCTAGATACAATTTTTTAAACAAAAATTACTCGAAGTTATTTCTTATTATAAATAGGAAGTAAAACAAATGCCAAACCACCAAAAACGATAATCATAGCCGTTTGTGCGGTCCACATAATCCACCCAAAAGCGGTTGCAGGTTCTGTTGGAATGTTAAACAAAGCCAACGCGCCAGCAACCGCAATTGGGTATAAACCGATGCCGCCATTTGTTGCCGCGATAGAAAATCCGCCAGCAATAAAACCAATTAAAATTCCGCCCAAAGGCACACTTAAACCATCAATCGCAGGAATTGTTGCCCAAAACATGGCAACATACATAACCCAAATAAAAACGGTATGAAAAATAAATGCCCATTTGTTTTTCATTTTAAAGATGCTTGTAACGCCTTCTATTAAACCAGAAACAAAAGTTTTAATTTTCAATAAAATACCAGATTTCGCTTTTTTTACGAAGGATGAAAACACAAAAAAACCGATAATTAAAACGGCTAAACCGATAATTATTTTGGTAGGATTAAAGTTTTTGGTAAGTAGATTGTAAATAAAATCGAACTGCACAAAAAGTGTAATTGCCACGATGGATAGCATCATAATTAAGTCGGCAATACGTTCTGCAACAATGGTTCCGAAACCTTTTTCGAAAGGAATTTTTTCGTAGTTTGCCATTACTGTTGCTCTAGAAATTTCGCCAGCTCTTGGTAATGCTAAATTTACCAAATAACCTACTAAAACCGCCAAAACACTATTGGTAAATTTTGGTTTGTAACCTAAAGGTTCTAGCATAAATTTCCATCGATACGCTCTGGATAAATGACTTAAAATACCAAAAAATAAACCAAGGAAAATCCAAAAATAATTGGCTTCTTTAAAATATCCGATAAGAACATCTATAGAAATTTTAGAGAGCGAATACCAAACTAAAAAACCTCCCAAGATGAGAGGTAATATAATTTTTAAAACTTTTTTAATGTTCAAGATTTTTAAGTAAGTGTGTTGTCTTTTTCGTTTGGAAAAACTAAACAAGGCTTAAACTTTTTAGCTTCTTCAAAATCCATAAAAGCATACACAATTAAGATTAAAATATCACCAACTGCAACCAAACGAGAAGCCGCGCCATTTAAAGTGATTTCGCCACTTTTTCTTGGTCCTGGAATTGCATAGGTTTCTAAACGGTTACCATTATTGTTATTCACAATTTGAACGCGTTCTCCTTCTATAATATTGGCAGCATCCATTAAATCTTCATCAATGGTAATGCTTCCTATATAATTTAAATCTGCACCTGTAACTTTTACACGGTGGATTTTAGATTTGACTACTTGTACTAACATGCTGCAAAAATACTATTTTTTTGTTTACAAATTATTTAATCTTATATTATCAATTAATCGGATATCTTCTGCGAAAACTGCAATAAAAGCACGGTATTTCTTGCTAGAATCTTTGTTTTGGATCGTTTCTAGTGATTTTTCATCAGCAATTGTAAAATACTCTAATGTAAATAAAGGATGATTTTTAAATTCATTTTCTACCCATTGTGTAACCGTATCAGCATTTTCTTTGCCAAATTTTATGCGTGCTTTTTTTAGGGTTTTGTAAATAAATGGTGCTGCTTCTCTTTGTGCTGGCGTAAGTCTTGTATTTCTAGAACTCATTGCTAAACCATCCTCTTCTCTAAAAATAGCACACCCTTTAATTTTTACATTAATACGATGCTTATTGACCATTTTTTTGATGATTTGCAATTGTTGAAAATCTTTTTGTCCAAAATAAGCTCTATCAGGTTCAATGATTTCAAACAAAGTTTTTACAATTGTACCTACTCCGTTAAAATGACCATTTCTAAATTTCCCTTCCATTTGATGCTCTAATCCATCAAAATCGAAGGTTTCAGAAACCACATTTTCGTTGTAAATTTCTTTTACGGAGGGATAAAAAAGCACATCACAATCTGCACTTTCTAATACTATTTTGTCGTTTTCTAATGTTTTAGGATATTTTAATAAATCTTCTTTTTTGTCGAATTGAGTAGGATTTACAAAAATACTTACAATTACAATATCGTTATTTTTCTTGGCTTTTTGAATTAAAGATAAATGCCCATTATGCAAAGCACCCATTGTTGGTACAAAACCAACGGATCTCTTGTATGCTTTTATGTTTTGTAAATAAACCTTTAGGTCGCTTTTATTATTGAATATTATCATCTTTATACTTTATGAAATGTGTGCAAACTTACCATTTTAACACGATATTAGCATAAAAATTTGTATTTTTGCCAATCTCATAAAAAGAGTTTGAATTAATGAAGGACAAGAGAATATTATTTGTATCATCTGAAGTAGTGCCTTATTTACCAGAAACAGAACTATCTTCTACCGCTTTTATTTCAGCAAAAAACGCTCATTCTAAAGGAGTTCAAACCCGTATTTTTATGCCTAGATATGGTGTAATTAATGAGCGAAGACACCAATTACACGAGGTAATTCGCTTATCTGGAATGAACCTGGTAGTCAATGACATAGATATGCCATTAATCATTAAAGTAGCGTCTATTCCTAAAGAAAGAATGCAGGTTTATTTTATTGATAATGAAGAATATTTTAAAAGAAAAGCAGTCTTTACAGATGAAGATGATGAGTTGTTTTCAGACAATGACGAACGTGCAATTTTCTTTGCAAAAGGTGTTGTAGAAACTGTAAAAAAATTAAATTGGGCGCCAGATATTATTCATGTTCATGGATGGATGGCTTCTTTATTGCCGCTATATTTACGCGTTTTTTATAACGATGAACCGTTATTTACAGAAAGTAAAATAATAACTTCTTTGTATAAAAGAGGTTTTGATGGTGAATTAAATACAGAATTGGCAGCCAAAGTTAAGTTTGATTTATCTGAATCGGACAAACTGCAAACCATACAAATACCTAATCATATTAATATCTTAAAAAGTGCCATAGAAAACTCTGATGCCATTATTCACGGTAGTGAAACTATATCTGATGAATTAGTTTCATTTATAGGTGAAAAAGGAATTCCTGTTTTAGAATACGAGGAAGAGAATATAAAGGAGTCTTATTTAAATTTTTACGCTCAAATATTAGCGGATAAATAATTGTTTATAAAGTGAGGAAAATTATTATAAAGAGTGCTTACGTAGGTGTTTTGTTGTTTGTTTTTTCAGCAATCATATCATGTGAAGAGGATTTTACAAACATCGGTTCGGATGTAATTAGCAATACAAAATTTGATACAAATACATTTGATTCAGAAATTACTGCAGAAAATAATACTGTAGAAAAAGTGAAATCTGATAATATTACCAGAGAACCAGGTCAATATTTACTAGGTGTATTTGCTAGTTCAGATTACGAAAAATTAGAAGCATCTATTGTTTCTCAAATTACAATTGCTGCAGATTTAGCGTTGGTTGATTCTGATACTATTGCAAAATATGAAACAAGTACTACGTCTATAATAACAACTATAGATACTGTTTTTATTAAGTTGCCTTATCAAGCAACTCTAGAAAGTACTTCTTCAACTGGGCCAACATATACTTTAGATTCTATTGTTGGTAATAAAGACAAGGCATTTACCTTTAATGCATATCAAACGAGTACTTATTTAAGTAGATTAAATCCGTTAGATCCATCAAAATTAAACAGTTATTATTCTAATGATGTTTTTAATAAAACGGGTTCAGCATTAAATGTTGTTAATGATTTTAAGTTTATTCCAAATGCTGCAGATACTGTAATGTACGTTAAAAGATGGGCTAATAACAAAAAATTAGTTACGATAGATACTGTAAAATATTCAAGTTCTACAACCTCGGTTATACCAATGCCATTTGCTGCAATTCCATTAAATGAAGAGAAGTTTAAACAACTGTTTTTAGATAAATATGATGATGCAGAGTTTGATTCGCAAGAAGATTTTAACAATTATTTTAGAGGTATTATTTTAGAAGCATCGGGTAATGAAGGCTCGTTAATTTCTTTTAATTTTAGCAATACAATTACAGCTTTAAGGCCATCAATAGAAGTGTATTATACAAATACGGTTGTAAATACACAATCTAATGATACCATTAAAACATTTAGAAAAAATGATTCTTTCTTATTGTCTGGTGTTAGAAACGCAATTTATAAGATGACAGAAAAAACCTATCCTATAAATAACGAAATAAAAGTTCAAGGAACTGCAGGTAGTGAAGTTTCTATTGATCTTTTTGGCGCGGATGCAGATAATAACGGAATTGCTGATAAAATAGAAGCCTTAAGAGCTAAGAATTGGTTAATTAACGACGCTTCTTTAACATTTTATATTAATCAATCTGCAGATACAACAGCGTTACCTTATAGATTATATATGTACAAAACGATTGATGATGCTAGTACATCTAATGATTTAACGCAAATAAAAGATTCTTATTCTGAAACTACATTTGGAGGGTATCTAGAAAGAGATGATAATGGAAAAGCAGAAAAATATACGTTTAGAATAACAGATTATATATCTGACCTTTTAAGCGGAGAAGAAGATGCTTCGCCAATTTTAAAATTAAAAGTTCATAATATTACTGATAATCCTATTTCTAGCACTATTTTCACAAATTACAACTGGAGCCCAAAAGCAATTACACTGTTTAATCAAGATGCAAGTAATGGAAACAAAAGAGCAGTATTAAAAATTTCATATTCAGAAAGAAAGAATTAAATTAAAAACCAATTCCAAAAAAAATGTTATGTGTGGTATTTCAGCTTATATAGGTTTTAGACAAGCCTATCCAATCGTAATTAACGGTTTAAAAAGATTAGAATACAGAGGCTATGATAGTGCAGGTGTAATGATTTATGATGGTGATCAGATGCAATTGTCTAAAATAAAAGGGAAAGTATCAGATCTAGAGGTTATTACGAACAAAGATGAAGCCAGCAGAAAAGGAAACATTGGTATGGGACATACACGTTGGGCAACTCATGGAGTACCTAATGACGTAAATTCTCATCCACATTTATCTAAATCTGGAGATTTGGTGATTGTTCATAATGGAATTATAGAAAACTATGATACTATTAAAAAAGAATTAATTAGAAGAGGTTATACTTTTAAAAGTGATACAGATACAGAGGTATTAGTAAACTTAATTGAAGAAGTAAAAAATAACGAAGGGTGTAAATTAGGAAAAGCTGTGCAGCTGGCGTTAACGAATGTTGTTGGTGCTTATGCAATTGCTGTTTTTGATCAAACAAAACCAGACGAAATAATCGTTGCGCGTTTAGGAAGCCCTATTGCTATTGGTGTAGGAGAAGGATTTAAAGAATTTTTTATTGCTTCGGATGCTTCGCCGTTCGTAGAATATACAAAGGATGCTATTTATTTAGAAGATGAAGAAATGGCAATTATAAAATTAGGCAAAAGAGTAAAAGTTCATAAAATTAATGACGATTCTAAAGTAGATCCAACAATTTTGAAGCTTCAAATGAGTTTGGATCAAATTGAAAAAGGTGGCTATGATCACTTTATGTTAAAAGAGATTCACGAGCAACCTAAAGCAATTACAGATACCTTTAGAGGTAGATTGTTAGCCAAAGAAAATATGATTAAGATGTCTAGTATAGAAGATAATCTTGATCGTTTTTTAAACGCTAATAGAATTATTATTGTAGCTTGTGGTACATCTTGGCACGCAGGTTTGGTTGCCGAATACCTTTTTGAAGATTTAGCAAGAATACCTGTAGAAGTAGAATATGCATCAGAATTTAGATACAGAAATCCTATTGTAACAGATAAAGATGTAGTTATTGCAATTTCACAATCTGGTGAAACGGCAGATACCCTTGCAGCTATAAAATTAGCAAAATCTAAAGGAGCTTTTGTGTATGGTGTTTGTAATGTTGTTGGTTCGTCTATTGCTAGAGAAACAGATTCTGGTGCTTACACACATGCAGGTCCAGAAATAGGAGTTGCATCAACAAAAGCATTTACAACGCAAATTACAGTGTTAACTTTAATTGCTTTAAAATTAGGAAAAGCAAATAAATCTTTATCGGATGAAGTTTTTAAAAACTATCTAGATAAAATGCAATTAATACCAAAACAAGTAGAACAATTATTAAAGATTGATGCACATGTTAAATCTATTGCAGCTGTATATAAAGATTCTAAAAACTGTTTATATTTAGGAAGAGGTTTTAACTTTCCTGTTGCATTAGAAGGCGCTTTAAAGTTAAAAGAAATTTCTTACATTCATGCAGAAGGATATCCTGCAGCAGAAATGAAACATGGCCCAATTGCTTTGATTGATGAAAATATGCCAATTTTTGTAATTGCTACAAACAAAGGTCATTATGAAAAAGTAGTAAGTAACATTCAAGAAATAAAAGCGAGAGCCGGTAAAATTATTGCAATAGTTACAGAAGGCGATACGCAGGTAAGAGACATTGCAGATCATGTAATTGAAATTCCAGATACAGAAGAAGCATTAACACCTTTATTAACTACCATTCCTTTTCAGTTATTGTCTTATCATATAGCAGTAATGTTAGGAAGAAATGTAGATCAACCTAGAAATTTAGCAAAATCTGTTACGGTAGAGTAACCTATTTTGTTTTTATATAAAGATATAAATCCAGCTGAAAAGCTGGATTTTTCGTTTAGATTCTAAAATATTTTTGATATCTTAGTGTAATACAATCTTTTAAGTTTTTCCGTTGTTTTTAAAGAGATAAAAGCCCCTTAAATGTGCTTTTACATCTACAGTATTATATCAATTAATAGTAACGGTATTTATTGAAAAATAAGATTTTATAGTACAATAGTAGTTTATAACCTTTAAGGTTAAATGTATTGTTAGCTTTTAATATGAAAAAGTTTAAGAGAATACCAAATGAAAATTAGAGCAAAATTTCAAGTTGCCTTTATGCTGCTTTTTATTATACTTGCAGTAAGTATAGCTAGTGTTATTTATTTTACATTGTTAAGCCATTTTGAAGAAGTAGAAGGGAATCGGCTTAATGAGAGAGTAAGAAGTACTGCAAAAGCGGTAGATAATTTTATGTTAACTAGAGTAGCAGATTTTAACGTTTTAAGTAATAATCCATTATTTAGTTCAAGTTCTAGCGAAGTTTCTTCCCAATATTTAACAAGAGTAGTAAATCAATATCCTTATTATAATAGCCTCTTTTTTGCAAATAAAGAAGGTGTCATCTTATCGTCATCTAATCAAAAATTTATTGGAGAAAATATTTTACATTTTGACCCTGATATTCAAAATGGCATAAACAAAACATTAAGTGGAGGGCATGAAGATGTGTATATATCTGAGTTATCTATAGCTACACAAAAGGAGATTACTAGAAATAAACCATTAGACCTTAAGTTTTTTAGTGATGTTATTGATTTAGAAGGCAACGTAGTTGGGGTTTTAGTGGGTTTTATGAATATGAAGCCTTTAAATGATTTAATACTTTATACCGATAAAATATCTGTTGGTAATAAACATACTTATTTAGTAAATAACAAAGGTGTAGTATTTGTTTCTGGGAATAAAGAAGTAGAAATTTTTAAACAACACCCCGATTTATTAATAAATGAATTACAAAAAAAGATTGAAGGTGGCGAAAGAGGCTTTTATTTTAATCAAAACGCTAAGGGTTTAAAACTTTTATCTGGATATGCAGCACTTTCAAAATATGGAACAGATGGAGTTGATAATTGGTTTCTGCTCAGAACAGTGCCTTTTAACGAAATAATGAAGCCGTTCTTCAAAACAGTATATATTGCTGTTTTCATTTTTTTATTAATAATATCTTTAATTGTAATATTTCTTTTTTATTCTTATACAAAAAGGGTTAAAAATTCGCTATCATTAGCAGAAAAACGAGAATTCTCCTTAAAAGAAGCTAGTAAAGTGGCTAAAATAGGGTTTCAAGAATATGATATTGCATCGAATACTTTTACTTGGTCTGATTATGTGTATCATATTTTTGGATTTGATCCAAAGGATGGAATGCCATCATTAGAAAAAATTATTTCTGTATTTGATGATGTGTCTAAAGAAAAAATAGGCAAAGCAGCGAAAGCGATAGATTTTGAAGGTATACCTTGTGATATTGAGCTAAAACTAATCAATCAAAGAAATGAAGAACTTTGGGTTCGCTATGTGGCACATGCTGTTTACAACGATCAAAATAAAATTGTTGGTAGACGAGGTGTTTTACAAAATATTACAGAAGCCAAAAATGCACAATTAGAATTAGAACTTTCTAAACAGAAGGTTCAAGCATCTTTAGAGTTGTTAGAAAAAAGTGAAAAATCTAAAAATGAAGCAAGTAGAACTGCTAAAATAGGTTTTATTGAAGATGATATTGCAACAGAAACCTATACTTGGTCTGAGTATGTTTTTCAAATTTTTGGATTCGATCCAAATTTTCCTACGCCTTCGGCTAAAGAAATTGAAGCACTTTTTGAAGAAGAAGACCTTAAAATACTAAAAAAATCAACTTTTGAACTTGATAAATTTGGTATTTCTTATGATGTTGAGTTAAAATTAAAAAACCTAAGAAACGAAGATATTTGGATACGTCTTGTGGTTCAGCCAGTTTATAATAAACGAAATCAAATTGTTAAAAGACAAGGTGTTTTACAAGATATTACAGCATCTAAAAATGCACAATTAGAGTTAGAACTTTCTAAACAAAAAATACAAACTTCTTTAGAATTAGTAGAACAAAGTGAACAATCTAAAGAAGAAGTAAGTAAAGTTGCTAAAATTGGGTATTGGGAAGAAGATTTTACCACTAATAAGGTGGTGTGGTCTGATTATGTGTATCAAATTTTTGAGGTAAATCCTACAGATGGAATTCCTGAAAATAGTTTTATTGTAGAGAAGTTTGATAAAGAATCTCAAGAAAAATTAATAAAAGTAAGGCAAGATATTACCTATAAAGGAACTCCTTATGATGTTCAATTAAAATTTGTAAATCTTAAAAAAGAAGATGTCTGGGTTCGTTTTGTTGCACAGCCAGTTTTTAACTCACAAAATGAAATTATAGGCAGAAAGGGAGTTTTACAAGATATTACAGTTTCTAAAAAAGTACAATTAGAATTAGAACTTTCTAAACAAAAAATACAAACTTCTTTAGAACTGTTAGAAGAAAGTGAACGGTTTAAAGATGATGCGAGTAAAATTGCCAAAATAGGATATTGGAGTTATGATAGCATTACAGATACTGTAAAGTGGTCTGATTATGTGTTTCAAATTTTTGGTTTAAAACCTCAAAAAAATGCGCCATTACTTAGTGAAACTGCCAAGTTTTTTGATGAAGAGTCTCAGAAAAAAATTGCTCAAGTAACATTAGATGTTTCTACAAAAGGAATTCCTTATGATATTGAGTTAAAATTTATCAATACTAAAAATGAAGAAATTTGGATTCGTACCAAATGCCAGCCAATATATAACGAGCATAACGAGATTATTGGAAGAGGTGGTATAACACAAGATATTACAGCATCTAAAAAAGCACAACTAGAATTAGAACTTTCTAAACAAAAAATTCAAGCTTCTTTAGAGTTGTTAGAAAATAGTGAATACTCTAAAAATGAAGGTAGTAAGATTGCTAAAATTGGCTATTGGGAGCATGATTTAGAAACCAATAATGTTGTATGGTCTGATTATTTATATCAAGTTTTTGAATCAAACCCAGAAAACGGAGTTCCATTGCAAAATGAACTTATGGAAAAGTTTGATAAAGAATCTCAAGTAAAGTTAACACAAGCAACGTTAGATATTATTTCGAAAGGTATTAATTATGATATAGAATTAAAATTTAAAAACCTTAAAAATGAAGATGTATGGTTAAGAATTGTAGCACAACCTATATATAATCAACAACAAAAAATTGTTGGTAAAAGAGGTGTAATGCAAAATATTACAGCCGCAAAAAAAATACAATTAGAGCTAGAATCTTCTAAAGAAAAAATTGAAACTTCTTTACATCTTTTAGAAGTAAGTGAATTTGCAAAAAACGAAACAAGTAAAATTGCTAAAATAGGGCATTGGGAGTATTCTATTATAACTGATACTTTTATATGGTCTGATTATATTTATGAAGTATATGGTTTAGAATTAACTGATAAAATTCCTTCTAGAAACGAAATTATACAATTTTATGACGAACCGTCTCAGCAAATCTTAGAACAAGCTACGTTAGAACTGGACTCTAAGGGTATACCTTATGATGTTGAAATGAAATTAATAAATCGTAATAACGAAGAAATTTGGGTACGACAGGTTGTGCAACTTGTTTACAGTCAACAAAATGAAGTTATTGGACGAAGAGGTGTGTTGCACAATATTACAGCTTCTAAAAATGCACAATTAGAATTAGAACTTTCTAAACAAAAAATACAAGAGTCTTTAAATTTATTAGAAAAGAGTAAATATTCTATGGACGAGGCAAGTAAAGTTGCCAAAATTGGGTATTTTGAACATTGCATTGTCACAAATATTTTTAAATGGTCAGATCATCTTTTTTACATATATGGGTTTGATCCTGAAAAACCAGTACCTTCAAAAAAAGAATTTATTCAACATTTAGATAAAGAATCTGTTGAGGTATTAAATA
>TARA_R110001606_G_scaffold53038_1_pt1 | contig 61834 bp, 63 predicted proteins | sample TARA_R110001606 | Tara Oceans TARA_R110001606 (sample SAMEA4398315) | marine metagenome | biome: Polar Biome; feature: [SRF] surface water layer (ENVO:00010504); material: water (ENVO:00002006), including particulate matter (ENVO:01000060) such as... | depth 5 m
CTGGGCAGACGCGCATTATAGGGGCTGGGATTTTGCCGTCAAGGCTTTTCGATACGAATGCGTGCAAACTTCTTCTTGCCTGCCTGGCATACGTAATCGCGGCCCAGAGCAAAGACAAATTCCCGATCCACTACTGCGCCGTCGACCTTTACCGAACCTGCATTCAACAAGTCCTTTGCTGCCGCAGCATTCTTGACCATACCTGCTCTGTTGAGCACCGAAGCCACCGGCATCTCTTCAGCCGACTCCAGATTGACCTCTGGAAGATCCTCCGGCAACTCGCCTTCCTTAAGTCTGTTGCCAGCCGACCGATGCGCACTGGCGGCAGCTTCTTCACCATGAAAACGTGCAACCAGCTCCTCGGCTAACTTGATCTTCACGTCCCTGGGATTGGCACCCTGCTCAACATCCGAACGCAGTTGAGCAATGTCTTCCATACTGCGAAAGCTCAGCAGCTCGAAGTAACGCCACATAAGCGTGTCGGGCATGGACACGATCTTGTTGTACATCTCCCCAGGCGCGTCGTTGATACCCACGTAATTGCCCAGGGACTTGGACATTTTCTTCACACCATCAAGACCTTCCAGCAATGGCATGGTCAGAATGATCTGAGGCTCCTGATCGTACTGCCGCTGAAGCTCACGCCCCATCAGCAGATTGAACTTCTGATCCGTCCCACCAAGCTCTACATCAGCGCGCATTGCTACCGAGTCATAACCCTGAACCAGGGGATAAAGAAACTCATGGATGGCAATGGACTGACCACCTTTATATCGCTTGTCAAAGTCATCCCGCTCGAGCATCCGAGCAACGGTATATTTTCCTGCCAACTGGATCATGTCCGCAGAGGTCATCTTGTCCATCCAGGTGGAGTTGAACACGACCTGCGTCAGAGCAGGGTCAAGAATCTTGAACACCTGCTCCTTATATGTCTCAGCATTGGCCATGACCTGCTCACGAGTCAGAGGCAACCGAGTGACGTTCTTGCCCGACGGATCACCGATCATCCCGGTGAAATCCCCAATCAGGAACAACACCTCATGCCCGAGCTCCTGGAACTGGCGCAACTTGTTGATCAGCACAGTGTGTCCAAGGTGCAGATCCGGTGCAGTTGGATCGAAACCCGCCTTGATCCGCAAAGGAACGCCGCGCTTGAGCTTTGCCAGCAACTCGCTTTCGACCAGAATCTCCTCCGCGCCACGCTTTATCAGCGCCAACTGCTCCTCGACCGGCTTCATAAATCCGCAAATCCTGTTATTGAATGGGTAAAAAAGGGGACCAAACATACAACATTGATGATCAATTACAAGCTCGCACAGGGTATGCTTGTCAGAATATGAACACATGCTGCGCTGGAAAACTGACAGGCGGTGACGCTGAAAGCTTGCCACAAAGGACTTTCAGTTATAATTTAGCAAGTTATTACACTTACCATAGAATCTACGACAAGAGCGCTTATGGCTTTCCACAAGACAAAATCGCCGCTATATCCAAAAAGCCACCTGGTGGCTGCAAGTGGTATAGCAGCTGCGCTGAGCATCTTTCTGCTCGTTATCCCCACAACTGACGTCGAAGCACGTAAGACTTTTATTCCACTGGATCTTGAGACAGGTCATCAGAGTGCCTCTACCAATATTCAAAGTAACTCTGCAGAATTGGATGCGCTGATCCGCGAAACGGTCACATTTTCTTCGCCGCTGCCGACCAACGGTCAGCAATCAACAACCGATGGCGAAGAAAGCGTCAGCATTGATAAAGCTGATAAATCGGAAGCGCCGCTGGCAGATGCAGAGGAAACCGCCGTTCCGCTGAGGCCTTCAGAGTGGAGATCCATTACGGTAGCCAGCGGAAATACGCTGTCTGTGCTGTTCGACGAAATGGGGCTCGGTGCCAACACGCTGCATTCGGTCATTAACAGCAGCAAAGAAGCCAAACGCTTCACCCGCCTCAAGGTGGGACAGGAGCTGGAGTTCAAACTGGCTCCCACCGGGGACCTGCTTACACTGCGATCCAAGGTGAGCGATCTGGAAACCATTCAGATTGACCACACACAAGACGGCTTCGCATTCAGCAAGAACACTATCGAACCAGAAGTCAGAACTACCTTTGCCAAGGGAAGCATCAACAGCTCATTGTTTCTCGCAGCCCAGAAGGCCGGCATGAGCCATGGACTGACCATGGAAATGGCGAACATCTTTGGCTATGACGTTGACTTTGCACGAGATATCCGCAAGAACGACAAGTTCGAGGTGGTGTTCGAAGAATTGCACGTTGGCGATAAGCGCGTCGGTACCAACAACATTCTTGCCGCGCGCTTCACCAATAAAGGCAAGACGTTTACGGCGGTACGCTACACCGACAAGAATGGCTACAGCAGCTATTACCGTGCGGACGGAACCAGCCTACGCAAGGCATTCATCCGCACGCCGGTGGAATTTGCCCGCATCAGCTCGCGCTTCAACCCTAATCGCCGTCACCCGGTCCTGAACAAGATTCGGGCCCACAACGGAGTTGATTACGCCGCATCAACCGGCACGCCGATCAAGGCTACTGGCGATGGTCGCATTGTTCACTTTGGACGCAAGGGCGGATATGGCAACGCCATCGTTGTACAGCATGGCCAAAAGTATAAGACCCTCTATGCACACATGAGCCGTTTCGCTGGCGGTCTTCGCCAGGGAAGCAACGTATCCCAGGGGCAAATCATCGGCTATGTGGGCATGACCGGTCTGGCGACCGGGCCTCACCTGCACTATGAGTTCCAGGTAAATGGCCGCCACGTAGACCCGCTGGGCATTGAGCTACCGGTCTCAGATCCGGTTCCCAAGGCCGAGCGCACAGCCTTCATGGCGCTGAGCAACAAGATGATGGCTAGCCTGGACAAGCAAAGCACTAGCCAGCTGGCTTCCCTGGAGCCTTAATTGGCCAATCTCTACGTCGGTATCATGTCGGGTACCAGCCTCGACGGTATCGACGTAGCACTTGTTGAACTCTCAACTCCACAGCAGGCAAAACTGATTGACGCCTGCTGCATACCTTTCCCCCAGTCCGTTTACGAAGAACTTCTTGCACTATGTGCACCCGGGGCAGACGAGGTACGCCGTGCTGGTCTGGCAGGCCAGAACTGGGCGCGTCTCGCAGCTACGGGCGTCAATCAGCTGCTTGAAAGAAACGCGTTATTGCCATCACAGGTTATGGCCATCGGTAGCCACGGGCAGACCATTCGCCATCATCCCGAGCTGGGTTTCAGCACCCAAATTGGCGCCCCCGCTCTTCTTGCGGAGCTCACGAACATCAGTGTGGTATCAGACTTTCGTAGCCGGGATCTAGCTGCGGGGGGAGAAGGAGCGCCATTGGTTCCTGCTTTTCATGAGTGGCTATTGCGCTCCCCAGACCAGGCCAGAACCCTGATCAATATAGGAGGGTTCGCCAACCTGACCGTTCTCGACCCCGAGCAGCCCGTCGTCGGCTTCGACAGCGGCCCGGGAAATGTGCTGATGGACCACTGGATCCAGCTACACAGGTCCTTGCCGTATGACAACGGCGGTAGCTGGGCCCGCAGCGGCAAGGTGTCCGCAGAACTGCTTGAGCTCATGCTCAACGACCCCTATTTTCAGCGCCAGGGACCAAAGAGCACAGGCCGCGAATACTTTCATCCAGCCTGGCTTGATAACAAGCTGGCCACTCTGCGAACAACCTTGCCCCCAGAGGATGCTCAAGCGACTTTACTGGAGCTGACTGCACACACAATCAGCCTGGCTGTGCGCAGCAATGCGACCAACACGAAAAGCATCTTTGTCTGTGGAGGGGGCGCAAGGAATCAATACTTGCTGGAACGACTGGAATCACTACTCCGACCAATCCCGGTGGGAACCACCGCGCAATTGGGTGTTGATCCTGACTGGATGGAAGCCATAGCGTTTGCGTGGTTGGCATGGCGCTGCCTGGAGCGACAGCCAGGCAACCAACCGCAGGTCACGGGCGCTAGCGGTCTAAGGATACTGGGCGCGCACTATCCTGCGTGATTGTCGGAAAATCAGATGGAAAAGGAGGAACCGCAACCGCAGGTGGTTGCCGCATTGGGGTTGTTGATGACAAATCGAGAACCCTCAAGACCTTCCTGATAATCCACTTCTGATCCAGCCAGGTACTGAAAGCTCATAGGGTCGACAACCAGCTTGACCCCTTCGCGTTCAACGATGGTGTCGTCCTCTGCCAGCTCATCATCAAAAGTAAAACCGTACTGGAAACCGGAACAACCGCCTCCGGTCACGAACACCCTCAGACTCAGGCGCTCGTTACCCTCTTCGTCGATCAAGGACTTGACCTTGGATACAGCAGTGTCGGTGAACAACAAAGGGGAAGGAGTAAAAACTTCAGCAGTCGACATATAACCTCCAGCGACAGGTGCCACGGCACATCAGGTTGAGCATTATCCTTTTCCCGACTCTTTTGGTCAACTATTCATCCTGATGGGTACGGGCAGAAATCTGAGCTACCGGCGCTGCCGGTGCAGGTTCGTTAAGGTGGTTCAGCGTGCCACTGATCTGCGCACCCATGACCATTTCGATGAAGCGGTAATACAGGTTTCCGGTTATTCGTGCCTTGGCATCCAGCTCCAGATGCTCATTTGCGTGCACGTCGCCGATGACTTCCCCGTTGATCAATACATTGGGAGCGTTGATAACGCCTTGGACCCGGCCATGCTCGCTGACTCTCACCAAGCCCTGCTCCGCATCGATATTACCAATGATGCGACCGTCTACCTGCAGGACCCCGGAGAAACTGATGTCACCATTAATTTCCGCATCCTGGGCAACAATGGTGGTTTTCCCACCGAATTTACCGATGTCCATCTTCTTGTGCTTATCTGCTCCCCACATCAGGGTACTCCTGCATCTGTCCACTCAAATGAGCGCTCGACGACAGCCGAGCCATTCTGTAGCGCCTGCAACTCAACACGCTTTGGCTCGAAGCCCTCTGGCAAGAGCAGCTCCGATTCAGTGCCGGGGCTTGGCACTACCTGAAAATACCGAAAATTCAGGGCGATACCCTCAGCGTCATCCGCTTCGGTGAGATCTGCCAGCGGCAAGCTGACCATCTCGCCGTCCATCAGACCGTGAATCTGCATGAGCAAGCGAGCCTGAAAGGTATCTTCCTCTTCACCGACCCGGCTCACCATGATCTTGTACCGAAACCTGTCCGGATCCTCTGTCGGCAGCAGTTCGAATGCCTGAATCCGAACCCCCGGCGAGGCAGCAGCAGGCTCGAGAACGCCCTGATACTGGGCGAGATCCTGCTGCACGTGAAACAGCTGCTGCTCGAGTTCCTGAACCATGCCACGATTCTCCGTCACCGACTCGAGAGCCACCAGCAAGTCAACCTCAAGCTGCTGAGCGCGTTCGCGCGTTGACGTCAATTCAGCTACGAGCTCTTCTCGCTGTACGAGCAACCTGTCACGCTCAAATTTGACATCGGTCTGCGAGCGAAGAGCTGCTTCCCAGGCCAGCCAGGCACTCAGTGGAATCGCCAGGATAAGGATCAAGACCACTAATATCTTCAACGCTCCAACCAGCTTCGAGTTGCGTGGCATCAGCACGACACTGTGGTCGCGCAATGGCCGACGTCGCTTGATTCCGGAAATCAAGGCATGAGCGCCGGATGGGAGAGCCCCGTTTTCTCGTCTAGACCGAATACAATGTTCATGTTCTGAACGGCCTGGCCTGACGCGCCTTTTACCAGGTTGTCGATTACCGATAGTACAACGACCTGATCGCCGGACTGGGGCCGGTGAACTGCCAGTCGGCAAATATTGGCACCTCTGACACTGCGGGTTTCCGGATGGCTTCCGGCGGGCATCACATCAACAAAAGGCTCGTTCTCATAGCGCTTTTCAAACAGCGCCTGAAGATCGATCGAGTGGTCCTTCACCGTGGCATGCAAGGTGGCGTGTATGCCCCTGATCATCGGCGTCAGATGCGGCACAAAGGTCAAGCCCACAGGACCGCCAGCAGCAACCTGCAACCCCTGACGAATCTCCGGCAGATGACGATGACCGGCAACACCATAGGCCTTCATGCTTTCGGTGGACTCACAGAAAAGCGATGCGACGCTGGCACCACGCCCCGCGCCACTGACGCCGGATTTGCAGTCGGCGATAATGCGCTCATTATCGGCCAGCCCGGCTTCCAGCAGCGGTAGCAGTCCTAGCTGCACGGCGGTGGGGTAGCAGCCAGGTACGGCTATCAACCGAGCGCCGCGAATAGCATCACGATTGACCTCAGGCAGACCGTATACGGCCTGGTCGAGCAGCTCGGGCGCACCATGTGGCTGGGCATACCATTGGCTCCACTCGGCAGCGTCACGCAAGCGGAAATCGGCAGACAAATCGATAATGCGCGTGCCTGTGGCCAATAGCTCTGCTGCCATGGCGTGGGCTACGCCGTGGGGAGTGGCGAAGAAAACCACATCGCAACGTCCCAAGGTCTCATTGTCCGGCATACTGAAACACAATTGATCATAATGCCCACGCAGGTTGGGATACATATCAACCACACGCACACCGGTTTCCGATCGGGAGGTAATCACCTCGACATGAGCCTGGGGATGCTGGGCTAAAAGCCTGAGCAGCTCCACACCTGTGTAGCCGGTTCCACCTACTATGCCGATCTTGATCATCTTTACTTCCTGAATCGTTTGAACATGATTGATAACCCCCTATCATAAAAGCGCTGGCGCAAATTACCAGCACTCACTGTCTCAAGTAGAGGCACCTGGCCATTCAAGAGGACTGCACTTTGTATCTGTGGATCAAAGCCTTTCACATCATTGCCGTCGTGACCTGGTTCGCCGGCCTCTTCTATCTTCCTCGCCTGTTCGTCTATCACGCGCAAAGCGAAGACAGCATCAGCAAGGAGCGTTTCAAGATCATGGAGCGCAAGCTCTATCGCGGCATCATGATGCCTTCCATGGTGGTAGCCATCGCATTGGGAATCTGGCTGGTGTGGCTCGTGCCAGCGTGGCTGAGCCAGGGCTGGCTGCATGCCAAGTTGGGCCTGGTAGCTGCCCTGCTGGTCTATCACTTCACCTGTGCCGGAATGCTCAAGCAGTTTGCTGCCGATCGCAACACGCGCTCCCATGTGTTCTACCGGTGGCTCAATGAAGCGCCCGTCCTGGTTCTGGTAGCTGTGGTCATTCTGGTAGCGGTAAAGCCATTTTAACCCGCCATCACAGCACGATCCCGGCCCCACGCCCGCAAGGCTTGCAAGCGTTCGGACATAACGACGGACAGCGGTGATGTCTGTGAAAACGAGTCCTGCAGGTGGGCGTCGGTTACACCCTGCCCGCGTGCCGAGGCCGCGTATACCGCGGCCACAACGGCCTGCTCGATCTCTGCGCCGGAAAAACCATCAGACGCCAGCGCCAGCGCCGGCATATCGAAGCCTTCGATATTCAGGCCGCGTTTTCGCAAATGGATGCGCAGAATATCTTCACGAACAGAGCTGTCGGGTAGATCAATAAAAAAGAGTTCATCCAGCCGACCCTTTCGAATCAACTCAGGCGGGAGCTGACTGACATCATTGGCCGTGGCAACCAGAAATACACGGCTCTTGCGCTCCGACATCCAGGTCAAAAGGGTCCCAAGCAGCCGTCGTGACACCCCTTGGTCGCCACCGTCGGGTGCCAGGCCTTTCTCAATCTCGTCGATCCAGAGTACGCACGGCTCCATGCAGTCAGCCATGTGTAATGCCTCGCGCAGGTTCTTCTCCGTCTCGCCTATGTACTTGTTGTACAGCGCAGCAAAGTCCAGGCGCAACAGAGGCAATCCCCAGACGCCGGCGACAGCCTTGGCTGCCAGGCTCTTCCCGGCTCCCTGCACCCCCACCAGCATTACCCCCTTGGGCGCATCCTCGATATGTGCGGCGCTGAGGAACGCTGTTTGGCGTTCCATTAACCAGCGCTTGAAATGCTGCAACCCACCCACCTCCGCAAAGTGGGCGGTATTCTGCTCAAAACTTAAAACCCCCTGCATATCCAACAGGCCGAATTTTGCCTTGTTCAAGGCCGGAACATCTTCCTGGGTAATAGCGCCATCATCGGTAATCAGCTTGCGAGCCAGACGTCGCGCTTCCTCGTGGGTAGTGCCACGCAGATTGCGCACGACCTGTTCCAGCGTGCGGTTGTCCGTACGCACCTTGAGACCTTTATTCTGCTCCGTCCAGGCTGCCGCCTCCTCCCGGATAATGGCTGACAACTGCTCATCAGAGGGCATGCTCAATTCCACGCGGGCAGCCAGCCTGCTCAACTCCGGCGCCAGCTTGACCTCGTGACTGACCAGCATGATGGTGGGAGCCTGCTGGTCCGTATTCATCGCTATGAGCTTGAGCAGCCGAACAACCCTGGGATTTTCCAGAAACGGGTGCAAATCGCAGAACACATAGATGGACTGCTGGTTGTCCTTGCGCACACATTGCAGTGCCTTCTCGGGATCACAGGTATCCACTTCCTCGATTTCTTCCCCAAAGCCGAGTCTTTGCAACCCGTCAACGTGGTCCCAGGTAAACCAGGTACGCGCCCGCTTGACCGCTAACGCCGCCATGGTTTCCAGGACTCGTTGCTCTTCCCAGCTTTCGGTGATGATCAACTTGACGCGGCTGTCGAGCAGCAGACCCAGATCATGTATGTCGTTTTTCACCAGCGAATCCTTTTGCAGCAGTTCGATGTGATGCCATTCTAGCGCCAGATGGTTACACTGGAAGCACTTTAGAGATCAGCCAAGGAGTAGTGCATGGACTGTCTGTTCTGCAAGATCGTTGAGGGCAAGATCCCTGCCAGCAAGATTTACGAAGATGACCAGGTTATCGCCTTCAATGACATCAACCCCCAGGCACCCGTACATTTTCTGGTTATCCCGAAGCGGCACATCGCCTGCATCAGCGACCTGACCAAGGACGACCGGGATCTGGTTGGCCATATGGTTTTTATTGCCCAACAGGTAGCTGCTGAGCAGGGTTGCGACAACGGCTTTCGCACCGTTTTCAATTGCAACCAGGATGGTGGTCAAACGGTCTACCATATTCACCTGCATGTACTGGGCAAGCGCCAGATGACATGGCCGCCAGGCTGATCCAGCACTGACTGGCGCCTTGTGGCGCCCTGTTCCGATTTCCTGCACAGGAGCGATTCAATGAATACACCCCGTCGATACAGTGCCCTGGATCGCCTGCTTACCCAGGCGGATCAGTCATTGCGAACATTGGTGCCAGGCGCAGCCCAGGCGAACCGTCCGTCTCCATCACAGCATATGCCCAATGTGCCGATGGACGAACACGAGCGCCAGCATATAGCCGGCCTGATGCGTATCAACCATACCGGTGAAGTCTGCGCTCAGGCGCTATACCAGGGGCAGGCGTTGACCGCCAAACTTCCGGATGTGCGTGCCAAGATGGAGCATGCCGCCGCCGAAGAGATTGATCATCTGGCCTGGTGCGAACAGCGACTGAAGGAACTGAAAAGCCAACCGAGCGTGTTCAACCCGCTGTTTTACGGCCTCTCATTTGGCATGGGCGCTGCAGCGGGACTGATCAGTGACCGAATCAGCCTGGGCTTCGTTGCGGCAACTGAGCAGTTGGTTGAGCGCCATCTTGATGATCATCTGTCCCAACTGCCGGAGGAAGATATCAAGTCACGGGCCATTCTCGAGCAGATGCGCATCGATGAAATTGAACATGGCGCGCAGGCACTAGAGGCAGGCGGCATGATCTTTCCAGAGCCGGTAAAAAAGGCCATGACCCTGCTTTCCGGATTCATGACCAAGGCAACCTATAAAATCTGATGCGCGGCACAGGGCGGGCCCGTGTAGCACGGGTCTCGCTCAATCTACCTCGACAATTTCGTAGTCATGGGTGATCTCTACACCCGCACGACCCAGCATGATCGACGCAGAGCAGTATTTTTCCGCTGACAACTCTACCGCACGCTTTACCTGCGCTTCCTTTAGCTGTTTGCCAGCCACCACGAAATGTACATGGATGCGGGTGAAAACCTTGGGCTCGGTCTCTGCGCGTTCGGCGTCGAGCGATACCTGTACATCGCGTATATCCTGCCGCGATTTTTTCAGAATGCTCACCACGTCGTAACTGGCACACCCGCCAAGACCGATCAGCACTGTTTCCATGGGACGCACGCCCATGTTTCTACCCCCGGCATCGGGTGGACCATCCATCACAATTGTATGGCCGCTGCCCGACTCTCCAAGGAACATGGCACCGTCCACCCACTTGATTTGCGCTTTCATCTATATCTCCGGCAGGACAATCTGAGGCCGTGCAGAATAACACAGGCTTTAACCACTGAGACGTACACTGGCCATCATCGCAAAAACTGGACATAATCACTTTTGGTCTCGATTTGAGGCTTCCACAATTGCTCCGGCAACACTGCTTCGCACGACAGGATAACTACATGGTCGTAAACGCCCTGACGCCCCGTATAAAGAACCTCGACAGCTATCTGGCACATTGTCATTTGCGCACTTTCAACGCCCGCAGCACGATCATTCATGCGGGCGATCATTCCGACAGTCTGTTCTATATCATCAAGGGCAGCGTCACTATCCTGATCGAAGACGAACAGGGTCGGGAGATGATTATTGCCTATCTTAACCAGGGCGATTTCTTCGGCGAAATGGGGCTGTTCGACGATGTTAAACCTCAGCAGGATCGTAGCGCCTGTGTACGCGCCAAGTGCGAATGTGAAGTAGCCGAAGTCAGCTATAGCAAGTTTCGCGAGTTGAGCCAGCAAGACCCGGATCTGTTTTATGCTGTCGGCCGGCAGATGGCGGAGCGCCTGCGCAACACGACTCGCAAGGTAGGCGATCTGGCCTTTCTCGACGTGACCGGCCGGGTCGCTCGCACCCTGCTGGACCTGTGCCGCCAACCCGATGCCATGACCCATCCCGATGGCATGCAGATCAAGGTCACTCGGCAGGAGCTGGGCCGTATCGTCGGATGCTCCCGGGAAATGGTTGGCCGTGTTCTCAAGACGCTTGAAGAGCAGGGTCTGATCAACGTCAAGGGCAAGACGATGGTGGTTTTTAACACGCGCTGAGACACTGCAGCCCGGAACCGGCTGAGGTACAATCGCCTCCTTATTCAAATCTCGGAGAGGCGATAATGGGCTTGAACAATCAATGGATGCAGCGCGACCTGTCTGTACTCTGGCACCCATGCACCCAGATGAAAGATCACGAACACATGCCGGTTATTCCGATCCAGCGTGGCGAGGGTGTATGGCTCCACGACTTCGAGGGCAATCGTTATCTGGATGCTGTCAGCTCCTGGTGGGTCAATATCTTTGGCCACGCCAACCCGCATATCAATCAACGGATCAAGGATCAGCTCGACAGTCTCGAGCATGTAATTCTCGCGGGTTTCAGCCATCAGCCAATCATCGAACTCTCCGAGCGCCTGGTTGATATCACCCCTGCACCGCTGACGCGTTGCTTCTATGCCGACAACGGCTCTTCCTGTATCGAAGTTGCGCTAAAGATGAGCTTTCACTACTGGCTCAATACTGGCAAACCACAGAAGAAACGCTTCATTACCCTCTCCAACAGTTACCACGGCGAGACGCTGGCCGCCTTGGCAGTTGGTGACGTGGCGCTGTACAAGGAAACTTATCAGCCCTTGTTGATGGAAGTGATTACCGTCCCGTCACCTGACTGTTACGACCGAGAAGAAGGCGCCAGCTGGGAGGAGCACAGCCGCAAGATGTTCGAACACATGGAGCGCGCCCTCGAGGAGAACCACGAAGAGGTTGCTGCGGTTATCGTAGAGCCGCTTATCCAGTGCGCTGGCGGCATGCGCATGTATCACCCGGTGTACCTGAAACTCCTGCGTGAAGCCTGCGATCGTTACGACGTGCATCTGATTCACGACGAAATTGCTGTCGGCTTTGGTCGGACCGGCAGCCTGTTTGCCTGCGAGCAAGCCGATATCAGCCCTGACTTTCTCTGTCTGTCCAAGGCCCTGACCGCTGGCTACCTGCCGATGGCGGTATGCATGACCACCGACAAGATGTACGAGGCGTTCTACGACGACTACGTGACCATGCGTGCATTCCTGCACTCGCACAGTTACACCGGCAATCCGCTGGCCTGCGCAGCTGCATTGGCGACGCTGGACCTGTTCGAGCAAAATAACGTGATAGAAGCCAACAAATCCCTGTCAGCGCACATGACCCGCGCCACCGCCCATTTCGCCGATCACCCGCACGTAGCTGAAGTTCGCCAGACCGGCATGGTACTGGCCATCGAGATGGTCCAGGACAAGGCGAACCGTACCCCCTACCCGTGGCAGGAACGGCGTGGCATCCGGGTATATGAGCACGCGTTGAAGCACGAAGCACTGCTGCGCCCGCTGGGCAGCGTGGTGTACTTCATGCCTCCCTATGTGATTACGCCGGATCAGATTGATCATCTGGCCAGTGTCGCCTATGAAGGCATACAACTGGCCACACGGGACTGACGATGCGGGTCTCACGCTTTCATCTGGATGCACCGCTGGAGGCCGGCGAGCATCAGCTCGAGGGTGACCTGGCGCACTACATAGGCCGGGTTCTGCGCCTCGCGCCGGGCGCTGCGATTCAGGTATTCAACGGCTCCGGGCACGAGTGGCCGGGCGAAGTCACCGCGGTAGCAAAGAAGCAGGTTACCGTTCGCCTTGAACCTGCGCAGCCGGGGTTGTCGGAATCGCCGCTGAAGGTGCATCTGGGCCAGGCAATGTCCCGCGGTGAACGCATGGACTGGGCGATTCAGAAAGCCGTTGAGTTGGGCGCGAGCGAGATCACCCCCCTGTTTACCGAGCGCTGCGAGGTAAAACTTCAGGGTGAGCGCGCTGACAAACGACAGGCACATTGGCAACAGATTGCGATCAGCGCCTGCGAGCAATGTGGACGCAGCGTGGTACCCAAGGTGCATCCACCCACTGCTCTGAATGTCTGGCTCGCAGATCTTCAGGCGGACCTCAAACTGGTATTGCACCACCGTACCGAGCAAAGCCTGGAAAGTCTGCAGCGACCAGATGAGCTCGCCCTGCTGATTGGTCCCGAGGGTGGGTTGAGCATTGAAGAGATTGAATGGGCACACCATAGCGGATTCAAGTCGGCCCGCTTCGGCCCGCGCGTGCTGCGCACCGAGACAGCGCCCGTTACTGCGCTTACGCTTGTCCAATATCTGTGGGGCGATCTCTAGGTATCGCTGCGAGGAGCTGCGCCGGCGGTCAACGACTGATCATCAGGTCCATAGCGGCTACGTCCAGTGGACGCGCCAGCAGGAATCCCTGACCAAACCGGCAGTTTTCGGCAAGCAAAAAATCCACCTGCTCGAGGGTTTCTATTCCCTCTGCCACAACATCCAAACCCAGTGTGGCGCTCAGACTGATGATCGCTCGACAAATAGCCTGCTGGGTGGGGTTGTCGTGGGCTTCAACCAGAAAACTCCGATCGAGCTTGATGATGTGAATCGGAAAGCGATTCAGATAGCCCAGCGAGCAGAAACCCGTACCAAAATCATCCAGGGCGATTCGCACTCCCATGGCAGCCAGCTCTCTGAGACTGGACACACTGTGCCCCTCGGCATCCACCAGCAGGCTCTCGGTAATTTCCAGCACCAGGGACGTTGATGGCAGCCCTGTCTGATCCAGAATTTCTCTGACCCTCTGGCTGAAGCCTGCCTCCCTGAGCTGCAAACCCGAGAGATTGACCGAGCAACGAAGATGCGGCGCCCCATTGTTCTGCCATAGAACGGCCTGCCTGCACGCCTGCTCCAGCACCCAATAGCCGACCGAAATGATCTCCCCTGACTCTTCCAGCACAGGAATGAAGCTGACGGGCGATACCGGCTCGCCGTCATGGCGCCAGCGAAGCAGAGCCTCCACGGCTACCGGCAAGCTGCCCTCAGGCGCAAACATGTCCATCACGGGCTGATAGACCAGGCTGAACTCATTGCGTTGCAGGGCCTGAAGCGCATCCGTTTCAAGGCGCAAACGACTACGAACCTCATCCTGCATACTCTGATCGAACAGATGATAACGGGCTTTACCATTTTCCTTGGCGCGGTATAACGCCAGGTCCGCTGCCTGCATCGCATGCTCGGGACTCTGTTGCGGACCCAGTGCCGTGATACCAATACTCGCGTTGACCACCAGGTAACGGTCGCCAAAACGCAGTGGTTCGCGGAGTGAGCTGAGAATTTTGCGTGCAATAGCTTCAGCGTCTTCAGGAACAGCCAGATCATCCAGGAGCACGACAAACTCGTCGCCACCGAAACGGGCAAGACAGTCCCCCACCCTGACGCAATCGCGCAACCTGTTCGCTACGTACCTGAGCACCTGATCGCCAGCGGCGTGACCAAGACTGTCGTTGATCAATTTGAAGCGATCCAGATCAATAAACAGAAGGGCAGCAAAACGGGCCCCGGGCCGGCCCTGGCGCAACAAAAGATCTTCAAGATAACGGTTGAAGCGCCTGCGATTGAGCAATCCAGTCAACTGATCATGCTTGGCTGCATGCTCGAGTTGCTTCTGGCTCCGGCGCTGTCGGCTGATGTCGGTCTGGGAGCCAGCCAGACGTCGCCGGCCCTGATGATCAATCTCGACTACGCCCCGAACCAGAACCCAAAGAAAGTCCTTTTTTGCCGTACGTATACGGTATTCGTGGTAAAGCGACGGAGCTCTACCCTCAAGATGGGAGTCGATTGCCTGGTGCAGCCCATCAAGGTCATCTTCATGAACCAGGGAAAACCAACCCGCGGACTGCTGACCTACAGCCTCAGCCGAAAAACCGAGCATGCTCGCCCACCAGTCGGAGACATAGAGCGTATCGGACTCCAAAGCCAACTCCCAGATTCCGTCGTTGGCACCGCGCAGTGCATGGCTGAAGCGGCTCTCACTGGCGACCAAGGCACTATTGGTTGCCGCCAGGTAAGCTTCTGCCGCGAGGGTCACGTCAAAGAAAACGATTTTCAGCAAACTCTGGAAGGATTCCAGAGCCAAAGGCTTATCAGCCCTGTCAGCGGTCACCATACCCTGGAGCATTTCGCTCAGGCAAAGCCGATAACTACCGAGGTACCAGCGCAGATCAACGCCCAGCTGTTCATGCACCCGGCCGATCAGAGCGCGATCTTTGAGATAGTCCGAATCGATTCTGGCGCGAAACAGCTCCTGATAATATTGCTGTTGTCGCTTCCTCAGACGAGTAACCGTCGCCTCGTCGCGAAGTATGGCCGCTGGGTCGGCAAACTGATCGAGGTGCTCATACAGTTTCATAACCGCGTTATTGATTAATGCGTCAGCCCTGTCCTGCCAGTCATTCAGGCGCTCCTGATCTTCCCGGGTCCATTGGATAAACCTGAGCCGTTCGGCCAACTCCGCAGCATCTATCTCCGGTGCAGACCCATCTTCTTTTCCTGAGTGCATGGCAACCACTCCCATGGCCCTGTCTATCAGCCTGGCAACGAAATATCCGCGACTGATAGCTTCTGGCTATTATCCGGGAGATGCTAGCAAGATAGTGGCAGTCACCTATTGACCCAGCTCAAGCAAAGCGCCCTGAGCTAACAGCTGGCTCTGCCCCGCAACGGGTTATAGCGCTCTCTCTATCCCGGAGAGTACGTTGCTATAGATAACGGGCCGCCCAGGCAACCAGCACGTTGGCAACATAAATCGCATCCTCTGCCCGGCTGAGCATGTGGTCGGCATCATCGAGTGAAATAAAGCTCTTGGGGTGCATCGCTGCCTGATAGATCGCTGCGGCCTCGGACACATCAACCAGTTCATCGACCGGCGAATGAAAGATGATCAATGCCTTGCGCAGGCTGTTGATATGGTCCGCCGAGTTCCAGTGTTCGAGATCATCCAGAAACTGTGCCTTGACCGTGAAGGGACGACCCGCGAGATCCACTTGCGCGTGACCAACGCTCCGTATTTCCTCCCTGTCGCCAGCCAAGAGGTGACGAACGTGGGTAGCGGTTGAGGGTGCGGCGATGGTGGCAACAGCCTCGACGCTATCCATTTGCTGTGCGGCAGCCAACACAGCAGCGCCGCCCAGACTGTGCCCTATCAGTAAACGCGGTGCCCTGTGATGCTTTTCCAGATAATCAGCCGCCGCCATCAGGTCCTGAATATTGGAGGAGAAGTTGGTGTTGGCAAACTCACCATCACTGCTCCCCAAACCTGTGAAATCAAAGCGCAATACGGCAACACCCTGATCCACGAGCTGCCGGGCAATTCGCGATGCCGCGGCACTGTCCTTACCGCAAGTAAAACAATGGGCAAACAGCGCCATGGCGGAATACTCGCCTGAGTCAGGCATTTCGAGCAAACCTGCCAGCGCGTGGCCCTGGGCGTTGGGAAATTCAAAACGGGTTCGTTGCATGGTTTCTCCCTTTTAGTGCCCCCAGTAAAGCACGTCATGAATTACGGACACGACTTTGTGCCCAACGCTTTGTCTTTCCGCGCCAGGGCACAGGTATAATGGGTAGTTAACCCTGAGAGCAGGCTCGGCATGGATATCTGGCATATTGCGCTGATCATCGGCGGCGGTTTCGCAGGAGGCGCGATGAATGCCCTGGCCGGCGGGGGGACTTTCTTCTCCTTCCCCGCTCTGTTGGCGGCAGGGATTGCGCCCGTTAGCGCCAACGCCACCAACGCTATCGCGCTCTGGCCGGCGAGTCTCTCGACCGCCTGGGCGTTACGTCGTGAATTACGCGCCCTGCCGCTACGCAGTTATCTTCTGCCTCTGACTGTGGCGGCGCTGGTCGGTGGCCTGGGGGGTGGGCTGCTGTTATTGCTGACCAGCGATCAGCTGTTCTACCGGCTGATTCCCTGGCTGCTATTACTCGCCACATTGCTGTTTACCTTCAGCAAATCCCTGGCAAGACTGGTCACCGGCCAGCACATGCTGAAAGAATCTCCCCGTCTTGGACCCGTTGGTTTCCTGTGCCAACTGCTGGTATCGCTGTACGGTGGTTTCTTCGGCGCCGGCATGGGCATCATGATGATCGCCAGCCTGGCCATTGCCGGCCGTACCCGGGTGGTGGAAATCAATGCGATCAAAAGCCTGCTTTCATCAGTCATTTACAGTGTCGCCACCTTGACCTTCATCATCGCAGGCGCAGTACACTGGCCGGCATTGCTGATCATGCTACCCGGCACGGTGGTTGGCGGCTACTGCGGTGGCCGGCTGGCCCGCTGGCTTCCGGACGCCTGGCTGAGGGCTTTGGTAATACTGGTTGGCTGGAGCCTGAGCCTGCTGTATTTCTATAAAGTTTATGGCTGATTGACCGCCCCACCACCCTTGTATAATGTTCAGCCGATTACGATTCGCCAGATAACCGAGGTAAGCATGGCCAAAAAGAAAACCGCCGTGGATTTCGAGCAGTCACTGGGTGCCTTGCAGGTACTGGTCGAGCGGCTGGAAAGTGGCGAGCTGAGCCTGGAGGAGTCGCTGACCGCATTCGAACAGGGAGTGGCACTGACTCGTGAGTGCCAGCAAGCGCTAAGCCAGGCCGAGCAGAAGGTCAGCCTGCTGACAGAGCAGCAGGGCCAGCCAAGCATCGAGCCCTTTGACGGGTCTACTGAATGACCGACTTCAACCTGTATCTGGGCCGTTGCCAGCATCGCATAGATGGCTACCTGAACAACCGGCTGCAAACTGATCAAATGGGCCTGGAACGCCTGTTCAACGCCATACGCTACAGCGTGACCAATGGCGGCAAACGTATACGCCCGATGCTCGCCTATGCCAGCTGCGAAGCATTGCACGGCGATACGGCGCAGGCTGATGTAGTCGCCGCCGCAGTCGAAATGATCCACGCCTATTCGCTGATTCATGATGACCTGCCCGCGATGGACAACGATGACTTGCGCAGGGGTAAGCCGACCTGTCACCGCGCCTTTGATGAAGCGACGGCAATTCTGGCCGGCGACGCGCTTCACGCGATGGCCTTCGACTGGCTTGCAGCAGCTCCGGAACATGAACCCACAGTGCGACTGCACATGATTCAGCTTTTGGCCGGTGCTGCTGGTCCAGCAGGCATGGTAGGTGGTCAGGCGATCGATCTGGGCGCCGTTGGCCAGACCCTGGATATCGCCAACCTGGAAATCATGCACAGACAGAAAACCGGGGCTTTGATCCGTGCCTCTGTGCAGTTGGGCGCTTTGGCCAGCGGCCACGCCAGCCAGGATCATCTGCAGGCACTGGGTAACTATGCTGACTGTATCGGCCTGGCTTTCCAGGTGCAGGACGATATTCTCGATATCGAAAGCGAGACCAGTGTGCTGGGTAAGCAGCAAGGCGCGGACATTGCCCGTGACAAGCCAACATATCCAGCCCTGCTGGGCCTGGAGGGTGCTCGTCAGCTTGCAACATTGCTGCGCGATCAGGCAGTCGACGCATTGCAGCCAATTGGTCACGCCAGCGAGAGACTCCAACAGCTCGCCAACTATATTGTGCAACGGAATTTCTGATCGGCCCGCAGTCTTGGGCTATCCGCCCGCATCGGTTAAACTGCCGTTTTAATTGTGCCCGTCGTCCCGGCACCCAGAGCTCTGTTTGATGCCAAGTACTTTCCACGAGATACCCCGCGAACGGCCTGACACCCCGCTGCTGGACAGCATTGATAGCACGGAACGCCTACGCGAGCTGGATGAAGATCTGCTACCGAGGCTGGCGGATGAACTGCGCGCCTATCTGCTCTGGACAGTCAGCCAGACCGGCGGGCATTTTGGCGCGGGCCTGGGTGTTATCGAGCTGACTATCGCCCTGCATTACACCTACCACACCCCAGAGGACCGCATTGTTTGGGATGTGGGTCATCAGGCCTATCCGCACAAGATATTGACCGGCCGCCGGGAGCAAATGAGTACCCTGCGCCAGAAGGACGGCCTGGCGGCATTCCCCCGTCGCAGCGAAAGCCCCTATGACACCTTCGGCGTTGGCCACTCCAGCACGTCCATAAGCGCAGCTCTGGGCATGGCCATAGCCGCTGGGCTGCAAGGTCTTGATAGGCGCACCGTGGCTGTTATTGGTGACGGCGCGCTGACCGCGGGCATGGCATTCGAGGCACTGAATCACGCCTCGGATGTGGAGGCTGACATGTTGGTGGTACTTAATGACAACGATATGTCGATTTCCCGCAACGTCGGCGGCCTGTCGAACTATCTGGCCAAAATTCTTTCCAGCCGCACCTACTCGCACATGCGTGAAGGCAGCAAGAAAGTCCTGGCAAAAATCCCCTCTGCCTGGGAACTGGCGCGCCGGACCGAGGAGCATGCCAAGGGTATGCTGGTCCAGGGGACGCTGTTCGAGGAGCTGGGCTGGAATTATATTGGCCCGATCGACGGCCATGATCTCCCGACCCTGATATCCACGCTGGGCAACATGCGCGAATTGAAGGGCCCGCAGTTTCTGCATGTGGTCACGCAGAAGGGCAAGGGCTTCTCGCCCGCCGAGGCCGATCCGATTGGCTACCATGCAATTACCAAGCTCGAGCCCAAGCGCACCCATAGCGGCGCGAGCAAACAGAAGTTTTCCAGCGTGTTCGGTCAATGGCTCTGCGACATGGCAGCCGAGGACGAACGGCTGATCGGCATTACTCCGGCCATGAAAGAAGGCTCGGACCTGATCGCTTTCAGCGAGCGCTACCCGCGGCGTTATTTCGACGTTGCCATTGCCGAACAACACGCAGTGACGCTTGCGGCTGGCATGGCCTGTGAGGGTGCCAAGCCCGTCGTGGCTATCTACTCGACCTTCCTGCAGCGGGCTTACGATCAGGTCATCCATGACGTCGCTGTACAGAATCTGGACGTGCTGTTCGCTATCGACAGGGCCGGACTGGTCGGGGAAGACGGCCCTACCCATGCCGGCAGTTTCGACCTGTCCTTCCTGCGCTGCCTGCCAAATATGTTGATCATGGCGCCCGCGGATGAAAACGAAACCCGGCAGATGCTGACGACCGGCTTCATGCACGACGGTCCTGCGGCCGTACGCTACCCACGCGGAACCGGCCCCGGCGTACCCATCGAGCCCGAACTTGAGGCCCTACCCATAGGCAAGGGCGTGCTCACCCGCGAAGGCGAAGGGGTAGCCATTCTCTGCTTCGGCACCCTGCATGCAAACGCCCTGGTGGCCGCCGAAGCATTGAATGCCAGCGTCGCCAACATGCGGTTCGTCAAGCCGCTGGATGTCGAACTGATCCGTCAGTTGGCAGGCAAGCATGGGTTACTGGTGACGCTGGAAGAGAACACCGTGATGGGCGGCGCGGGTAGCGCGGTAAGCGAGTGGCTGACAGCCGAGCGCATCAATGTACCGGTACTGCATCTGGGTTTACCCGATCGTTATGTCGAGCACGCCAAACCAGCGCAAATGCTGGCAGAGTGCGGACTGGACGCCCAGGGAATCGAGGCTGCGATTCGCCTGAGACTGTCCCAGAGCGACTGATTCACGCGAGCGAGCTTGACCCCGCAGCACATTCCCCCTAGAGTCCACCCCGCTTCCAGTCGCACTGGGTGCCCCACAGGCCAACAGGCCTTGGGGTGAAACGGGAAGTCGGTGCAACCCCGACGCTGCCCCCGCAACGGTAAAGGATCGCGAGCCGCCACCATCGGCTTGCAGGTAGTGCCATACAGCCACTGCGCTTCACGCGCGGGAAGGCGGCATCACTGATGACCTGAGCCCGGAGACCGGCCCTGTGCGAAGCAGAACCCCATGGCAGAATTGCCGGGGCCTGCATTGCTGAGGTGTCGCGGAGGGCGTCACCCGGCCAGTGCATGGCTGTCCCTTCGCTGTACCGACAGAATCTGCTGGCTTCTCGCCCTCCTCAAAAGCGTTTCTTTTGAGGCTCAACATGAACAGATTTTTATTACTTGTACCCACTCTGCTGGCATCCGGCATCGCCCTGGCCAACAGCGCAGTGGATCTTCCTGACACCGTCATTACAGCTTCCCGTCAGGCACAATCCCTTTCCAGTACGCCCGCAGCAACAACCATTTTTACCCGCGCCGATATCCAACGATTGCAGCCAAACTCGGTAGTCGATCTGCTAAGTCGCGTGCCTGGCGCATCAATCACAACCAATGGCGGCCAGGGCAGCCTGACGGCTCTGTCACTGCGCGGCACCGGCAGCACGCAGTCACTCATACTGGTGGACGGCCAGCGTATAGGTAGCGCTTCGGCCGGCCAGGCCAGTCTGGAGTTTCTCAACGTCGACCAGATTGAACGTATCGAAGTTATCCGCGGCCCCCGGTCCGCCGTATACGGCTCGGATGCGATTGGTGGCGTAGTTCAGATTTTCACACGACAGGGTAAGGCTGGCCTGAACCCCCGCGCCAGCTTTGGTGTTGGCAGCAACGATACCTACCGACGCCACGTTGGCTTGTCCGGCGGCGATGAGCGCACCCGCTTTGATCTGGGCGCCAGTCTGAATGAAACCGGCGGTTTTGATCGTACCCGCCATGAAACTGCCGGAGACCAGGATGACGACGCCTATCGCAACCGCGCTTTCAATGCCAGCCTGATTCACAGCTTTACCGATGACCTGGAAGCGGGTGTGCGCTTGCTCGAGCAGAGCGGGAATACCGAATACGATCTGTTTGGTAACCCCGAAGACGACTTCACCCTTAGCACCGTCGCTACGCATATGCAGTGGCAGGTCAACCCGCAGTGGACAACACGCCTGGAAGCTGGCCACGCAGAAGACAAGCGTGACAGCAATTATGATTTCTTCAATTTTACCTATAACACCTACCGTGACTCTGCGAGCTGGCTCAACACCTTGCAGCTGAACGAACAGCACAGCCTGCAAACCGGTCTGGACTGGCATGAAGATCGGTTGCGCAGCACCGGGAGTTTTATCGAGACCGAGCGTTTCAACCGCGCCGCATTCGTCCAGCACCGCTTTGCCAGCGAGCAGTTCCAGACAGAACTTGGCTGGCGGCACGACGACAACGAGCAGTTCGGTCGCGCCAATACGTTCAACGCAGCGCTGATCATCCCTGTAGCGGACAATCAACAACTGGTCGCCTCCTACGGCGAGGGTTTCCGTGCGCCTACGTTCAACGATCTTTACACCAGCTTTGGTGCCAACCCCAATCTGCAGCCGGAGCGTTCGAAAAGCTATGAGCTGCAATGGCGTGGTCAGCTTCAGGATCTTCAACTGCAAGCCGCCGCATTCCGCACGGATATAGATGACCTGATTCTGCTCGATCCGTTTTTTGTTGCGCAGAACATCAGCCGCGCACGGATCCATGGCCTGGAGCTCAGCGCCACAACCGAGCTGGCTGGCTGGCAAACCACGCTGGCGGCTACCTGGCTGGACCCACGTGACCGCAGCACAGGCAATCTGTTGCCACGCAGGCCCAAGCGTCTGCTGAGCGTGGATGCAGACAAACAGTGGGGTGCATTGGGTATCGGTTTCAGTGTGATGGCCAACAGTGAGCGCTACAATGATCCGGCCAATCAACAGAAGTTGGCCGGATATGGCCTCGTAGAAGCGCGCGCCCACTGGATCATGACTGAAGCGGTGCGCTGGAATCTGAAAGTCGGCAACCTGCTGGACAAGGACTATAGTCTGGCCAACTACAACACCAACGGACAGACCTATTCTTACCGTGAGAACGATCTGAACGCACAGCTTTCAGTCAGCTGGACGCCGGAGTTCTGATCAGGCGTTACTCGCTGCCTTCGCTCCGGCGACGGCAGCTCTGACTAAGGATGCTCGACAATCGGGTCGCACATTCCAGCCGCCCTGCATAACACCAGGAATACCTCGACTGGTACCCGGCCGCCTCGGCGGGAAATGGCGTGACCCGCGCTCAAGCGAGCCGCCGCAATGGCGACTCGACGTGCCTGTGCACGGACACCGACGAGCTCTGGGGTAATCTGCGCCGATAGTCGCTGGGGCTAATACCGGTCCAGCGGCGAAAGGCACGGGTGAAACTGCTTGGGTCGAGAAAGCCGACCTCATAGGAAATCGCCGTCAGTGACTTGCGCGTATCGGCCAGAAGTCGCAGGGCCTCCTCACGGCGCGCCTGATCGAGCAATTGCTCATAAGTCGTGTTGTGCTGACGCAACAGCCGACGCAGGTGCCTGGGACTGACCTTCAACGGCTCGGCAATGTCCTGTTCGGTCAAATGACCACTACCCAGCCGCAAAACAATATCCCGCCGCACCCGATCAACCACATCGCTGGCCGGCATGCTGGCGATAAAGCCCTGCAGCGCACCGGCCATCCCACCCAACAATGCCGGCGTTGTTCCCGGGAGGGCCAGCTGCATCCAGTCGGCCGGAAACAGCAACCCGTATGCATTGCCATGACGGCAATCGGCACACCATTCCAACCGTCGGTAATTCACCCGCTCTGGCGCTGGAGAAATAAGCGACAGGCCCGCCTGGGCGTGTTCGGTGCCACTGACAAAGCGCTGCAACAGCCGTGCTACCAACCCCAGCAATGCCTCCTGTTGCTGCACATGGGGTTTTCCTCGAGGATGTAGCAGCAGCATGATGCGATTGGTCGAGCGCAGCTGTTCCAGGCGGGCCTGAGTGCTCAGCAAAGAAAAAAACCGCACTAGATGCCCAACGGCCGTACCCAGATCGGCACTGGCTGCGCCTGTCAGCTCAAGCATCTGCAAGGGCACAGGCAACACCGCCCCTCGAGCGCAACGCATACCCAGCAAAGTGTCACCGCTCAGGGTTTGGGCCTCCTCCCAGAACAGGCTGCAGCTGGCCTGGTCTATTGACTCCGCCCCCTGACATTGTGCCAGCAAGCGGGACGCCACCGGGGAACAGGACAGCGACTGGCCGTAAGAAGCCAGGCCCTGCTCTATAACGCCAATCCATTCCATGCGCTCGCGGGGTTCGTCCCCGACATCGTGTTGAATGTTCATCCGCTCTCCTTGCAACTAGATCATGGTCAAGCTCGGCAACAATCTAATATCTACAGAGCACTCTGTTATGCAGAGTAGGATAGCGTAGAAGAATAGACAAATTGATCTCCCAATTGCCCCCGGACCTCTCAGGACCGCAACTGAGGTCCCCCTCGGCCGGGTCCGATCAAGCGACCGCATGCACACTACCCAGACGTGAAAGAGCCCCTCGAAGCGGCCTTTCCCTTCTGCATACTCGCCATCCAGGCAAAGGTGCGGGTACTACAGGGTTACAACCAAGGAGCAGCACAATGACAAAAACAATCCCTGCATGGGCGCTGGCCGCCTTGCCACTGGCGATCGGTCTGGCCAGTTTTAGCGGCTCATCCAACGCAGTTGGTTTCAACATCGGCGAAGTGCGCGGTCAGTTCGACTCGCAGCTTTCCATTGGCGCCAGCATGTCGACCGCGGACGCCGAGAAAGACTATATCCACTTCGCTACGTCTGTTGATGGCGTTGACCAGAACGGCCAGGCATTGGCGCGTACTTCAGACGACAACCGTCTGAACTACGAAAGTGGCGACTTCTTTTCCAAGATCTTCAAGGGGTCGCATGACCTGCAGCTGTCCTACGGCGACTCCGGTGCTTTCTTCCGTGGCAAGTACTGGTACGACTTTGCTATTGAGGATGATGGTGTCAATTTCTACGAAGACGGCATCGAACAGGACGGTCGTAATCCCCTGCAGAAAGGTGCAGGCGTGGCATTGCTTGATGCCTTCGTTTATCACAACTACACCATCGGCAATAACCCCGGCAACGTACGTTTGGGTCGTCAGGTCGTCAGCTGGGGGGAAAGCACCTTTATCGGTAACTCGATCAACTCGATCAACCCCATCGACGTTGCTGCATTCCGTCGTCCCGGCGCCGAGTTGAAAGAAGGTTTGATGCCGGTCGAAATGCTGTATTTCTCCCAGGGTCTGACCGACAACCTGACCATGGAAGCGTTCTACCAGCTCAAGTGGCATCCGTTCATTCTGGATAACTGCGGCACCTTCTTCGGCGGCGATACCGTTGCCAAGGGTTGCAATGATCGCTTGGTCGTTTCAGGCGCCGACCTGCCCCAGGGTGATCCGGAGCTGGCCACCGGCGGTTTTGGTATCGCCGGCATCGCCGATTACATCGTACGCTCTGAAAAAGACCGCGACGCGAGTGACGACGGCCAGTTCGGTGTCGCTTTCCGTTACTACGCAGCAGCACTTAACGATACCGAGTTCGGCTTCTACGCCATGAATTATCACAGCCGCACGCCAACCTTCAACAACCGTTTTGCCGGGTTGCTGACAGGTCAGGGCGGTCCGGTTGTCGGTATTGATGGCGTTCCTGGTGCTGCTGGCTACTTCTTCGACTATCCGGAAGATATCCGTCTGTATGGCATGAGCTTCGCGACGATGGTTGGGCCGGCTTCGGTAGGGGGTGAAATCAGCTACCGTCCGAACATGCCAATGAATCTGAACACATCCGACATGAGCCGGACTGCGCTGTTGAACTCGGACAACATTCATCGCGGCGTAACTTACTCACCGGGTGACGTGATCGAGGGTTCTGACCGCAAGGAATACATCCAGGGTCAGATGACCGTGATTCACTTCATCGAGCGCGTACTGGGCGCCAGCCGGCTTGCCCTGGCAGGCGAAGTAGGCGTGGGCCACATCGGTGGTATCAGCAATGCGCCGGGTGAAACCAAATACGGGCGTGACTCCGTGTTCGGTCAGAGCCCGTTTGCCGACGGCACCTGTTCTTCGCAGGGTGACGCGGCCAACTCTGACAAAGTCAATTCCTGGTGCGAGACTGACGGCTTCTTCACAGACTTCTCCTGGGGCTACCGTGCTCGCGCGTCCCTTGCATACAGCAACGTGTTTGCGGGCGTTAACCTTACGCCCAACATTGCCTGGTCCCATGACGTAGAAGGTTATGGCCCGAGCTTTCAGGAAGGCAACAAGACTATCAGCATAGGCCTGAACGCCGATTACGCTAACAAGTACGAAGCCAGCCTGAGCTACACCAACTATTTTGGCGGCAAGTACAACATGAACGTTGACCGCGACTTCGCGTCCGTCAGCGTCGGCATGAACTTCTAAGACAGGCAACTGGAGATAAAAATAATGATGCAGATGCAAAAAACGCTACTGGGTGCCGGTGGTCTGGCTTTGAGCCTAATGGCAACCAGCGTCCTGGCCCAGAGCCTGACGCAAGCCGAAATCGATAAACTGGGTAACGAGCTGACTCCGGTTGGCGCGGAGCGATCTGGTAATGCTGGCGGCACCATTCCCGAATGGACAGGTGGTCTGGGCCCGGACGCAGGTAGGATTGTTGATGATAACTTCCAGTCCAACCCCTATGCTGACGAGCAGCCCGAGTTCGTGATCACGGCCCAGAACTATCAGCAGTACAGCGAGAACCTGACCCCTGGTCAGATTGCGATGTTCGAACGCTATCCGGAAACCTTCCAGATGTCGGTCTATCAGACGCACCGTTCAATCGGTTACCCGCAGGCTGTCTACGACCAGGTCAAGCGCACAGCTGGCCAGGCCAAACTGGTTAACGGCGGCGACGGTATCGACAACTTCTCCCACGGCACCTTTGCCTTCCCGATTCCAGAATCGGGTGTGGAAGTGGTCTGGAACCACAACACTCGCTACCGCGTGAACATCAAGCGCTGGTACATGCAGGCCATGCCGCAGACCAACGGTTCCTACACCCTCATCAAGCTGGAGGAGGAAGTGGGCTACCCGCAGCTGATGGATGATGTCGACGAGTCGACCATCCCCAACACCCTGCTGTTCTTCAAGCAGCGTGTAAACGCACCTTCGCGTCTGGCAGGTAACGTACTGCTGGTACACGATACCCTGGATCAGTTGAAAGAGCCGCGTATGGCTTGGGTTTACAACGCCGGTCAGCGTCGCGTACGCCGTGCACCGCAGGTAGCGTATGACGGTCCGGGTACGGCTTCGGATGGTATGCGTACGTCTGACAACTTCGCCATGTATAACGGTGCACCTGACCGTTATGACTGGAAAATGGTGGGCAAGAAGGAAGTATTCATTCCGTACAACAGCTACAAGATGACTCAGCGCGATGTGAGTTATGACGACGTACTGAAAGCCGGTCACATCAACCCCGAACACACCCGCTTCGAGCTGCACCGCGTTTGGGAAGTCCAGGGTAACGTGAAGGACGGTCAACGCCACATCTACGCCCAGCGTAACTTCTTCATGGACGAAGATTCGTGGATGATCACCCTGGCTGACCATTACGATGGTCGTGGCACGCTCTGGCGCGTAGGTGAAGGACACATCGCCCACAACTACGTGGAGAAGTTCCCGGGTTACGCCATCGAAACGCTGTATGACCTGCTGGCCGGTCGTTACATCGCCCTGGGCATGTACACAGAAGAAGTCTCTGCCCCCCAGTTCGGCTTCGAGCCCAGCTACAATCAGTTCACCCCGGCAGCCCTGCGCGCGGCTGGAGTCCGTTAAATCAAGGTACAGGTGTCAGCGTGACGTCTTTAGGGTGCCTTCGGGTGCCCCTTTTTATCGGGAGCCGCTCATTGTCTTTTCTGCAGCATTGCTCCAGACCAGGTTACACAACCCCTCCAGGCCCTCAGCCAGCTGCGGTGTCGGCTTCACCAGGCTGTCGCCGTCCAGGCTTTTCAAACCGTTGTTGCGCACCGCGCGCATTTGCGGGAACTGGCGCCAACGCTGCAACCAGGGATTGGCTTGCGCTGGCTCGTCCGCGAACACAATAATCAGATCGGGGTCGGCAGCAATCACGCTTTCACGCCCTACCTGCGGTGCGAGAACAGACAGCTCACCGAATATGTTGCGGGCACCACAGTGGCGCAGCGCATCGCCGATCAGCTGTTGGTCGCTTACGGTGTAAAGAGGATTGTCCCAAAGCTGCACGAAAACCCGCGGTGCGTCGTCGTTTATAGGGCGCTGCAGGCGCACAAGGGCCTGCTCGAAGTCGACCGCCAATTGCTCAGCCCGGCCGGAAACTCCGAGCAAAAGTCCCAGCTCACGGGTCATGCCTGCAATATCGGCTAGACGTTGCGGATCAAACCGTTCTACCTGCAAGCCCCAGTTCTCGAGCTGAGCAAGCAACTGGGGGTCGTTACCTGATGTCCAGGCCAGCACAAGATCGGGCTTCTGGGAGAGAATCAGCTCTCTGGAAAGAGTTTGATAACCGCCCACGCGCTTCACGGAGTCGAGTTTTTCATCCAGCAAGCCATCATCCAGAACACCTACCAGGCGATCGGAAACATCAAGCTGGACCAGCATATCGGTGAGAAACGGAGCAAGGCTGACGATACGCTGCGCCTCACCACCACTAGCGCTGGCCTGTCCGCTAGCCAGCCACAGGCAAACCAGCGCAGCCAGCCAGCGGCGCATTACTTCACCCAGGCAGCGGGCGGACGGTAAAGCAGCATGACGCCCATGCTGGCGAGCACCAGGAGGATCAGCGGAATGGTTTCGGAAGTGCAGACATAATGCAGCATGCCGACCCATGCAGGCAGTTTGGCGTTGAGCAAACCCAGTAACTGCTCCCTGTGCAGGGTTACCCAGGCATCGGCTGCTTCGGGGGCTTCACCCAGGCGATCAGCCTCGATCAAGGCGGCCTTGTAGCGGCGAAAACGCCACAGCGAGAGAAACAGTGTGGCCAAGCCCAAAACAAACAGCCAGATGGCACCGTTTTCCCACGCGCCAGGCTGGTCTTTCAACAACCAGGCCAGGGCTATGGGCAGGCAAAGCGTAACAATGCTCTGCATCCGCCAGTTACGCTGCAGGGCGCGCCAATGTTGGGTGGGATCGAACATTATTCTTTCTCCTCCTGATGCATCTGCCCCAGCATATGGCCAAGCTTGCCGGCCTTGGTTGCCAGGTACTTGCTGTTGTGGGGATTAAGGCCGAACTCCAGGGGCAGGCGCTCGGTTACCCTCAGGCCGTAACCCTCCAGGGCCTTGACCTTGCGAGGATTATTGGTCAGCAGACGCAGGCTGGATATACCCAGATGCTTGAGCATCGGCTCGCATATCCCGTAATCGCGCTGATCTGCACCAAATCCAAGCAGCTCGTTGGCCTCGACCGTATCCGCACCTCCGTCCTGCAGGTGATAGGCCCTGACCTTGTTCATTAATCCAATGCCTCGACCTTCCTGACGCAGATACAAAAGCGCGCCTCGGCCCTCTTCAGCGATGGCCTGAAGTGCGGCTTCCAATTGGAAGCCGCAATCACAGCGCAAACTGAACAGCGCGTCGCCTGTCAGGCATTCGGAGTGCAGGCGACCCAGCACAGGTTTGCCATCGGCAACGTCGCCCATGGTCAGAACGACGTGTTCCTTGCCAGTTTCCGGTTCGAGGAAGCCGTGCATGGTGAAGGTGCCCCAGCGGGTCGGTAACTTGCATGACGCAACAAAGGTGACTGACACACCAGGCTCCTGTCCGGTTGTTGCAATAAAGGGCCGCTATATTATCAGGAGAACGGCCATGCCGCGATGAATAGAGGCTCGGCGAATGTGACGTCATGTAGCCGGCGGACCCGGAAATCAGTGGCGACTCTCCAGAAGCAGGGTGTCACCGTTGTCGATCATGCGCACCCTGCTCAGATAACTGTTACCCAGCAGGACCTCTGTGGGGAAGGCGCCCTCCAGAACCACACCCTCGACATTGGTCAGCTCAATGTCACCGACCTTCACTCTGTCCAGCATGACCCGGAAGCCCTCCACCTGAGCACTGGCCGTACTGGCCATGATGGGCACTCCGTCCAATCGGTAATCGATACCCAGGCGATCGGCCTGAAACGAGCTCATCGCCACACTCGTTGCGCCGGTATCCAGCATGAACTGCACGTTCTGACCATTGATTGAACCGACGATACGAAAATGACCACCGCCGGTGCGGCCAATAGTTACCTGCTTGCGCTCCACAGCGGCGAAACCGTCGGTGTAGTCGCGCTGCAGGGAAAGCTGGCGGGTCTGACCATTGATCCGCAATGTGGCGGTACGGCTGTCTGAGGCAAGCAGTTCGACGCCCTGAGGCCCCGGCTTGCCGATTCGCAACATGTGTCGCTGGCCGTCGATGTTGACCACGGCTGCACCCGAAAACAGCCCGACAACCCTTACGCTCGGCTCGGCGCTGGCGATGCCAGCAGCCAGGCACAGGGCCAGGACCAGACATGCAATGACTTCTTTCCTTGGCATTGGCATTCTCCTTGAAGCGGTAATCAGATCAGTTGCTCAATCACAAACAGAACGATCAGGGCCATCAGTCCGGCCAGCACATCGTCAAGCATGATGCCCAGGCCACCGTGAACCTTGCGATCGACCCAACCTATCGGCCAGGGTTTGAGAATATCGAAGAACCGGAAGCATACAAAACCCGCGAGCAGCCACAGCCAACCAGGGGGCGCCAGCAGCATGGTCAGCCAGTAGCCGACAAACTCGTCCCAGACAATGCCGCCGTGATCGTGCACACCCATGTCCCTGGCGGTGCGTCCACAAAGCCAAATGCCCAGTAGCGCGCTACCTACCAGAACGGCCAGGTATCCGGCAAAGGGCAGATGCTGCCAAAGCGGTACAAAGGGCACTGCCGCCAACGTACCCCAGGTGCCGGGGGCGTGTCGTACCGCACCGCTGCCAAAACCGAAGGCCAGAAAATGTATGGGGTTGCGCCATACCGATGCAGGTGCGTGAACAGACCTTTCAGTCATTATTGTTCCTCTGAAAATGCTGATAACCGGCGGGCTCGACCATCTCACTCAGCTCCTGACCGTCATCCAGCCAAACACCGCTGCCGACCACGGCCTCGCCAATAACGGTCACGCCGAATCCCTGGGAAGCCCAGACCTCGAGACAGCGGATACTGGCAACCGGCAAAGTAAATAACAACACATAATCATCGCCGCCGCCCAGCATCCACTCCATGCGCTGTACCTGCGGCCAGGCTTGCAGCGCCGTCGAGCAGGGCAGATCTGCAACGCGAATGTGCAGTGCTACGTCACTGGCCTGAGCCAGATGACGGGCATCTGCGATCAGCCCGTCGGAAACATCCAGCCCTGCGCTGGCTACCCCGGCAAGCTCAAGCCCGAGTTCACACTGAGCCTGGGGACGCCAGAAGCGCTGAAACAGATAATCCCGCTCGGCGTCACTGACAGCGCCAGGTATGTCCTGACCCAGAACAACGGCAAGACCACCACCGCCGTCGCCCAAGGGGCCACCAACGCAAAGTAGATCTCCCGGCTGAGCATCACCGCGCCGCACCACATTACGCGGGCGCACTTCTCCCAGGACAGTAACGTTGATGTTGAGAGGGCCTCGGGTGGTATCACCCCCGATCAGACTGATGCGATGATCGCATGCCGCATCGGTAAGCCCTTGGGCAAAGCTCTGCAGCCAGTCCTCGTCCACCCCGGGCAATGTCAGCGCCAGAGTGAAGCTCAGCGGCCGCGCACCCATGGCAGCAAGATCGCTGACTGCCGCTGCGAGGGCACGATAGGCCAGGTTCGCGGGAATGTAGTCCGGGGGGAAATGTGTGCCAAGCACAACCGTGTCGGTAGAGACCACCAACTGCTTGTCAGGAGACGTAGTAAAGAGCGCTGCGTCATCACCAATGCCCAGGGTGACATGTTCCGAGCCACCCGCATTTGCCAGCGCCATGCTGCGAAAATACCGGCTAATCAGTTCAAATTCACCCAGCGACATGGCTGCGGCCTTTTACAGATGGCTATCAACGCCCCCGGCGGGACGCGTTGACCTCGACACTGCGCAAGCTTGGAGCCAGCTTGTCGAGAATGCCATTGACGTATTTGTGGCCATCGGTGGCCCCGAAGATCTTCGCCAGTTCAATGCCTTCGTTGATTACTACCTTGTAGGGTACATCAATCCGGTGCACCAGTTCGTATACCCCAAGGCGCAGAATAGCCATTTCGACGGGGTCGAGCTCATGTACAGGACGGTCCAGCACACTACCCAGGTGCTCATCGAGCTCCGTCAGGTTGCGGCCAACGCCGGTGAGCAGTTCGTGGAAATAGGCACCATCGACCTTGGCAAAATCGTTGTCTGCACGATACTGGGCTTCGATATCAGACAGGGGCAAGTCAGCCACTTGCCAGCCATACAGCGCCTGAACAGCCAGGCTGCGGGCTTTGCGGCGAGCCGAAGCCTTGGGCCGACCAGTACTGGCCGGCTGCTGGTCTGAATCGCTCACTTGGCCTCCAACTGCTTGAACAGGCTGACCATTTCCACAGCGGACATTGCTGCCTCGGCACCTTTGTTACCGGCCTTGGTGCCGGAGCGCTCGATGGCCTGCTCGATGCTGTCGACGGTGAGTACGCCAAAGGCGACCGGTATACCGTATTCCAGCGACAGGCTGCCGATGCCCTTGACGCACTCGCCGGCAACATATTCGAAGTGGGGTGTACCACCACGAATTACTGCGCCCAGTGTAACGATGGCATCAAACTGTTTGGTCTCGGCGACTTTCTTCACGACCAGGGGAATCTCGAACGCACCCGGAGCCCGCACGATAGTGATGTCTGCTTCTTTCACGCCGTGGCGCTTGAGCGCATCGATTGCACCGGACAACAGGCTTTCGACAACAAAACTGTTAAAGCGACCGACAACCAAGGCATAACGGCCCTGCACGGATACGAAATCGCCTTCAATGGTACGTATAGCTGACATGTTATCTCTCTCTTAAAGAACCGGCTGGGCACCAGGCGCAGTCGTGTATCGGGTGCGTTTATTCGCAGGGCAGATATTCTACTACTTCCAGGTCGAAACCGGATATGGCATTGAACTTCATTGGCTGGGACAACAGCCGCATCTTGCGTACACCCAGGTCACGCAGTATCTGCGAACCCGCCCCAACCGTATTGTAGGTAGTCGGCTCACGCTCAGGCGTGTCAGTGCCGGCAAGCTGATTGACATGATGCAGCAGCTCTTCCGAACCCATCTGGTTACCCAGCAACAGTACAACCCCATGTCCCTCTCCGGCCAGCTTGCTCATCGCGGCGCGCAGACTCCAGCGCCCTGGCTGACTGACCATAAACAGGTCCCGCAGCGGATCCATGTTGTGTACACGGACCAGAGTCGGCTCTTCCGGCTCCATCTTGCCCAGGGTCAACGCCAGGTGCACAGCGCCTTCCAGGCTGTCACGGTAGGTCACCAGATTGAAGCTGCCTATCTCGGTTTCCAGGGGCTGCTCGGAGATGCGCTTGACCGTGCGTTCATTGAGCAAACGATAATGAATGAGGTCGGCAATGGTACCGATCTTCAGATTGTGCTCACGGGCAAAGGCTTCAAGCTGTGGGCGACGCGACATACTGCCATCATCATTCATGATCTCGCAGATAACACCCGACTCGCCAAAACCGGCCATACGCGCCAGGTCGCAGGCTGCCTCGGTGTGTCCGGCGCGCGCCAGTACACCACCGGGTTGGGCCATCAACGGGAAGATGTGGCCAGGGCTGACGATATCATCGGCGACGGCACCCGGCGCCGCTGCTGCCTGGACTGTGCGAGCGCGGTCAGCTGCGGAAATACCGGTGCTGACCCCCACGGCCGCTTCGATGGAAACGGTAAACTTGGTACCAAAACCCGAATTATTACGTTGCACCATCAGCGGCAGATCGAGACGCTCGCAGTGCTCCAGGCTCATGGGCATGCAGATCAGTCCGCGACCATATCGGGCCATGAAATTGATGTGCTCGGCCTGACACGCCTGGCCCGCCATGATCAGATCACCTTCATTCTCGCGATCTTCATCATCCATCAGGATGACCATCTTTCCAGCGCGGATATCTTCCAGCAGTTCTTCTACAGTATTGAGTTTCATGCGGCCCTCCCGGGCTCCTTGTTCACGGCCTGAGATTTCAGGATTTCAGGTAGCCGTTTTCGGCAAGAAAAGACATGCTCAGGCGGCTATCGCGGTTCGGTTCAGCCGCCTTGTCACCCAGCAACAAGCGCTCCAGATAGCGGGCAATCAGGTCGACTTCCAGGTTCACCGGGCTACCAGCCTGGTAATCACCCATCACCGTTTCCTGCATGGTGTGCGGCACAATGTTCAGATCGAAAACGGCACCATCAACAGCGTTGACTGTGAGGCTGGTGCCATCGACGGTAATCGAACCTTTTTCGGCAATATAACGTGCGAGCGCTGCCGGCGCCTCGATCCGGAAATGCCAGGAGCGGGCGTCTTCTTTCAGAGACAGAACCTTTCCCACACCGTCCACATGACCGCTGACCAGGTGTCCACCTAGGCGTGACGAGGGCGTCAATGCCTTTTCCAGATTGACCCGGCTGCCTTCCTGGAGCCGCGACAGTGCAGTGCGGCGAATGGTCTCCTGGCTAACATCGGCCCAGAAACCGTCGCCCGGCAATTCCACCGCAGTCAGGCAGACGCCATTGACTGCGATGCTGTCACCTAGTTTGACGTCACCCAGGTCAAGACCCGCAGTTTTCACATACAACCGGACGTCGCCGCCGCGGGGCTGCATGCTCTGGATCTGGCCAACCGCTTCAATAATGCCTGTGAACATGTAATTGCCTCTTTTCCAGGGGTGCAGTCTACTAGCCGCTGACCAGCAGACCCAACCCGTAAACCGAGATATAGCCGAAGACGAAGGCCGCAAGCAGCAACCCGAAACTGCGCATGTAGGTCAGAAAGGTCAACCCGGGCAACTTGCTCATCGCGACTATCCCGGCAGCGGAGCCGATTATAAGCAATGAACCGCCTACTCCGACAGCATAAGTCAGCCCCATCCAATCGGCAGTGCTCATCTGCAGGTCGGCCTTGAGCAGAGCGGCGGTCAACGGCACGTTGTCAATCAGCGCCGAAAGAATGCCCATCAGCAAGTTGGCAACAATCACCGGCACCAGGTCGTAAAGCGCCGTCAGGCCTTGCAGTACACCGATAAATTGCAACATGCCAACCAGCAGCAGCACACCCAGGAAGAACAACAATGTCTCGAATTCGATTGCCCTGACGTACTCGAGAATCGGGTCGTTTTCGATGTCCTCGTTGAAAAACCGTGCAATCAAAAACATCAGTGACAGACCAGTCAGAAAGGTAAGAACCGGCGGTATCGAATACAGCAGACTACCCACAATGGTACCCAGAATAGTCAGCAGGAATAAAAGACCAATGAACTGGTCGACTCCGCGTAATGGTTGCAACGAAGCCTTTTCAATGACCACTTCGCCATTGAGGCCGACCGACAGCAACACGGCGAGCAGCAGTACCGCCAACAACGCGGGGCCGCTGAGCATCAAAAGGTGGGTTATCTCGACCTTGTCTGCGAGGAAGATCATCAGCGTGGTAACGTCGCCGGTAATCATCGCCACGCCGCCGGAATTCACCGCAAAAACCACCAGCGTGGCAAAACGCAGGGTCTTGCGTAATTCCATCTTGAGACTCAGTACCAGCGCCACCGACACCAGAGTAGCGGTGATGTTGTCTGCAATGGACGAAAATACAAAACAGAACAGGCCAGTAAGAAACAACAACTTCCGCTCGGTCACCCGACCAGGGAGGATGCTGTAGATGATATTTTCAATCAGTCCCTTCTTGTTCAGGTAAGCGACAAAGGTCATGGTCGCAAGCAGGAAGAGCCAGAGCCCGGCGATATCCGTGATATTTTCGTTTAGCGCCTCGTGGACCCTCTCACGAAAGACCTCGTCAGGTGCAGCAACAAACAGCACCACCCACGCCAGCGCGCCGAAAAACAGCACCACCTTGGCCTTGTTGACGTGAATCAACTCCTCGAAAACCACACCCAGAAACGCAGCTACTGCCATTACAATCAGCAACCATTGAACTGCCGTATGCATAGTGAAACACTCTTTAGAAAGGAAGAACCGGTCGCGCCGTGATTCGCCAGTCACGGCCGACAACCCGCATGTCGATGACATCAAGCTGCATGGCCTCGGCCATGCTGTTGAAGGGCAATTCCAACAAGGGTCGCGCCAGACTGCCCAGCAGCCTTGGCGCCATATATACAATCAACTCGTCAACCAGGCCTGCCTGCAGAAATGCTCCTGCCAGCCCCGCTCCGGTCTCTACCAGCACCTCATTGCAGCTACGTGTCGCGAGTAGCCGCAACAGCGCCTCCAGATCCACATACTGACCGTCCCCGCGAGGCAGGGTGAGCAGCTCTGCACCTGCGGCTCGGTAATCCTCAACCGGCGTCTCACCCAGACGGCAGGCTACCAGCACGGGGCCGGCCTGCTGGAACAAGCGGCTACTCAAAGGCACGCGTAGGCCGCCATCTACCAGCACACGCAGCGGCTGGCTTTCCGCCGCTGCAGTCGCCTGCGCATCCGGCAAGCCCAACTGCGCACTGCGTACGGTCAAAGCCGAGTTATCCAGCAGCACGGCATCGGCGCCGGATATGACTGCGCTACTGCGGGCCCGCAGTCGCTGCACATCGGCGCGAGCTTCGGGCCCGGTAATCCATTGGCTTTCGCCACTGGCCATGGCAGTGCGGCCATCCATACTCATTGCCAGCTTGAGCCGTACAAAGGGCAGACCGGTCTGCATACGTTTTATGAAGCCGGGGTTCAATGCGCCAGCCTCTGCTTCAAGCACGCCGCAATGGACATCAATGCCCGCTGCGCGGAGGCGCTCAAGGCCACGCCCGGCGACCAGCGGATTGGGATCCTGCATTGCAGCCACCACGCGCACAACGCCGGCGGCAATCAGTGCATCAGCGCAGGGTGGTGTACGACCGGTGTGGCTACAGGGCTCCAGGGTTACATAAGCGGTTGCACCCCGGGATTGTTCGCCCGCCTGCAACAGCGCATTGACCTCGGCGTGCCCTTCCCCTGCACGGACATGCCAGCCCTCACCCACGATCCGACCCTCGCGCACCAGCACACAACCGACACGGGGGTTGGGATCAGTGGTATACAGCCCTTTAGTCGCCAGTTGCAGCGCCCGGGCCATCATGCTCCGGTCGCTGATCGCCTGATCAGGCATCAGGCTCGTCCTTGTCGCGGCGCGACAGACGCTCGATCTCCTCGCGGAACTGGTTCAGATCCTGAAAGCGCCGATAGACGGAGGCAAAACGGATGTAGGCGACCTCGTCGAGCTGCTTGAGCTCGTTCATGACCATTTCACCCACGACCATCGCCGGCACTTCCCGCTCGCCGGTTGCGCGCAGGCGATGCTTGATATGCCCGATCGCGGCCTCAATCTGCTCAACGCTGACCGGACGCTTCTCCAACGCCCGTTGCATACCCGCGCGCAGTTTTTCTTCGTCGAATGGCTGGCGTCTGCCATCACCCTTGATGATCCTGGGGAGCACCAGCTCGGCGGTTTCAAACGTCGTAAAACGTTCCTGGCAGGCCAGACACTCGCGGCGTCGACGCACCTGATCACCCTCAGCTACCAGTCGGGAGTCGATCACTTTGGTGTCATGGGCGCCACAGAATGGACAATGCATTGAGATTTCCCGGAAGGATAAAAGCGCCTGTATCTTACTCCCTTGTCGGCCGGGATAAAAATGTCTCTTTACACTTCAAAACCGAAAAGATTGCGCAGATCCAGGCCTCCTGTTTCAAGCCTCAGTTGGGGGCAAAACGCTCCCGCAGCCGACGCTTGGCAATCTTGCCATTATCGTCGCGCGGCAAGGTATCGATAAGCTCCACTCTCCTGGGCACCTTGAAGCTGGCCAGACGGTCACGGATATATTGCTGTACCTGCTCCGCATCCAACAGGCCATCTGGCGCAGCCACAACAGCCAGCAAGGATTCACCATATTCGGCATCGGGCACACCCAGCACAGCACAGTCGATAACACCTGGCAGTGTTATCAGCACATGCTCGATTTCCGCAGGATAGATGTTCACCCCACCGGAAATCACCATGTCCGATTTTCGGTCACACACGTAGAGATATCCTTCCTCGTCCAGATAACCTATATCGCCCACCGTTACCAGATCATCCAGCCCAGCCTTGGCCCGGGCATCGTCATTATTCAGGTAAACGAAATCCGGTACCGCTGGCTGGCGCACATAGATCACGCCCGGCTCGCCTAACGGGCAATCATTACCCTGCTCATCGACAATGCGGATACGCGTCTGACCAATCGGCAAACCGACGCTGCCGGGTTTTCGCCGCGCAGAGACGGGATCCTGGATAGTGATCATGCCGGTTTCGCTCGAGGCGTAGGTTTCGTAGATCACCGGGCCCCACCAGTCGAGCATTGCCAGCTTCACATCAGGCGCACAGGGGGCACCGGTAGAGGCCACAAAGCGGACCGATGACAGGTCATACCTGGCCCTGATCTCCGCTGGCAGGCGCAGCAAACGCACGTACATGATGGGCACCAGAAACACGGTGTCGATCCGATACTGCTCGATCAGCGCCAGCGTTTGCTCCGCGTCAAAGCGGGGCATCACGACCATAAGCTCAGCCTGCAGAATCGATTGCTGTGCAAAGGAGCTGGGGGCACTGTGATAGAGGGGCGCTGACACCAGTGTCCGTACGCCAGGCTCAATACCCCAGGCTGCACGCGATAGCTCACGCATGGAGGCGGCCATGGCTTCACGCTCTTCAGCTGGCGGCGCCAGACGTTTTACCCCCTTGGGCCGCCCGGTGGTACCAGAGGTGTAAGCCATGTGTGCCCGCGGCGTGCGCGGTTCACCGACATAGGGCGACTGCTCGCTCAGCCAGGCTTCATAGGGCAGAGCTCCCGCGATCAAAGCAGCGCTGGCACCATTGACCAGGACCACTACGCCCGCAGGAACAACCCGCGCGATCTCGCCCAGCAGATCGGCCTCGACCAGTAACACCTTGGCCCCCGAGTCCTGCAACAGGAAGGCTACTTCATCGGCCTTGAAGTGCCAGTTGATTGGGCAGTAAAAGCAGCCGGCCGTCTGACAGCTTTGAATGGCATCGATAAACACCGGCCCATTGCGCAGCATCACGGCGATCACGTCGCCGTCCTCAACCCCCAGCCGAGCCAGACCACCTGCCAGTTGCAACGCACGCTGTGCTACCTGATCACCACTGCGGTCCAATTCACCGCAGATCAGGCGCGCAGTCATCCCTGCTCACCGTATGGGCTGGCAATCTGCTGCATCCGTTTACGGGCATCAGCATACTCCTGCTCGAGCTGGCTAACGGCTTCGGCGGTGGAGGTGATACCGCCAATGCTGCCAACACCCTGACCAGCGCCCCAGATATCGCGCCACGCCTTGCTCTTGTTACTACCGCCAGAGCCGAACTTCATGCTGGTCTTGTCGCCTTCGGGCAGATTCTCAGGATCCATGCCAGCGTTGACGATGCTGGGCTTGAGGTAGTTACCGTGTACCCCGGTAAAGAGATTGCTGTAAACGATGTCATCTGCGCTTGTATCGACCAGCATCTGCTTGTAGGCCGCGTCGGCATTGGCTTCATGGGTAGCAATAAAGCGGGTACCCATATAGGCCAGATCGGCACCCATGGCCTGCGCCGACAGTATCTGCTCACCCTTGGAAATAGAGCCAGAGAGGATGATAGGACCGTCATAAAAAGCACGAATTTCGGATACCAGCGCAAAGGGGCTGAGCTGACCGGCGTGGCCGCCCGCGCCAGCACAGACCAGAATCAGACCATCAACACCCGCCTCGATGGCTTTTTTCGCGTGCTTGACGTTGATCACATCGTGGAACACCAGACCACCATAACTGTGAATCGGACCGACCACCTCGTTGGGCGCGCGCAGACTGGTGATGACGATCGGCACCTTGTACTTCACGCACATCTCGACATCGTGCTGCAGACGATCGTTGCTGCCGTGCACAATCTGGTTGACGGCAAAGGGCGCGACGATCGCATCAGGGTTGGCCGCCTGGTACTCGGCAAGCTCGCTGGTAATGCGCTTGAGCCAGACCTCAAGCTCTTCAGCGGGCCGCGCATTCAGCGCCGGGAAAGAGCCGACCACGCCGGCTTTGCACTGGGCGATCACCAGGTCAGGGTTGGAGATGATAAACAGCGGTGAGCAGATAACCGGTAGTGTCAGCGAGTTCTGCAGAATGCTGGGAAGACTCATTGTTGTTCTCCTTGGGGCACGTCGGGCATGGGGTATCAGAATAATAAAGTGCAAAGACTATAGAAGCTGACTGACTGATCTACAATATCCGCCAACCAGCCCAAACCGTTTACAAATAGGCAACAATGGATGGACATCAAGAACCTGCAGTTTCTCAGCGCTGTAGTCGAAGCGGGCAGCATGAGCGCTGCCGCACGCCGCCTTGGCACATCACGCTCGCACGTCAGCCGCAGACTCAAGGCCCTGGAGCAGAGCATTCAAGTGCAGCTGTTTCGGCGTACCACGCGCCGGGTGGAGCCGACGCAAATCGGCTGGGCGCTTTACGAGCATGCGGCACGCATCAGTAAGGAGTTGAACGCCCTGCAAGCAACGGTAGACGACCTGGGCAAGAATCTGCGCGGACATATCCGCCTCAGCGTGCCGGTTGCACTGGGGCAGCAGGTAGTCGGCCCGCTGCTCTTGGAGTTTGCCAGCCTATACCCGGAGGTTAGTCTGCAAATAACCTTCAGCAATCGCATTTTCGATCTGGTGGCTGCGGAAATTGACGTTGCTATCCGCGTTACCACGACGCCGCCTGACGCCCTGGTGGCGCGTGATCTGGGCCCGGTTGACTGGGCGCTTTGTGCAAGTCCGCGTTATCTTCAGACGCATGGCACGCCGCAACAACCGGAAGACTTGCTGAACCTCGACATGGTCAGCGTCAACTCACCTGATCAGCGTCTGCCGCTGGAGCTGTTCGACGGTCGTGAAACTCGCACACTGGTGCTCCGGCCGCGACTGCAGACCGAAGACATGATGTTCCTCAAACGGGCGACCCTGGCAGGTATTGGCTGCGCCCTGCTACCGCTGTACAGCGTGCAGCAGGAGCTGGACAACGGCGAGCTGCAACGGCTGTTACCCTCGCTGCGCGTGCGGGTCAGTGCCTGGGGCGATCATCTATACCTTTTGACCGCGCCCAACCTCTACCCCACTTTGGCCACGCGGACCTTTATCGAGTTTCTGCACAGTCGCCTGCAAGTCCTGCTGCCGATCTGAACAGGCTGCGCGCAGGTCTTCAGCCGCACTACAATAGCCACACTACTACTGCGGATCACAGCATGACACTAGCCGCCCTGAATGCCGAGTTGCATCATGTTCTGACTGATGCACAACTGATAGCCACCCCTCTGCCCGGACTGGAAAAGCTGCAACTGTGGCTGCTCGATCCCGCCAACCTGGATCGCGCCTTCAGCAGCGAGGAAACCCGAAAACTGCTCGATCAGCCACCCTATTGGAGCTTTTGCTGGGGCAGCGGCCTGGCGCTGGCTCGCTGGATACTCGAGCATCCGCAACAGGTTCACGGTAAACGGGTGCTGGACTTTGGCAGCGGTTCAGGTGTTGTCGCCATTGCCTGCGCCATGGCCGGCGCGCAACAAAGCATAGCCTGCGATCTTGATCCTCAGGCGCTGCTCGCGAGCAGCCTGAATGCGGAACTGAACGACGTAGAACTGACCCTGGCAGAGGATTTTTTTGCCGTAACCGGCGATATCGATCTGATCATCGCTGCGGATGTGCTCTATGACAGCAGCAACCGCGTGTTTCTTGAACATTTCCGCCAGCGCGCCGGCTCTATAATGCTCGCCGACTCGCGGGTGCGTGACCTGCAGCACCCGAGCTACCGGCTTCTGGAGAGGCTACAGGGCCAGACCTGGCCGGATCTGGGCGAGCCCTTGGCTTTCCGGGAAGTAGCCTTGTATGGCAACACCCCATGAACAGCAGTCAGCCCAGGGCACCCTTGATTTCAGCGGCAGCGCGCCCCACTATCGCCTGATTCTCAATTCGATGGACGTTCCATGAGCCAGTCAGCCTATATTTTTGATGTCACTACCGAGACCTTCGACCGTTATGTCCTGGAGAACTCATTTCACAAACCGGTCCTGGTGGATTTCTGGGCCGAGTGGTGTGCCCCCTGCAAGGCGCTTATGCCAATGCTGGCCAGCATCACCGAGAGCTATGCGGGCGAATTGTTGCTGGCCAAGGTCGACTGTGATCAACAGGCCGAACTGAGCAAGCGCTTTGGCATCCAGAGCCTGCCGACCGTTGTGCTGTTCAAGGATGGCCAGCCCATCGACGGCTTCGCCGGCATCCAGCCCGAAAGTGCCATCCGGGCGATTCTCGAGCCACATCTGGGCACCGTGCCCGAGGCCGCTCCGGAACCTGAAGCGGATCTGGCCACAGTAGTTGCCACCCTCCTGGAGGAAGGCAATGCGACACAGGCAATCGCGCTACTTCAGCCAGCCATCAGCGAGCAAGCCGAGGACCCTCTTCTGCTTCTGCTTGGCCGAGCACTGGCGATGGATGGTCAGTTAGACGCGGCTGAACAGGTGCTGGATGCGGTAAAAAACAAGGCCGCACACAAGGCGGCACTGTCTGGCGCAAGGGCCCAGCTGACTTTTTTGCGTCAGGCGGTGGGGCTGCCGCAGCGTACCGAGCTTGAGCAGCGGCTCGAACAGAACGCCAATGACAGTGAAGCCACTTATCAACTGGCGCTGGTGGACCTATCGCAGCAACGTTACGGGGAGGCTCTTGCGGCCCTGCTGGCACTGTTCGAGCGTGATCGCGGCCACGCCGACGGAAGCCCTCACCGAACACTGCTGGAGGTATTCAATGCACTGGGTAGCGAACACCCGCTGACCATCCAATACAGGCGCAAGCTCTATCAGGTTCTTTATTGAGGCTCTCCAGCACAGGCTTCCGAGGGACTGGTAAGCCTCACACATATGTTATAGGATAACATCCTATAACATATTGGAGGCTGCACATGCGCTACCCTATCCTGCTTCTCGGTGGACTACTCAGTACGCTGGCCTTCGCCATTCAGGCCAATGACCACGACCATGATCACGACCATGATCACGACCATGATCACTCCCACAGCGAAGAGAGCGCCGCCAGTCTCTCTGCACATGAGCACGGCGTGGCAAGTCTTAATCTGGTGCTGGATGGCCAGCACGTCATAATCGAGCTCCAGAGCCCCGCTGCCAACATCGTCGGCTTTGAGCATCTTCCCACCAGTGAAACAGACCTTGCCACTGCAAAGCAGGCGCGCCTTCGTCTGGAACAGGCCCAGAACCTGTTCGTATTTACCAAGGCAGCAGCTTGCACATTGGAAGAGTCCGAAGCCGAAAGCCCTCTGTTTTCCGGGACCGGAACTGAGCCTGGGACAGAGCACGACGAGCACCATCAAGACCATGGAGGTGAACACCACGATGATCACGGCGTCAGCGAAGTTGCACATGCGGATATCACCGCTCAGTTTCATTTCGCCTGCGCCAATCCTGAGGCGCTCCAGGAAATTGACGTGAAATTGTTCGACGCGTTTCCCAACACCGAAAAACTCCTGTTGCAGGCCATTACGCCCAAGGGCCAGCAGGGCGGAGAGCTGACCCCGGCGCAGAGCGTCATACGCCTTTGAAGTCACAGCTGCGCACGTATCGGATATACTCGACACGTGCGCAGCTTCAGCTCCCTATTTCCCCATGCCCTCAGACAATTCAATGCAGCCATCCCTGATCCAGCTAGACGCAGTGACCTTCGCCTGGCCCGGCCAATCGCGCTTACTGGACATACATAGCTTCGCTTTGCATCGCGGTGAGTGTGTGTTCCTCAAGGGACCATCGGGTAGTGGCAAAACCACCCTGCTGGGCTTGCTTGGCGGAGTGCTGCTGCCTGATAGCGGTAGCATCAAACTCCTGGGAAAGAGCCTGCCTGAACTCTCGGCGGCCGGACGGGACCGGTTTCGCGCAGACCACACTGGCTACATATTCCAGATGTTCAATCTGCTGCCTTACCTCTCGTTGGTTGAAAACGTTACCCTGCCCTGTCGCTTTTCAGCTGTGCGCCGCGCACGGGCACTCGCACGCAGCGAAAGCCTGGAGCAGGCAGCTTTGGATCTGCTTGCCGGCCTGGGACTGTCTGATCCGCAGCTGCTGCGCAGGACAGTCACCGAGCTGTCGATTGGCCAGCAGCAACGGGTAGCGGCGGCCCGGGCCCTGATTGGCAACCCTGAACTGGTGATTGCCGACGAACCTACCTCCGCCCTCGATGCGGACAGTCGGGAAGCCTTTCTGCAGTTGCTGTTCGCCGAATGCGAGCGCGGCGGCAGCAGCTTGCTCTTCGTCAGCCATGACTCTTCGCTTGAGCCGCTGTTCGATCGCGCACTGTCGCTGAAGGACATAAACCGCGCGGCCACAACCGCAGAGGTGCTCTGATGTATCTGCTGCGTCTGGCAATCAAGAGTCTGGCCAATCGCCGTTTTTCCGCCATCCTGACGGTGCTGGCGATCGCCCTCAGTGTCACCTTGCTACTGGCCGTGGAAAAGGTCCGGACCGAGGCCCGGGCGAGTTTCACCAGCACCATTGCCGGCACGGATCTGGTTGTCGGAGCCCGCTCCGGCTCGGTGCAATTGCTGCTGTATTCGGTTTTTCGTATCGGCAACGCGACCAATAATATTCGCTGGGACAGCTATCAGCACGTTGCCGGTTTACCCAAAGTCGCCTGGGCAATTCCGATTTCGCTGGGTGATTCACATCGCGGTTTCCGGGTCATGGGTACTAACGCCGGCTACTTTGAGCATTATCGGCACGGTCGCGACCAGGCGCTTGAGATGGTCCGTGGCGCCCCCTTCGTGGATTTGTACGATGCCGTCCTCGGAGCTGATGTAGCCCGCGAACTGGGCTATGCGTTGAACAGCGAGATGGTGCTGGCACATGGCACGGGCGCGGTGAGTTTTGTCGATCACGGCGACAAGCCATTTCGGGTCAGCGGCATACTGCGCAAGACCGGTACCCCGGTGGATCGCACCATACATATCAGTTTGCAGGGTATGGAAGCGCTGCATGTGGACTGGCAACAGGGCATGCCCGCACGCGGCGCTGCAAGCGTAAGCGCGGAACAGGCCCGGGAAATGGATCTGACCCCCAAGGCAATCACGGCTGTACTACTGGGTCTGACCAGTCGCATCAGCACTTTTGCCGTACAGCGGGAGATCAATCAGTTCGGCGATGAACCGCTGCAGGCTATTCTGCCCGGAGTCGCCCTGCAGGAACTGTGGAGCCTCCTCGGCATCGCCGAAAAGGCGCTCTTTATCGTTTCGCTGTTCGTCGTACTCACCGGCCTGGTCGGTATGCTGACAGCCATTCTCAGCAGCCTGAACGAGCGCAGGCGAGAGATGGCTATCCTGCGTTCAGTTGGCGCACGCCCGCGGCATGTATTCAGCCTTTTGTTGCTTGAAGCTGCCAGCCTCGCTTTCGCCGGGATCATGATCGGGCTCGGCCTGATGTATCTGTGCCTTTGGCTGGCTCAGCCTTTGATCCTGTCACGCTACGGGCTGTACATCGCCATCACACCCCCAGGCACCTATGAATGGACGTTGCTCGGCGCTATTCTGGCAGCCAGTATCCTGATGGGCAGCGTTCCGGCCTGGCGTGCCTACCGGCAATCGTTGGCTGACGGCCTATCTATCCGCACCTGAAAACGGTACACATCTCACGGGGTAAAGCATGCGTCGTCTTGCCGCTATCATCACTGCCTGCGCGTTATCCCTCGGGGCAATGCAGGCATTTGCCATAGAAGAATTGAGCTGGGGTGATCTGGTACCCCCAGAAGCACTCGATCTGGCCGGCATGCCGCAGCCAACCCACGACCTCTCGGCACTTGCCGACACCCTGAGTGACGAGGAATTCGGTGACCCAGCAGTACAAATGCAACCTGCCGCCCCGGTGGTCGCCGCACTGGATGGTCGGTCCGTGAAACTGCCCGGTTACATCGTGCCCCTGGGTATCGACCCCGACGGATCAGTCAGTGAGTTTCTGCTGGTCCCCTACTTCGGCGCCTGCATCCATGTGCCGCCGCCACCTTCTAATCAGATCGTTCATGTGCGTAGCAAGAAAGGCATAGAGCTTGCCGCGCTTTACCAGCCATTCTGGGTCAGCGGGGCTATGCAGGTGGAGCATGTGGAGAGTGAGTTGGCCAATGCGGGTTACCGCATCTCCGAAGCCAGCGTGGAACCCTATAGCTACTGATTGCAAGTCGGGCAGCCGAGCGCTTCAGTCAACCGGAGCTCAGCGCTCGACGAGCGTAGCCCGCCCATTGTTCGATTATTTGCCGCTGAGTGGCCGAAGCGTTCGTCTGGGCTTGGGCAAGACTGTCCAAAAGATCCGCCCATTGCCCGCGCTCAAGCTGAATCGACGCAACACTCATCCAATGATCGGATCGGCCGGTGCGGCGGGCCAGGGCTTCCCAGGCCTCTTGCGCACGATCATGATCCCGGGCCTGCTGCCAGAGCTGAGCAATTCGTTCACTACGGCTGCGGCTAGCCGGCAACAGTGCTTGCTGAGTCAGTGCTTCCAGCAACCTTGCTGCTTGCCAGGGCGCGCCGGCTGCCACTTGCAAGGCCACCAGGTTTTCAAGATCAGTATCGCTCAAACCAATCCCGCCCTCATAGGCTAAACGCAGTGTGGCCGCTGCATCGATCTGCCGGAGATCAAGGCTCTGTATGCCCGCCAACTGCCGCCAGATTTCCGCATTGCCCGGCTCCCGGCGCAGTAAAACCCGGAACCATTTTTCCGCGGCCTGATAGCGCCCAAGCCGATAATTCATGCTGCCCAATAACTGATACCAGACGGAGTCGACCTCGGGATCAGCGCTAACCACCTGCTCGGCCAATGGGATGGCTTTGCTATAGCGTCCCAGCCGACTGTACAACTGCACCAGTAGCCTTCGGGTTTCCAGCGACAAGGTGCCGGAGCTCAACTCCAACTCCAGCAGGCTGACCGCCTCTGCGTCCTGACCCTCCTGCGCCAGCAGCTGTGCCAGATTGCGTCTATCCTGGCTGGCCGCTTGCGCTTCAAGCTGGTCTTGAGCTAGCGCCTTGCGCAACCATTCAATCGCCTCGGCATTACGCTCACGCTCGATAGCCAGGTACCCCAGTCGTTGCTGAACGAGTGCGCGCTCCAGCGTGCGGCTTTCAGTTTGTGACAAAGCGTTTTCAAGGCGCCCAAGAGCCGTGGCCAGGTCGCCACCTTGCTGGGCCTCCAGCGCACTATTCAAAGCCTGGAAAACAACGGGCTCAACGGTCTGCTGCGCCTGAGTCTGGCAACTGACAAGCACAACAAGAAGGCACAGCAGTCTGCGCATCACCGCCTCTCCTCCAGCTGAAACTGCAGGGTCTTGGTCACCTCTTGAGCGACCGGTCGACCGTTCTCCCGCCGCGGCTTGAAGCGCCACCGGCTGACCGCTCGACGGGCCTCACGCTCGAACACTCCCGCAGGACTGGCATCAACTACGCGCAGATTTTCCACACGACCGTCTGCGGTGATGGTGAACGCCAGTGTCACCTGCCCCTCGATCCCGGCAGCAACCGCACGCCGTGGATAATTGGGCGGGATATCGACCAGCGGGGTAACCTCTTCTGATAATGAAGGCGAAGAAGGCGCGGAGGCAGCGGAGGCAGCGGGCACTGAGGCGGATGCAGGATTCTGTACGAGCGGAGCTTCAGCGGCGGTGAGCCCCGCCAGCGTAGGTGCGCTGCTGAGCTGAATCGATGTCGGCAGAGTGGGAATGCTGATCTCCAGTCTCACCTCGGGCGCAGACTGGGGTTGCGATGCAGCCGGACTGGCCTGCGGCATTGGCTCTGGTGGTTGAGGACGCTCCGGGGCCTGACGCTGCTGTCTTTGCTGGCTTTCGCTGGCCGTATCACTGACCGCACGCACAAAACTCACCCGCGCCAGCTCCTCCTCGGCCATGGTGTCGTCCCGTGGAGGCATGACCAGTATGACCATAAGCGCAAACAGCCCAAGAGCTACGAGCAGAGCTCCGCCAAAACTCAACAAAAGACGCATCAGCGCGCTCCGGACGCCGCAGCAGTAGCCGCGAGCGCCACATCCTGCACGCCAGCCAGACGGACCTGATCCATCACCTGAATCACCAGTCCGCTGCGCGAATCGCGGTCAGCCTGAACCACAACGGTACTGTCGGGCTGGTCTACCAGCATGCGCTCAACCGCTGCGCGAACCGCTCGCACATCGACCTGCTGCCGATCGATCCAGATTTCTCCCTCTGGGCTCACCGCGATCAGGATATTGCCCTTGGGCTGTTCCGAGGCTGAGGCGGCCGAAGGGCTCTGCACGGTAATACCCGACTCCTTGATAAAGGAGCTGGTCACAATAAAGAAAATCAGCATGATAAAAACGATATCGAGCATCGGCGTCATATCGATACCGGCTTCTTCATCGCTACCTGCGTAGTGTCTGCGCATGCGCATCTAATCGTTCCTATTCAAATCGCAGGCGATCGTTGAGTCGCTGCAACGCCCGGCGCGCCTGTTGATCAAGCCTCGCCAGACAAAATAATCCGCTGATGGCGATCACCATCCCGGCCATGGTTGGCACCGTTGCCCGGGAGACTCCGGCGGCCATTGCGCGCGGGTTCCCGTTACCACTCAATGCCATTACATCGAACACCTGAACCATGCCGCTGACAGTGCCCAGCAAGCCCAGTAGCGGACACAGCGCAATCAACACCCGCACCATGGGTATATACCGTTGCAGCCGAATCTGCGCTCGGGACAACCAGGCCGCCCTAATATGTCGCGCCGCTGCACTGCTGCGATCCGCCCGAGCCAACCAGTCCTGCTGCAGATGTCTGGCCTCCCCGGGGAATACCCGGCCAAGGAACCACAACCGCTCAAGCATCAACGTCCAGAGCACGATAGTGACGCCCAGAATGCTCCAGAGCACCCAGCCTCCACTATCCAGAAAATCCCGGAGCTGCCAGAGCCCTTCAGGCATTCTCTTTCTCCTCGCCGCCCAGATGCAGCGCGATCAGGCCAGCACTTTGCTGCTCCAACAACTGGATCAGGGCCTTGCTGCGTGCGGCTACCAGGCCGTGCATGAACAACAACGGGATGGCTACCACCAGGCCGAGCACGGTCGTGACCAGCGCCTGGGAAATACCGCCTGCCATCAACTTGGGATCCCCGGTACCAAACAGGGTAATCGCCTGGAAGGTCGCGATCATGCCGGTAACAGTGCCCAGCAGACCCAGCAGCGGCGCTACGGCGGCGAGCAGTTTGATCAAGCCTTGCCAACGTTCCAGCGCTGGTGTTTCCTTCAGAATCGCCTCGTCGAGTTTCAACTCCAGGGTATCCAGCAGCTCGAGACGCGGATGACTGCCGATGACACCGAGCACCCTGCCAAGCGGATTGTCTTGCTTCAGGTTGTCGAGGTCGCTGATCTGACGGTCGACCCGAAAGCCAGTGCGCTGCAGCCAGGCGAGACGCCACAGGGCAAGTAGAAGACCCAGCAAACCGAGCGCGAGAATGACATAGCCAACCACTCCGCCTTGATGAACACGCTCGAGCAGCGATGGTGTCTGCTGGAGCTGCAGCAGCACATTACCCCGGGTAGGGTCGATATTCAGATCAGCCAGATCCTGTCTCGGCTGAGTAAAATCGGCTACCAGCCTGCGACCTTCGGGCTGACGTCCGGCAACCAGCAGCCGTTCGGCATCGGGCTGATACAGCAGGTAATTCTTACCCTGCAAGGCGGTAAACGGACCTACCCTTACTACCGGCAGTTCACGCTGCTGACCATCCTCACCGACCACCGGAGCAATAAAACGACTCACCTTGCCGCTGGCCGTCATATCCTCCTGCAACATGAACCAGAAAGCCTCGAGTTTTTCCACGGTGGGAATACGGCGACTCTCGGCCAACTGCTCAAGCATGGCGGTACGTTGCGGAAACTGCATATTGAGCAGAGAATCCTGCCACTGGCTGCGTGTGTCACCCGCAGCCTGGCGAACCACACCAAACAACTCGCCTAGATTGCCGCTACGTTGCGTCAACGTGGCTGCGCCTTCTTCAAGGGCAGCTTCCTGACGGCCAAATTCGGCTTCCAGTCGATCTGACTCTGCCTTGATCTCTGCCAGGGCCTGCTCCGCCTCGCGCAAGCGGTCCTGCTGCTGGTCACGCTCGGCAATGAAACGCCTTTCACGCTCACGCATGGCGGCCTGCTCGTTGCTGCGTACTTGCTGTATATCGCGCAACAGCGCATCCAGATCTGCCGGCTGGGCAAGTACCGCGGGAGGCAGCAGCAGGGTTATCAGCATCAGATAGCGTTTCATAGGTCGCCCTCCTGCTCAGTGACCGGTGGCAGGGGCAGGCGCAACATGACCGGGGTTTGTTGTTGACGGGCGATACTCAAACCCTGCTCGAGCGTTCGACGGTACCCTTCCGGCAGCGGCTTCCAGGCACTCGCCTCGGAATCCCAATAGCCCTGCTCGCGGCCGTCGAGACTTTGATAAAAAAGCATGACCCGTCCCAGGCGCAGGAAGTTGACAACCCTGACCTGCTCGGCCTCCCCAAGAGTGCCTCTCCAGGTCTCCAGGGTGCGCCCATAATCACTTTCAATCTGATACGCCTCAATCAACCGGCGGTACTTTTCAGCCACACTGACATCGGCGCTTTTGAGCAGCTCGTCCAGAAGCGCCAGACGATCTGCGCGCTCCTCGGGTAAAAACGGTAAATCCAGGGCAACGAAACGCTGCAGAGACTCATACATGCGCTGCATCAGCGGCAAGAGCTCACGCTGCGTATCCTCGATACTGGCCAATTGGGCCTCAAGCGCCTTTAGTTCATCGCTCTGGGCGCCAACCATATCGGCCAGGCGAGCGTTGTAGTCAATCAGTTGCTCGCGCTGTTCAATGGCCTGTAGATAGCGCTCCAGCGCCTGCCGAGTAGCGTCATCAAGCTCATCAATGCGTTGCTGCGAATCCCGCGCCTCTCGCACCAAGGCCTGGCTCTGCTCTAAAGCCTGATCCGTCGTGCCTTGCCCCATTGCTAACAGTGGCAGGACCAGAAGTACCCATAAAACCGCTCTCATCCAGACTCTCCGGAAGTGTTTTGCCCTTCACAGGACCGTTAAAAGAGAAGCATTATCATTTGAAAGGACCGATTGTTCAAGGCCCGCCCCACAACCTTGAACGAATAAGAGGCAGACCGTATGAATTTTGCTCCAGATCAATATCCGCCTGTCTGACAACGAATACAGTCTCGCCATACCACACGCAAGGGAGATTCATCATGTCACGCTTCACTATTCAACTGGCCGCCGGCCTTCTGCTCGTCCCCGCTCTGCTGGCTGCTTCCGTTGCCCAGGCTCACGAGGCCGGCGACATCATCGTACGCGTTGGCGCTGCTGTTGTTGATCCGCAGGAAAGCAGCGGAGACGTATATGTCGGTGGGGCCAACACTGGCCTGGAAGTGGGCGTTGACAGCAACACCCAGCTCGGCATCACCGGCACCTACATGCTGACCGACAATATTGGTGTGGGCCTGCTCGCGGCTACGCCGTTCAGCCACGATATCGAACTCAAGGGCGTCGGCCGTTTTGCCAGCATCAAGCATCTGCCACCGACTGTGACGCTGCAATACTTCCCGATGGCCAAGAATTCCGCGTGGCAGCCCTACGTTGGCGCAGGCTTGAACTACACCATGTTCTTCAGTGAAGACCTGTCCAGCGGTGCCGAGGGTGCGGGCTTCTCCAGCCTGGATCTGGACAACTCCTGGGGTTACGCGCTGGAAGCGGGCATGGATTACAAATTGACCGAACAGATTTATCTGAATGCGGCCGTCTGGTACGCGGATATTGATACCACCGCCAGCTTCCGTACCGCAGGCACGCCAAGCAAGGTAGATGTGGAAATTGATCCGATGGTCTACATGGCGAGCATTGGCTACAAGTTCTGATCTGACAGAGCGAACTAAAAAACGGCCGCAATGCGGCCGTTTTTTATTTCAGGGGCTCGATGTTTTCCAGTAGCAGTCCTAACTGGGCGCGCCAGGGCCGTGGCTTGACGCCAAATGTCATCAGGATCCGACGGCTGGTCAGGACTGCATTCTGTGGCTCCCAGCCCACTTCCGTCTGTTTGTCGAAGGGAATGGACCGGATAACCGGATCATGGTCCAGTTTGTTGCTGGCCATCAGCTCCTGGGCAAGACTTTTGGCAAAGCTGATCCAGCTGGATGGCTCGGTACTACCATAATGGTAGACACCGTACAGTGGCGCCTCGCAGTCGAGCTGCTTGAGCACCGCCAGCAAGACACGGGCAGCATCCTCCACGGGCGTGGGATTACCGCGCCACTCCTCAGCCAGCAGAACCGGCTGAGGCCCATGCAATTGCTCAAGCAGCTTCGCGAGCTGACCCTCAGCGGAACCATCAAGCAACCAGCTGAAGCGCAACACCGCGTAGCGGGGGCACTGCGTAGCAATCAGCTTTTCCAGTTCGCTCTGCACCAGACCCAGACCGTCTCCGGGCAAGCGCTCGTCTTTCTCTGTATAGGGGGCGGGCTTGAGCCCATCAAATACACGGGCGCTCGAGGGCTGAACCAGCAACCGCTTATCTTTGGCGCACAACTCCACCAGGACGCGAGTGAATTCATCCAGGGCAGTCAATTGCTGCGGATCAACAATACCTAGCTGAAATTGCTCATGAAAGTACGCCAGATTGATAACCGCATCCGCCTGATATTGATTCAGCCAGTCCGCCAGTTGCTTGGCCTGCCAGCCCGACCGGGGCCGGTCCACCGCCTGGACATCAATGCCCTCTTGCCCGGCCAGATGCACCAGCGCCCGGCCCAGCGACGAGTCTCCTTCCAGCAGCAATATGCGCATCCGCATGCTTTTACCCTGTTTCATATTGGTCTCTGACGCCCCAGGGCACTAAAGCGTACCCAAACGAGCAGGACGTTTCAGGCGTAGGTGATCAGCGGCTGATGCGCTGGATCATCCAGATGAGGGACGCCGTTGAAACTGCTCAGGCGCATATTGCGCTGATTGAAAACGCAGTGAATCAGCGCAGTGTTACGAGTCTGCAAATTGAGCTCGATCATCGTCTCGCTCGGCGCTCTCAACAACTGACTAACCAGCATCGCAATGGCACCACCCGAGCTGACGGCAAGTACTTGCTTGCCAACACATCGAGCCATGATATCCATCTTGACCCGCTGAACCCGCTCTGCAAAGTCTGCCCAGCTTTCTGGCAGCTCACCCTCAAGCTCGGAACGCGACCAAAGCAAGATGCCTTGCCTCAGACGCTTGAAGAAGTCAGCTACCGCGGGCTTTTCAGGCAAGGCCTGATCGGGAAACTGCGCAATGTAAGCCGCGAGGATCGCATGAAAGTCAAATTCATTGAGCTCCCTGAAGACCTCAAAGCAAGACTCATCAAGTCCCAGCGGCTGCGCAATACCCTGAGCGGTTTCCCGGTGCCGGACCATGTCGCCAATTAACACATGATCAAAGCGCATGCCCCGTTGCTGGAAATACTCCCCCAGCAATCTGGCCTGTTGATGCCCTTTATCCGAGAGCTGGTCGTAGTTACTGGAGCCGAAGGAAGCCTGGCCATGGCGAACAAAATAGATTTCGGACATCTTCAATCTTCAAATAGTGCCTTCTAGCCGCGTTCAGCAAAATGGGAACATTTTGTCCGGTTTGCGAGCCGCAGCCAAAGGCGATAGGTATAGGCTCCAAAAGCGCTTCGCGCCAGTGGCAGTCTGCAAACGAGGTACGTTAGCACAGTGCACCTGCCAAAGAGCAATATCCAACGTGGCCTGGAAACGCAAAAAGCCCCGCAAGCGGGGCTTTTCAGAAATCATCTCATCACATGCCAGAGATAACCTCTAGAACGGAATGTCGTCATCAAAGCTGTCGTAATCCGGCGCAGGCTGCTGCGGAGCAGATTGCTGGGGCGCCTGTTGAGCTGGGCGCTGGTTTGACTGCTGGGCTGGACGCTGTTGCTGCGGCCGGGGTGCCATCCCTTGCTCGCCACCCTGGGGCTTGCCATCAAGCAACTGCATCTGGCCGCCGATATCGACGACGATTTCGGTGGTGTAGCGTTTTACGCCATCCTTTTCCCACTCCCGGGTCTGCAGCCGGCCCTCGATATACATCTTCGAGCCCTTGCGCACGTATTCACCCACTACCTCGGCAATGCGGCCGAAAAACACTATGCGGTGCCATTCGGTACGTTCCTGCTGCTGGCCGGTCTGCTTATCCTTCCAACTGTCACTGGTCGCGAGAGTGATATTGGCAACCGCGTTGCCGTTGGGCAGATAACGCACTTCGGGATCTCCCCCGACGTTACCAATCAGAATTACCTTGTTGACGCCTCTGGCCATCTTTCAATCTCCTGTGTGCGGCGTGATGCTGGCTGGCAATACCAGGTCCGGGCTGCAAGCGGTGGCTACCGCATTTTCGAGCTCTTGACGATCCAGCACCTGCGTATCGACTTTGATATAAGCGGCTGCTTCTTCAGCCACGATGACCGCCTCCGTAACACCCGGTATGGCAAGAATGCGCCGGAGCAACGCCTCATCCCGTACAAGCTCTTGGGGCAACGGCAGACGAAAACTGGACACGTAAGCTGGTTGACGCATCTTAACACCAATCAGCAACCAGGACAGTCCGAGGGCTGCGCAGCAAGCAAATACTCCGCCTAGTCCGTAGGCGCCAAACACGGCGCCGCCCAGCACGCCGCCGAGCGCCGCGCCGAGGAACTGGCTGGTGGAATAGATCCCCATCGCAGTTCCCTTGCCGCCCGCCGGCGCTATCTTGCTGAGCAGCGAAGGCAATGTGGCTTCCAGAAGATTGAAGCCGATAAAGAATAGAACTATGCCAGATACCAGCCAGGGTAATGAATCGGCACTAAGCCAGAGCATTGGCTGAACCAGCACAAGCAAGGTAATAGCACCGAGCACTACCGCTTTGACCTGTCGCTTGCGCTCGGCAAAAATGATGAAAGGCACCATCGCGAAAAAGGATATCAGCAGCGCACAAAAATATACCCACCAATGATCGTCCCGGGGGAGTCCAGCGCGCTCTTGCAACGCCAGAGGGATTGCCACAAAACTCGCCATCAGAATCGCGTGCAACATGGCGATACCGTAGTTCAGCCGCAGCAGTTCCGGATTCCGCAGGCTGGGCCAGAAACTGTCGGCAATCACACCCGCATCCCTATGCTTCTCGGCGCGGGCGACCGGCGGCACCACCCAGATCACCAACACGATACCAATTGCGGCCAGGACCACCGTCGTATAAAAGACGCCTTCCAGCCCGGCCCGCGCGGCTATAACCGGGCCTGCCACCATGGCCAGAGCAAAGGATACGCCGATGCTCATACCGATCATTGCCATTGCCTTGGTGCGATGCTGCTCTCGGGTCAGGTCCGCCACCATAGCCATGACGGCAGCAGCAATGGCACCCGCACCCTGCACGATGCGGCCGATAATCACCCCCTGCATAGTGTCCGCCTGGGCGGCGACCAGTCCGCCAAGGGCAAACAGAATCAAGCCCCCGACAATCACCGGCTTGCGACCAATGCGATCAGATAGCATCCCGAATGGAATTTGCAGAAACGCTTGGGTCAGGCCATAGGCGCCGATCGCGATACCAATCAGCAAAGGCGTTGCCCCCGGGAGGCTACCACCGTAGGTAGCCAATACAGGCAAGACCATGAACAGTCCGAGCATCCGAAACGCAAAAACGGCTGCCAGCGAAGTCGCGGCCCGTTGCTCGCTGGATGACATGCGATCGGGGTGGTGCATTGATATTCCTGTTATATGAAGCGGTTAAAACGAAAGGGGCGGATTCTACCATGCTTACCCCTTGGCGGCAGTGTGACGGTCACCTACGGAAATAGACATGTGAAGTTGCAAAACCATTCAATCCCATAGGCTATCTTGGGTCCCGGTTTTTGCCGCTCAGAGCCCTGAGCACGTATACTGTTCGGCTTTGCTGGTCGCTGGGGAAATGTACTGTGGATACCATCCTGATTCGTGGGGCACGCACCCACAACCTGAAGAACATTGACCTTGATCTGCCGCGTGACAAGTTGATCGTCATCACCGGGCTGTCGGGCTCGGGCAAATCTTCACTCGCTTTCGACACATTGTATGCCGAAGGCCAGAGGCGTTACGTCGAATCCTTGTCGGCTTATGCCCGTCAGTTTCTTTCGATGATGGAAAAACCCGATGTCGATCACATCGAGGGGCTTTCGCCGGCAATTTCAATCGAGCAGAAATCGACCTCCCACAACCCCCGTTCAACCGTGGGCACCATTACCGAGATATACGATTACCTGCGTCTGCTGTTTGCCCGTGTCGGTGAGCCTCGCTGCCCGGACCATGATCTGCCACTGGCGGCACAGACTGTCAGCCAGATGGTCGACCAGGTTCTGGCCATGCCCGAAGGCAACAAATTGATGCTGCTTGCACCGGTCATGCGTGAACGCAAGGGCGAACACCTGGCTCTCCTCGACGAGCTCCGTGCCCAGGGATTTGTCCGCGCCCGTATCAATGGACGGGTACACGATCTCGACGAAGCTCCAGCACTGGAAAAAAACCGCAAACACACCATCGAGGTGGTCGTTGATCGCTTCAAGGTGCGTGGCGATCTGCAGCTGCGTCTGGCCGAATCCTTCGAGACCTGCCTGAACCTGGCTGATGGAATTGCCATCATCGCGCCGATGGACAGTGAAGAAGGACAGGAAATCACCTTTAGCGCTCGCTTTGCCTGCCCCAAGTGCGGTCATTCCATCAGCGAGCTGGAACCGCGCCTGTTTTCCTTCAACAACCCCGCCGGCGCCTGCCCCACCTGCGACGGCCTGGGTGTTAAACAGTTCTTTGATGCCAAACGTCTGGTCAACAGCGAGCTGACATTGGCTGAAGGTGCGATCCGCGGCTGGGACAGGCGAAACGTCTACTACTTCCAGATGCTGAGCTCGCTGGCAGATCATTATGGTATCTCTCTCGACGAACCCTTCGCCGATCTGGCAGAAAAACACCAGAAGCTGGTACTGCATGGCACGGGTACCGAAAAGGTTTCGTTCCGCTACCTGAACGACCGTGGTGACATCGTAAAACGCGAACACCCCTTCGAAGGTATCGTGCCGAACCTTGAGCGCCGTTATCGTGAGACCGAGTCGCAGAGCGTTCGCGAAGAACTGGCCAAATACCTCAGCACCCAGCCCTGCCCTGCTTGCCATGGTGCGCGCCTGCGCCGTGAGGCCCGCCATGTATTCATTGATGGCCGCAACCTGCCAGGCGTAACAACGCTACCGGTTGGTGAAGCAGCTGAATACTTCGGTCAGCTTTCGCTGGACGGTAGCCGTGGCGAAATTGCCGAGAAGATCCTCAAGGAAATTCGCGCGCGCCTCATGTTCCTGGTCAACGTTGGGCTGGATTATCTGTCACTGGATCGCAGTGCCGACACTCTCTCCGGTGGCGAGGCCCAGCGAATTCGGTTGGCTAGTCAAATCGGCGCGGGCCTGGTAGGTGTGATGTATATCCTTGACGAACCATCCATCGGGCTGCACCAACGTGACAACGAACGTCTTCTTTCTACCCTGGTGCATCTGCGTGATATCGGCAATACCGTAATCGTTGTCGAGCATGACGAAGACGCCATCCGTCAGTCAGATTACGTAGTCGATATAGGTCCGGGCGCCGGCGTGCACGGTGGCCAGATCGTAGCCCAGGGCACGCCTCAGGAGGTCATGGATAACCCTAATTCCCTGACCGGACAATATCTGTCTGGCAAGGTGAAGATACCGGTACCGACCAAACGACATAAGCCAAAGAAAGATGGATGGTTGCAACTCAAGGGCGCCAAAGGCAATAACCTGCAGAACGTCACCCTCGAGATCCCGACCGGACTTATGACCTGCGTTACTGGCGTATCCGGCTCAGGCAAGTCGACCTTGATCAACAATACCCTGCATCCGATCACTGCTACAGAGCTCAATGGCGCAACAACCCTGGAAGCGGCTCCCTACGACAGCTTTCATGGCATGCACCACCTGGATAAGGTAGTAGATATTGATCAGAGCCCGATCGGTCGGACGCCGCGCTCCAACCCAGCTACCTACACCGGTCTTTTCACACCGATTCGCGAACTCTTCGCTGGCACGCAGGAAGCCCGCTCTCGTGGTTACAAGGCCGGCCGATTCTCATTCAACGTAAAGGGTGGGCGTTGCGAGGCTTGTCAGGGTGATGGTCTTATCAAGGTAGAGATGCATTTTCTGCCGGATATCTATGTGCCCTGCGACGTGTGCAAGAGCAAGCGTTACAACCGCGAGACGCTGGAGATCAAGTACAAGGGCAAGAACATCCATGAAGTACTGGAGTTCACCATCGAGGAAGCTCGGGAGTTCTTCGAAGCCGTACCTGCCCTTGCACGCAAGCTGCAAACGCTAATCGATGTGGGTCTGTCCTACATCCGTCTTGGTCAATCGGCCACCACACTTTCAGGCGGTGAAGCCCAGCGGGTCAAACTCGCCCGCGAGCTGTCCAAGCGCGATACCGGCAAGACGTTGTATATCCTGGACGAGCCCACTACCGGTCTGCACTTCGCCGACATTCAGCAATTGCTGGATGTACTGCACCGCCTGCGCGATCACGGCAATACGCTGGTGGTTATTGAGCACAACCTCGATGTGATCAAGACGGCGGACTGGATTGTCGACCTGGGGCCGGAAGGCGGCTCACGTGGAGGTAAGATCATTGCCACAGGTACACCGGAAGAAGTCGCTGCAATGGCGCACTCGCATACCGGTAGCTTCCTCGGGCCACTCCTGAAGCGGGATAGCTGAACCTAGGAGAACCGCTCAAGTTGCGGCTTGCGCAGAACTGGACTGCGCAGGGGCGGCCAGCCCTTTCCATGACCGTCGGAGCACAGGCGACCGCCATGGATGGCGGAAGAGCAGAAAATGCAGGAGCAATTTTCTGTCAGTGTGACGACGAGCCCCAGGGATGGCTTGTAGCGTGTCATGCGCAGCGCCCTCGTGCTCAGCCCACACACAGAAATGCCGTCATCCACTACAGCATCAAAACTTTAACAGCTCGAATCACAGACACAAAAAAACCGGACACAAGGTCCGGTTTTTTCTAGCGCATAGCTATCACTCTTCGCTGGCAGCAGCCAGGTCAGGGCGATCGACGAGCTCGACATAAGCCATGGGCGCAGAATCACCAGCGCGGAAACCGCACTTGAGAATACGCACATAACCGCCGGGACGTTCGGCATAACGCTTGCCCAGTTCATTGAACAGCTTGCCAACAGCTTCTTTGCTGCGGGTGCGGTCAAATGCCAGACGGCGATTGGCGACGGTATCTTCCTTCGCCAAGGTGATCAAGGGCTCGGCAACACGGCGCAATTCTTTGGCCTTGGGCAGAGTGGTTTTGATCAGTTCGTTTTCGAACAGCGACACCGCCATGTTCTGGAACATGGCATTACGGTGCGAGCTGGTCCGACTCAGGTGACGACCACTTTTACGATGACGCATCTCTCAATTCCTCGGTGTCAGGACGATCAGGCCGAAACCTTGTCGTCCTTCTTCAAGCTTGCAGGCGGCCAGTTGTCCAGACGCATACCCAATGACAGACCACGTGAAGCCAGAACGTCCTTGATCTCGGTCAAAGACTTCTTACCCAGGTTAGGGGTCTTCAGCAGTTCTACTTCGGTACGCTGGATCAGATCGCCAATATAGTAGATGTTTTCGGCTTTCAGACAGTTGGCTGAACGTACAGTCAGCTCAAGGTCATCAACCGGACGCAGCAGAATCGGATCAATCTCGTCTTCCTGCTGCTCAACAACGGGCTCGTTCTCACCTTTCAGATCAACGAAGGCGGCCAGCTGCTGTTGCAGGATGGTCGCAGCACGGCGGATAGCTTCTTCAGCATCCAGCGTACCGTTGGTTTCCAGGTCAATAACCAGCTTGTCCAGGTTGGTGCGCTGCTCGACACGGGCGCTCTCTACAACGTATGCCACGCGGCGAACCGGTGTATAAGTCGCATCAAGCTGCAGCCGGCCGATTGAGCGGCTTTCATCATCGTCAGTCTGACGTGCGTCAGCTGGCTCGTAACCACGGCCACGGGCCACGGTCAGTTTAAGATTCAGCGAACCATTGTCGGACAAGGTAGCAATCAGGTGGTCAGGATTGATGATTTCGACATCGTGATCCAGCTGAATGTCAGCTGCAGTCACCTGGCCCGGTCCTTTCTTGGACAGGGTCAGGGTCACATGATCACGGCCGTGCATCTTGACCGCCAAACCTTTCAGGTTCAGCAGAATCTCGATGACATCTTCCTGAACGCCTTCGATGGCGCTGTACTCATGCAAAACGCCGTCGATTTCCGCCTCTACCACAGCACAACCGGGCATGGAGGAGAGCAGAATACGACGAAGCGCATTGCCCAGGGTATGGCCGAAACCACGCTCAAGCGGCTCAAGAGTAATCTTGGCGCGCGTGGGCGAGGTTTCCTGTACGTCAATATGACGTGGTGTTAGAAACTCGGTAACCGAACTCTGCATGGGGGCACCTTTTGCTGTCTGACGCTTACTTGGAGTAAAGCTCGACGATCAAGTTCTCGTTGATGTCGGCGTACAGATCACTCCGTGAGGGCAGGCTTTTAAAGACACCTTCCTTCTTCGCTGCATCTACTTCCAACCACTCGGATTGGCCGCGTTGCGCTGCGAGCTCAAGAGAACCGCCGATACGCAACTGGTTCTTGGCCTTCTCGCGAACAGCAACTACGTCGCCTGGGGAAACCAGGAACGAAGCGATGTTTACGGTTTTGCCATTGACGCTGATTGCCTTGTGGGAAACCAGCTGACGCGATTCAGCGCGAGTTGAACCGAAACCCATACGATATACGACGTTATCCAGGCGACGCTCAAGCAGTTGCAGCAGGTTATCACCGGTCGGGCCTTTAAGACGGGCCGCTTCCTTGTAATAGTTGCTGAATTGACGCTCGAGGATGCCGTAGATACGACGAACTTTCTGTTTCTCGCGAAGCTGGGTGCCGTACTCGGAGAGACGACCACGACGCTGACCATGCACACCTGGAGGGCTATCCAGTTTGCACTTTGATTCGATAGCACGGGCGCCGCTCTTCAAGAACAGGTCAGTGCCTTCGCGACGAGACAGCTTACACTTGGGACCAATATATCTAGCCATTTCCGTCTCCTGGTTACACGCGGCGCTTTTTAGGCGGGCGACAGCCGTTATGTGGGATGGGGGTGACGTCGGTGATGCCGCTGATCTTGTAGCCACAAGAGTTCAGAGCACGAACAGCCGACTCACGACCCGGGCCTGGGCCCTTCACGTTAACGTCTAGGTTTTTCAGACCGTATTCCAAAGCAGCCTGACCAGCACGCTCCGCTGCAACCTGGGCAGCAAAGGGGGTGCTTTTACGCGAACCACGGAAACCGGAACCACCAGAAGTCGCCCAGCTCAGAGCGTTGCCCTGACGGTCGGTAATGGTAATGATGGTGTTGTTGAAAGACGCGTGGATGTGGGCAATCCCATCGACCACCGTCTTTTTGACTTTCTTACGTACACGAGCAGCAGGCTTAGCCATATCTGTATATTCCTTCGCGTTTACTTACGGATCGGCTTGCGCGGACCCTTACGGGTACGGGCGTTAGTCTTGGTACGCTGACCGCGGACTGGAAGGCCCTTACGGTGACGCAGACCACGATAACAACCGAGATCCATGAGACGCTTGACGTTCATGTTGATCGCACGACGCAGGTCACCTTCAGTGTTGTTCTTGCCCACCTCGGTGCGCAGCAGATCAACCTGCTCCTCGCTTAGATCCTTGATTTTTGCACTGGGCGCAATGCCAGTGGCCGCACAGATTTTCTGTGCCTTGGTTTGACCGATACCAAAGATATAGGTCAATGAGATAACAGTATGTTTGTTATCCGGGATGTTGACGCCTGCAATACG
>TARA_R110001606_G_scaffold71247_9_pt1 | contig 61811 bp, 60 predicted proteins | sample TARA_R110001606 | Tara Oceans TARA_R110001606 (sample SAMEA4398315) | marine metagenome | biome: Polar Biome; feature: [SRF] surface water layer (ENVO:00010504); material: water (ENVO:00002006), including particulate matter (ENVO:01000060) such as... | depth 5 m
CGCGTCGCGAACAGGGAGGAGACGTCAGGTTCCGATCAGGGCCAGCCACTCGTCCTCGGTCAGGACCGTCACGCCGTGCTTCACGGCGTCGGCCATCTTTGACCCTGCGCCCGGACCGGCGACCAGATAGTCGGTCTTCTTCGACACCGAGCCCGAGACCTTGGCACCGAGGGATTCGGCGCAGTCTTTCGCTTCCGTTCGGGTGAACTGCTCAAGCTGGCCCGTGAAGACGATATTCTTCCCGGTGAGGGAGCAGCTACGGAACGGCGTCGCGATGGGTCTAGCGACGGCTCCCGATTGAGGACGCGTCATCTTCCTACGATAAGGGGCGGCACTCGAGCACGGACTGTAATCTCCATGCCGCAGTTGTCCCATTGAAATGCCGGTCGCGGCCGCCATGCTTGGAAAACAGGTGGCATTGACGATCTGAGCTGCGGAAATCGCGACGGATGCGCAGGCGCGCGCATCTTCGGCGGCATCATGGTGGCGGAACTCGATACCAAGGTGGTGACAAACGTCGTTGAGCTTGGCGGTAGGAAGATCCGGCCATACGGCACGAGCAACATTCACGGTGCAGAGATAATCGAACGCCGGATACGAGAGACCATAGTGGTCGCAGGTGTTGCGAACGACGCTCACGTCGAACGATGCGTTGTGAGCAAGCACCACTCGCCCTGCTAGTCGAGGTGCTAGCAGGGCCAGAACGTCGGGGAACTCGTCAGCGTTTCGCACTTGATCCGGCCCAATGCCGTGAAAGGCTACGTTGAAGCTGGAGAACCTCATACCAGGTGGCCGAATATAGTGGTGCTCGACCGCCTCGATGATCCCGTTGTTGATCCAAGCGAGGCCGATCGAACAGGGGCTGGCTCGCTTTTCGTTCGCCGTTTCGAAGTCGATCGCCACCGCCTGCATCGCTTAACTCTCTATGGCTGCGCTATCAGGATTAACCACTCGTCTTCCGTCAAGACTTCAACGCCATTCTTGTGCGCGTCCGCGAGCTTCGACCCCGCTCCGGGACCTGCGACGAGATAATCCGTCTTTTTGGACACGGACCCAGACACCTTTGCTCCCAAACTTTCTGCGCGAGCCTTGGCCTCGTCGCGGGTAAATCGTTCAAGGGAGCCCGTAAAGACGACGGTCTTTCCCGCGACCGCAGTGTCGGTTGGTGGACGTTCGACTTCGAGTATCTTTAGTTCGGAGGCTAGATCCTTCACGGTCGCGCGATTTTGGGGCTCGTGGAAGAAGTGCGCCAAGGCTTCGGCCGCGACTTCGCCCACACCAGTGATCGCTGCGAGTTCCAAGAATTTCTCGCTCGGGGCGCTACTAGCTGCTTCCTTGGCCGTCCCTACGAAAGCCTGCCAAGAGCCGTAGTGGTCGGAAAGAGCCGTCCTCACCTTGTTCGGAAGCTTGGGGATTGCATGTCCAATTTTCTCTGAGAGCCGAGCCTCGAGCCAAGGGTCTTTTTGTTGGTCGAGTCCACCAAACTCTACGATTAGGGACTGATTGACCGGTCCAACGCCGTCCAACTTCGCCAATGCGCTCCAACTTGATCCTGGCAGTCCTTTGGCTGCTGCGTCGACGGCCGCTTCCAAGGCGGGCCATGATCTATAGGCGCGCGTGAGAGCGATAGACGTCTGCTCGCCGATGTCGCGGATACCCAAACCAAACAAGAACCGATCAAGCGCGATTTCGCGCCGAGCCTCTATGCTCTCGAGGAGGCCATCGACCTCCTTGAATGTGCGCTTGTCGTCAGCAATCGACTTCAAGACCTTCTTGCCGGTCTGAATTTCTCGCTGTCGTGCCAGTTCCTTCCGCTGTTCCAGGAAGACCTCGCGCAGTCTTTGGTCATGATCACGCAAGCGGAAGATGTCGCCCGGTCGGACCACCAACCCACTGTCGATCAACATTTCGAGCAGGCGCTCCCCCAATCCTTCGATATCAAACGCGCGACGGGATACGAAATGTTTGAGCCGTTCGAGTCGCTGTGCCCCGCAGATTAGGCCGCCGGTGCAGCGGCGACGTACCTCATCGCCCTCGCGTACAGCTTCGGATCCACAGACGGGGCAATGAGTGGGAAAGACGTAAGGGGCTGCGTCCGCCGGGCGCTCCTCGGTAACCACGCCGACGATCTGGGGGATCACATCCCCGGCACGCTGAACGATCACGGTGTCGCCGATGCGCACGTCCTTTCGGGCGATCTCATCCTCGTTATGCAGGGTGGCGTTGCGCACCACTACGCCGCCGACGGTGACCCGATGTAATCGCGCGACCGGTGTCAGCGAGCCGGTGCGGCCGACCTGGATGTCGATGTCTTCCAGCACGGTGTTCGCCTGTTCGGCCGGAAACTTGTGGGCGATGGCCCAGCGCGGGCTGCGGGCGACGAAGCCGAGGCGATCTTGCCAGTCCAGCCGGTCGACCTTGTAGACGACGCCGTCGATATCATAGCCCAGCGCGGCGCGGTCGGTCTGAAGGGCGTCATAGAGGGTGATCAGGCCCTCGGCCTCCTCGACCCGTCGGGAGCGGTCGTTGACCCGGAAACCCCAGCCTTCCAGTGCCTTCAGCGCCTCGGCCTGGGTTTCGGCGAACGGGGCGGAGACCTCACCCCAGGCGTAGGCGAAAAACTGCAGCGGACGCCGCGCCGTGACCGTCGGGTCCTTCTGGCGCAGCGAGCCGGCGGAGAAATTGCGCGGATTGGCATAGGTGCGCCGACCCTCGGCCTCGGCGGCGGCGTTGAAGGCGTCGAAGGCGGCATTGGGGGCATAGACTTCGCCCCGCACCTCGATGACGTCGGGCCAGCCGGAGCCGGACAGGCGTTCGGGGATGTCGGCGAGTGTGCGCAGGTTGGCGGTGACGTCCTCGCCGGTACGGCCGTCGCCGCGGGTCGCGCCGCGGATCAGAACGCCCTTTTCATAGCGCAGGCTGGCGGACAGGCCGTCGATCTTGGGCTCGGCCACGAAGGCGACGGGCTCTTCGGCCGGCAGTTTCAGGAAGCGCCGGACCCGGGCCACGAAGTCGGCGACCTCGCCTGCGTCGAAGGCATTGTCCAGCGAAAGCATGGGCACGCCATGGCGCACCTCGGCGAACTGGGTCGAAACCGGGGCTCCGACGGTCTGTGACGGCGTGTCGGCACCACTCAGGCCCGGGAACCGGGTCTCGATTGCCAGAGCCCGGCGCTTCAGCGCGTCATAGTCGGCGTCGCTGATTTGCGGCGCATCCTCGGTGAAATACAGAGCGTTGTGGCCGGCGATTTCGCTCGCCAGCCGATTCAGCTCGGTGCGGGCCTGGTCTTCGCTCAACTGGTCGACGGTGGGCAGGGCCATGGGAATCGCGCAGGGTCCGGAAGGGTGTTCTTTCTAGCACCCTGAGGCTGTGGTGCGAGGCCGCGGATAGCGTATTGGCGGCGATTGTCGTCATGACAGGAAGTTAATCTGACGCGGAGCCCCGGGCTCGCTAGCGTGCCGGCCGATCTTCAGGAGCCATCATGCGTCTGTCCCGTCTTTCCCGCCCCCTGCTGCCGCTCGCTGCGGCTCTGATGCTGTCGGGCTGTTCGTTGTTGGGCGGGACCGGGGAAGTGGCGGGGCCCCCGGCTGCCGCACCGGAGGTTACCAATGCGCAGTTGCTGGCAGATGTCCGGATTCTTTCAGCCGATGACATGGAGGGACGCGACACCGGCGCACCGGGCGGCGAACGGGCCCGCAGCTATATCGTCGCCCGTCTTGAAGCCCTGGGCGTGGCCGCGCCGGGCATGGGGCGGCTGCAGACGTTCGAGGCCCGCGGCCGCACCCGCGAGGGGGTCAAGACCTTCAACGGCACCAATATCATCGGCGTGATCCCCGGTACGCGGGTCGGCGGCCGCTATATCGTGGTCACCGCCCACTACGACCACGTCGGGGTCAATGACGGTCAGGTCTTCAACGGGGCCGACGACAATGCCTCGGGCGTCGCCACCATGCTGGCCCTGGCGGCCGAGTTGAAGCGCACCCCCCCGGAGCACAGCGTTCTGTTCGTGGCCCTCGACGGCGAGGAACGCGGCCTGCTGGGGGCGACCCATTTCGTTGAGGCCCCACCGGTGCCGCTGGAGTCGATCAGTCTGAACCTGAATTTCGACATGACCGCTCGCGCCGAGACCGACGGCAAGCTGTGGGTTACCGGCACCTGGCAGAACCCGAACCTGCGACCGATACTGGAGCCCATACCGGCCGACGGCGCTGTGGCCCTAGCCTTCGGCAAGGACACGCCGCAGGACACCGGCGAGGACAACTGGGTCGAGGCCTCGGACCATGCGGCATTTTACCGCGCCGGGGTCCCGTTCCTGTATCTGGGGGTCAACTATCACGCCGACTATCACCGCCCCAGCGACGACTTTGAGCGCATCACACCCTCGGTCTTCATCAGTGCGACAGCCGTGTCGATCGCCGCCTTCCACGCCCTGGACCGCGCCCTGGATCGGTAACTGGCTGGTTGCGCCCGCGGCTGTTCCGGTTCATCCCGGGAACTGTGTTGCGGGGTGATTTGACGATGGCGACGAAGAGTCTGGACCTGCGCAAGGTCCAGTTGATCCGCAAGGCCGTACTTCTGGTCGGAATTATTGGCCTGCTGGCCCTGGCGGCCGTGACCGGCACAATCGGCGGGGAAACCCTGCTGCATGAGTGGCTGGAGTCCTTCGGCCTGCTGCTGATCGCCATCTGCATCGTCGGCCGGGCCTGGTGCTCTCTCTATATCGGCGGGCGCAAGAAGGCCGAGATCGTCGACCGTGGTCCCTATTCGATCAGCCGCAATCCCCTCTATGTGTTCAGCTTCATGGGAGCCTTCGGCATGGGGGCCCAGTCCGGCAGCGTCACCATCGCCATGCTGTTCCTGCTGGTCACCGTCGGGGTCTTCTATCTGACGGTGAAGCGGGAAGAGACCTGGCTGGCGGGCGAATTTGGTGAGGTTTACGAGGCCTACAGGCAGCGGACCCCACGCTTTTGGCCTAATTTCTCGCGCTGGAAGGACCAGGACACGCTGGAGGTTCGACCGACCTTTTTCCTGACCACCCTGCGCGACGGCATGGTCATGCTGCTGGCCGTGCCGCTGTTTGAATGGATCGAGACCAGTCAGCACGCCGGCTGGCTGGCGACCCTGATCCACCTACCCTGAGGACCGATATGCGTCTGGTCCGGTCCTTCACAGTCGTCGGGGTTCTGCTGCTGATGACCGTGGCCGGTTGCGATCAACCGGTCGAGCGGTCAGGCGAGCCGGCGGCCCGCTCTGCCTTCACCCACGACATCAGCGCTGACCAATCGGGCTACTACCGGCCCCTGACGCCGGTCCGCAGCGGCGACTGGACCCTGAGCCATCTGTTCATCGGACAGGCGGCCGAGTTCTCGGCGTGGGAGGCGGGTGAACGGATCGCGGGCCTGGCACCGGCCATGCTGGAATTCGAGGATGCGGCCAGAGTTCGGACCCGGGTTGTCCCGTCGCGCTATACGGTCACCGACACCACGATCCGCTTCACGGGCCGGTCGGCGGATCTGGGCGAGGTCACGTTCGACGGACGGCTTGACCCCGATGCCCTGGCCACGGCCCGGCGCAATCTGGGCGATGAGGGGGCGGTCGTGACCGGCACCCTGAAGGTCGGTGGCCGGACGATCAGCGGGGTTCAGCTCCGCTGGTGGGCGGGGGACTGAGCCCCCGCCGTCTTCAGATCAGCTGACCGTCGCCTTGACGATCTTGCCCGGCGCGCGGGGCGGCTCGCCCTTGGGCAGGGCATCGACGTGATCCATGCCTTCGGTGACTTCACCCCAGACGGTGTACTGACCGTCGAGGAAGGAAGCGTCGTCCAGGCAGATGAAGAACTGGCTGTTGGCGCTGTTGGGATCCGAGGTCCGGGCCATCGAACAGACGCCGCGGGCATGCTTCTCTTTCGAGAACTCGGCCTTCAGGTTCGGCTTGGTCGAACCCGAGGTCCCCGTGCCGGTCGGATCGCCGCCCTGCGCCATGAAGCCGGGGATCACGCGGTGAAAGACGACGCCGTCGTAAAAGCCGTCCGAGGCCAGCTCGGAAATGCGCGCGACATGGCCCGGGGCCAGGTCAGGGCGCAGCTTGATGACCACGTCGCCGGTGTCGAGAGTTAAGGTCAGGGTTTGATCGGCCATCGGCACGCTCCATTTGATTATGCGCGGGACATAGCCCGCAAAGGTCGTGGGGGCTATGTGGGAACGATGAGTGAAGACGAAAAGCCCGCTGACAAGCCGCCCGAACGCCGCCGTATGGTGAAATTGCCCACGGGCGGGACCGCTGCCGGTCGCAGCATGGGCGCAAAAATGAAGACGGCCGACGACAAATCGATGTCGAGCCAGCAATGGATCAAGCGTCAGCTGTCGGACAAATGGTCGGTTCGGGCCCGGGCTGAGGGCTATCGCAGTCGAGCGGCCTTCAAGCTGATCGGGATCGACGATCGCTTCCGCCTGATCCGCAAGGGCAGCCGGGTCATCGACCTGGGCGCGGCCCCCGGCGGCTGGGTCCAGGTGGCCCTTGCGCGCGGCGCGGCCAGTGTGGTCGGCGTCGACCTGCTGATGATCGAGCCGATCGCCGGTGCGATCCTGCTACAGGCCGATTTTACCCATCCGGGCGTCGATGAGGAGATGCTGGAGCTGCTGGGCGGGGCACCGGACCTGGTGTTGTCCGACATGGCCCACAACACCGTCGGCCACCGCCAGACCGATCACCTGAAGATCATCGCCCTGATCGAAATCGCCGCCGATTTCGCCATCCGCACCCTGAAGCCCGGCGGTCATTTCGTGACCAAGAATTTCCAGGGCGGCGACGGCGGCGGGGTTCTGGCCCGGCTGCGCGAGGAGTTCGAGACGGTCAAGTACGTCAAGCCCGAAGCCAGCCGCAAGGACAGCGCCGAGGTCTTCCTGGTGGCGATGAACAAACGCTAGGGTCCGTCCCGGCACCGTGCCGATTGCGCGACGGACCGTCTCGGGTAATGTCCGTTCGCCTCAGGATAAGGACCGTTCCCCAATGCGCCTTCGTTCCATCTCGCTCGCCGCCCTTCTGGCCGCGATCGCTCCCGCCGCGCCCGCACTGGCGCAGACCGCCGCCTCGCCCGGGGCCGCGACGTCGGCCCAGGCCCCTGAACTGCAAGCCGCGCCGGTCGCCGAGCTGGTGTCGGAAGTCGACATTCCCTGGAAGCGGTTCACGCTGGACAACGGCCTGACGGTGATCGTGCACGAAGACCGCAAGGCCCCGGTGGTGGCGGTTTCGGTCTGGTACAACGTCGGCTCCAAGGACGAGCCGGCCGGGTCGACCGGCTTCGCCCACCTCTTCGAGCACCTGATGTTCGGCGGATCCGAGAACGCAACGGGCAGCTATCTGGGCCGGATGCGGAATCTGGGGCCGAGCAACCTGAACGGTACGACCTGGTTCGACCGCACCAACTATTTCGAGACCGTCCCGACGCCGGCGCTGGAGCAGGCGTTGTTCCTGGAAAGCGATCGGATGGGCTATCTGCTCGGCGAGGTTGGTCAGGACGTGCTCGATCTGCAGCGCGGCGTGGTCCAGAACGAGAAGCGCCAGGGCGACAACCAGCCGTACGGTCTGTTCGAATACGCCCAGCTGGAAGCCCTGTTTCCTGAAGGTCATCCCTATCGCCACTCGACCATCGGCTCGATGGCCGATCTGGATGCCGCCAGTCTGGAGACGGTGCGCAACTGGTTCCGCGACAACTATGGCCCGAACAACGCCATCGTCGTGCTCTCGGGCGACATCGACGAGGCCACCGCCCGTCCGCTGATGGAGCGCTATTTCGGGGCCATCGCGCGTGGGCCGGTCAACACCCCCGCCGAGGCCGATGTCCCGACCCTGGCCGCGCCGGTCGTTGAGGTCATGCACGACCGTGTCGCCACCACCCGCCTGACCCGCAGCTGGGCCGTGCCCGGCCTTTTGAGCGACGACGCCGTGCCGCTGTCGGTCGCTGCCTCCGTGCTGGGCGGTCTTGCCTCGTCACGCCTCGACAACCAGCTGGTGCGCGGTGAACAGACGGCCGTTCAGGTGTCGTCGTACGTGTCGGACTTCCATCGCGTCGGCATCTTCGACATCTCGGTCAATGTGAAGCCCGGCCAGGATGCCGCCGAGGTGGGCGCTCGTCTGGACGCCATCGTCGCCGACTTCATCGCCCAAGGGCCGACCGAGGAAGAGGTCGCCCGCGTCGCCACCCAGTATGTTTCGCGCCGCATTCAGAGCCTGGAACAGGTCAACGGCAAGGCCAATGTCCTGGCCGAAGGCCAGCTGTATGCCGGCGATCCGGACCACTACAAGACGGAGCTGGCTCAATACGCTTCGGTCACCCCGGCCCAGGTCACCGCGGCCATGCAGCGCTGGCTTACCCGTCCGGTGTTCAACCTGACCATCGCCCCCGGCGACCGGGAAGCCTACGAAGAGGCCGCCCCTTCGGGTGCCGAGCCGGTGCCGGCCGCGGAAATCCAGCGTGTCGCCCGTGATCCCATGCCGCCGATCGGCGATGTTCAGGATTTGCAGTTCCCCGCCGTCGAACGCGCGAGCCTGTCGAACGGCATGCAGATCGTCTACGCCCATGTCGACACTGTGCCGGTGACCCGCGTGGCGGTTGAGTTCAACGCCGGCTATGCGGCCGACCGGGTTGACCGCATTGGCGCGCACAGCCTGATGCTGGATCTGCTGGACGAGGGGACCACTACCCGCGATGCCAACCAGCTGGCTGAGGAGCAGGAACGCCTCGGTGCCTCGCTCAACGTCGGGGCCTCGATGGACCGGAGCGCGGCCAATCTGTCGGTCGTGACCGCCAACCTGGCCCCGTCTCTGACCTTGATGGCGGACGTGCTGCGTCACCCGGCCTTCGCGCCGTCGGAGGTCGAGCGTCTGCGGGCCCAGCGGCTGGCCGCCCTGGCCAGCGAAGCGACCCAGCCGGGGGCCATGGCTGCCCGCGCCTTGCCGCCGCTTCTGTACGGTGCCGACAGCCCCTATGGCCGGTCCTTCACGGGTACGGGCGACGCGGCCACGGTCAACGCCCTGACCCGGGCTGATCTGGTTCAGGAGCATGACACCTGGGTGCGTCCGGACAATGCGACGATCTTCGTCGTGTCCAACCTGCCCCTGTCACAGGTTAAGGCTGAGCTGGAGGCCGCCTTCGGTGACTGGCGCACGCCCGCCGCGCCGAAGGGGACAAAAGCGTTCAGCGACGCCGTGCCGGCGCCCGCGAACCGGATCGTCCTGATCGATCGTCCGCAGTCACCGCAATCGCTGATCTATGGCGGGGCGGTGCTGCCGGTGTCGGGCACCGACGACCTGCTGACCCTGAACTCGGCCAATTCGATCCTCGGCTCGGACTTCCTGTCGCGAATCAACGCCGATCTTCGCGAAACCAAGGGCTGGTCCTACGGCGTGCGGGGCAATGTCACCGCGCTGGAGCACCGCGTCCCCTATATCGTCAACGCCCCGGTGCAGGCCGATCGTACGGGCGAATCGGTGGCGGCCCTGATCGCCCAGTACGACCGGTTCCTCGACGTCGACGGCGTCACGCCGCAGGAGCTGGAGCGGACCATCAACGGCAACACCCGCCAGCTGGCCGGTGGTTATGAAACCTCGGCGCAGATCCTGGGGGCGCTGCGGTCCAACGCCCTTTACGGTCGTCCGGACGACTATCAGACGACCATCGCAAGCCGCACCCGCGCACTGACGGCGGCCCAGATGGACGAAGCGGCCCGACAGGTCATCCATCCGGACCAGTTCGTCTGGATCGTGGTCGGCGATGCCGCGGTCGTTCGGCCGCAGCTGGAGGCCCTGGGTCTGCCGCTGGAGGTGCGTCCGGCGCAGTAGCGGGCGATCGGTGAAGGGGGGTCTGTTCAGCCCCCGCCATGGCCGGCCGGGGCGGAGGCCGGCGTGGTGTCCCCCTGCCAGGCCTTCCTCGCCTCGATCCGCGACCAGATCCGGTCGTGGGCGGTGAAGAACACCGTCTGCACCAGCGGCTCGATCGTGCCGATGGCCAGGGCAATGCGCCAGTCGCGGGTCAGGGCGAAGGCCACGCTGACGGCGACGACGAAATGCATCAGGCCGTAGGTGACGGACTTGACCGCGATCTGCCGGAACGAGCGGGGCAGGGTGTGGCTGTGGCCGCACTGGCCGTGCGATCGGCTCTGTTCCCCGGGGGCCATGATCTGCAGCCGGGCAGTGAAGGCCTCGGATGCCTCTTCCAGTCGTGACAGCATCCGACGCCGCTCGATCCGGTGCCAGATCCGGTCGTGGATCGAATAGGCGAGGGTCTGGAAGACCGGCTCGACCACCCCGACCGCCAGCGCCAGTCGCCAGTCGCGGGTGATGGCCAGGGACACCAGCACGGCGACCACCAGGTGCATCAGGCCATAGCTCGCGATCTTGAGCGCGAGGCGACGGGCCGTGGTGATAATTATGCGAACCATTCTTAACTGGATGTGGGGTCGCGGCCGCACAGCGCAAGCCTTTTGACCCTATCGTAAGGATAGATCGCGTGAGCCCTTGCGGTTCCGGGGGCATGACCGCTATACGCGGCCCGCAAAACGGAGACTCCTCATGGAGATACGCGAAGGGCTTACCTTCGACGATGTTTTGCTTGAACCCGGCCCGTCGGAGGTCATGCCTGCAGAGGCAGATGTCTCCACCCGCCTGACTCGCAACATCAGTCTGAACATCCCGCTGACCTCGTCGGCGATGGATACGGTGACCGAGAGCCGGCTGGCCATTGCCATGGCCCAGGCCGGAGGTCTGGGCGTGCTGCACCGGAACATGACGGTCGACGAACAGGCCGAGCAGGTTCGCGTGGTCAAACGCTACGAAAGCGGCATGGTCATCAACCCGGTGACCATCACGCCGCAGACGACGTTGGGCGAGGTCCGCGAGATCGTGGCCCGCAAAAAAATCTCGGGTTTCCCGGTGGTCGACCCCAAGACGGGCCGGCTGGTCGGCATCCTGACCAATCGCGACACGCGCTTCGACACCGATCCGAACCGCAAGGCCATCGAGATGATGACCACCGGCGATTTGATCACCGTGCGTGAAGGCGCAGGCCGTGAAGAGGCCCTGGCCCTGCTGCGCGATCGCAAGATCGAGCGGGTCATCGTCGTCGACGAGGACTATCGCGCCACCGGCCTGATCACGATGAAGGATATCGAGAAGTCGCAGGCCTTCCCCCACGCGGCCAAGGACGATCAGGGGCGGCTGCTGGTCGGGGCCGCCTCGACCGTCGGTGACGCCGGTTACGAGCGGGCCATGGCCCTGGCCGAGGCCGGGGTCGACGTGGTCGTCATCGATACCGCCCACGGCCATTCGATCCAGGTCTCGCGCGTGGTCGAGCGTATCAAGCGCGAATCCAACCGCATCCAGATCATCGCCGGCAATGTCGCCACCTATGACGCCGCCCGCGCCCTGATCGACGCCGGGGCCGACGCGGTGAAGGTCGGCATCGGTCCGGGCAGTATCTGCACCACCCGCATCGTCGCCGGTGTCGGCGTGCCGCAGCTGACCGCGATCATGGAGGCGGCCCGCGCGGCCCGGGACTCGGGCGCGCCGGTCATTGCCGATGGTGGCATCAAATATTCCGGCGACCTGGCCAAGGCCATCGCGGCGGGGGCCTCGTGCGCCATGATGGGTTCGATGTTCGCGGGCACGGACGAGAGCCCGGGCGAGACCTTCCTGTACCAGGGCCGGTCGTACAAATCGTACCGCGGCATGGGCTCGGTCGGGGCCATGGGCGCGGGTTCGGCGGACCGCTATTTCCAGAAGGAAGTCGAGGACAGCCAGAAGCTGGTGCCCGAGGGCATCGAGGGCCAGACCCCCTACAAGGGGCCGATCGGTCCGGTGCTGCACCAGATGGTCGGGGGGCTGCGTGCCGCCATGGGCTATGTCGGGGCGGCCACCATCGCCGACTTCCAGGCGCGGGCGAAATTCATCCGCATCACCGGAGCCGGCCTGCGCGAGAGCCATGTCCACGACGTGATGATCACCCGCGAAGCGCCGAACTACCGGCAGGGCTAGGAGCACGACCATGCAGCTGACGCCCGAATTCATGACCCTGGCCGGGGTGTTGATCCTGACGCTGGTGCAGATTCTGCTAGCCGCCACGGCCCGCACGGCCGAGCTGGGGCTGAAATGGAACGCCGGAGCCCGCGACGGCGATTGCGCCCCTCCCGGCAAGCTGGCCGGGCGCCTGCTGCGGGCCCAGGCCAATCTGTTCGAAACCCTGCCGATCTTCATCGCCGCCATCCTTATGGCGCAGATGACGGCCAGGGATGGAACCAGCCTGACCCTGATCGGCAGCCTCCTCTATCTGTTCGGCCGTCTGCTCTATCTGCCGCTCTATGCCTTCGGCGTCGCCTACATCCGCAGCCTGGCCTGGTTCGTTTCCCTGGTCGGTCTGGTGATGCTCATCGCCGCCCTTTTTGTTTGAAAGCCTGATTTGACCCCCGCCGCACGCCTCACCGCCGCCGCCTCCGTTCTCGACAGCATCGCCCAGGGCCGGTCTCCGGCCGAGGTCGTGCTCAAGGCCTGGGGACAGGCTAATCGCTATGCCGGGTCGGGTGACCGCCGGGCCGTGGCCGAGCGGGTCTATGACGTGCTGCGCAGCCGCGCGCGGATGGTCTGGACCATGGGTGGGCGCGAGGACGGGCGGGCGCTGGTGATCGGCTCCCTGTCGGTGCTGGACGGCCTGACGCTCGAGGAGATCGAGGCCCTGCACAGCGGCGACGGCTACGGCCCGCGTCCGCTGTCGAAACAGGAACGTGCCCGTCTGGCGGCCGTGCCCGGCGACATGCCTGAGGGCGTCGCCGCCGGTGTGCCGGAGTTCGTGGTCGAGGATTTCAAGACCACTTATGGCGACCGCTGGTTCGAGGAGGCCCACGCCCTGATGGACCGGGCCCCCGTCGATCTGCGGGTCAACGGGACCAGGACCACGGTCGAGGCGGTGATGACCGAGTTGCGCGAAGCCGGTCTGCAGCCGACCCGCACGCCGTGGTCGACCTGGGGCCTGCGTCTGTCGTCGGACCCGGCTCCCAATGTTCTGGCGCTGGATGCCTTTCAGTCGGGGCGGGTCGAGATTCAGGATGAGGGCAGCCAGCTGGTCTGCTGGCTGGCCGGGGCCGCGCCGGGCCTGACGGTGGTCGACTATTGCGCCGGTGGTGGTGGCAAGACCGTGGGTCTGGCCCAGACCATGGGCGGGCAGGGCAATCTGATCGGCTGTGACGTGGTGCAGAAGCGGCTGGACAATATCCGCCCGCGTCTGGCCCGCGCCGGGGTCGAGGCTGACCTGCGCCTGCTGGGCCAGAACGGCGGCGGGGTCGAGGACCTGAACGGCAAGGCCAATCTGGTCTTCGTCGACGCGCCCTGCAGCGGGACCGGGACCTGGCGTCGCCGCCCCGAGGACGCCTGGCGGATGAAGGTCGAGGAGGTCGAGCGCATGAATGCCCTGCAGACCCGTATCCTGGCCCAGGCCGTGCGGCTGGTGCGGCCCGGCGGTCGTCTGGCCTATGTCACCTGTTCGATGCTGCGTGGCGAGAACGAAGCCACAATGGACGGCTTCGAGGAGGACCACCCCGGATTCCGTCCGGTGCCGATCGCCCGTCTGCTGGATGGCCCGGGCCTGACCCCGGCGGCCCGCACCCGTCTGGCCGAGCTGGCCGACGGCGGCAACCGCCTGCGCATGTCGCCGGCCTCGACCGGGACCGACGGCTTCTTCTTCGCCCTGTTCGAGCGGCAGCGGTGAGCCGATCGATCCAGACCCACGCGCCTTTCCGGACGGAGCCCGCATGACCCCGCAAAACCACCAGAAGGTCCTGATCGTCGACTTCGGCAGCCAGGTGACCCAGCTGATCGCCCGCCGTCTGCGCGAGGCCAACGTCTATTGCGAGATCCATCCCTACGCCAAGGCGGAAGCGGCGCTGGCGGCCATGAATCCGGCGGCGATCATCCTGTCCGGCGGTCCCGAGAGCGTGCACGAGGCGGGCAGCCCGCGCGCGCCACAGGGGGTGTTTGAGGCCGGGGTCCCGGTGCTGGGCATCTGCTACGGCGAGATGACGATGTGCGAGCAGCTGGGTGGCAAGGTCGAGGGCGGCCATCATCGTGAATTCGGTCGGGCCGAGATCACGGTGCAGACCGAATCCCCTCTGCTGGCCGGCCTCGCCGCCGTCGGCGAGGATGAGACCGTCTGGATGAGCCACGGCGACAAGATCGTCGCCATCCCCGAGGGCTTCCATGCCGTCGCCACCTCGGCCGGCTCGCCCTATGCGGTGATCGCCGACGAGGCCCGCCGCTTCTACGGCGTTCAGTTCCACCCCGAGGTGATGCACACCCCGCGCGGCGCGACGATGCTGAAGAATTTCACCCATGGCATCGCCGGCCTGACCGGCGACTGGACCATGGCCGCCTATCGCGACGAGAAGATCGCCCAGATCCGCGAACAGGTCGGATCGGCCAGGGTCGTCTGCGGCCTGTCGGGCGGCGTCGACTCCTCCGTGGCCGCGGTGCTGATCCATGAGGCCATCGGCGATCAGCTGACCTGCGTCTTCGTCGACACCGGGCTCCTGCGGAAGGACGAGGCGACCCAGGTCACCACCCTGTTCCGCGAACACTACAACATCCCGCTGGTCCACGTTGATGCGTCGAAGGAATTCCTCGGCGAACTGGCCGGGGTTTCGGATCCCGAGACCAAGCGCAAGATCATCGGTCGGGTCTTCATCGAGATTTTTGACCGCGAGGCGGGCAAGATCGATGGAGCCGAATTCCTCGCCCAGGGCACCCTGTATCCGGATGTGATCGAGAGCGTGTCGTCGTCCAGCGGTAAGGCCCATGTCATCAAGAGCCACCACAATGTCGGCGGCCTGCCGGACTTCATGAAGCTGAAGCTGGTCGAGCCGCTGCGCGAACTGTTCAAGGACGAGGTCCGGGCCCTGGGCCGCGAACTGGGCCTGACGGATGCGTTCGTGGGCCGCCACCCCTTCCCGGGACCGGGTCTGGCCATCCGCATCCCCGGCGAGATCACGCCCGAGGCCGTGGCCACCCTGCAGCAGGCCGACGCCATCTATCTGGACGAAATCCGCAAGGCCGGCCTGTACGACAGCATCTGGCAGGCCTTCGCCGTGCTGCTGCCGGTCAAGACCGTCGGGGTGATGGGCGACGCCCGCACCTATGAAAAGGTGCTGGCCCTGCGCGCCGTCAGTTCGACCGACGGCATGACCGCCGACTTTTACGAATTTCCCTGGGCTGTGCTGGGCAAATGCGCGACGCGGATCGTCAATGAGGTGAGGGGCGTCAACCGCGTCGTCTATGACGTGACCAGCAAGCCGCCCGGCACCATCGAGTGGGAATAGTCCCGACCCTTCGGTAGCATTCGGTATCGCTTCCGAAGCCGCCTCTAAAGGGCTGACAACATTGTGAATTCTGTCGAGACCCTTCGGAGCCATTCGGAGGGTCTTTTTTCGTTTTGTCGGACTGCCCGACGGTACGCCGCTGCATTGATCTGGCGGACTCGGGCTCATACCGTCCTGACATCGGGCCAAGCCCTGACGGTATTCATTTCCAGCAAGTCTCTGAAATGGATGAGAAAAAGCTGTCTTGGCGCGCCCGAATTCGAGGACCGACAGCCAGAGGCGATTATACCGTGCTAACCGACACCGCACTGAAGAATTTGCGTCCGAAAGCAAGGGCTTACAAGAGTACCGACAGGGACGGTATGTACGTCTATGTCTCGACGGGCGGCGCGATCTCATTCCGCTACGACTATCGGTTCAACGGCCGTCGAGAGACCATGACGCTCGGGCGTTACGGTCGGGCCGGGCTGACGCTGGCCCAAGCCCGCGAGCGGCTGATCGAGGTGAAGAAGGCGATCGCAGACGGGGTATCGCCCGCCGTTGAAAAGCAGCGCGCCAAACGTCGCTTGAAGGAAGCTCACGATTTCGCACAGGTCGCCCAGGGCTGGATGGACCGCGCGCCGATGGCGGACAGCACCCGCGACATGCGCCGGGCGATCTTCAATCGGGACATCCTGCCGAAGTGGAAGAACCGTCTGCTAAGCGAGATTACACCTGACGACCTGCGGGCCCACTGCAAGGCGATTGTAGATCGCGGCGCGCCCGCCACGGCGATCCATGTCCGGGATATCGTCAAACAGATCTACGGCTGGGCCATCCTCCACGGCGAGAAGATCGACAACCCTGCGGATGACGTGGGTCCGGCTTCGATCGCCACGTTCCGACCGCGCGATCGGTCACTCACCCCAGCCGAAATCCGCATCATGCTGATGCTCCTCGGCGAGGTGGCGACTCTGCCGACTATCAGGCTCGGCCTGAAGTTCATCCTGCTCAGCATGGTTCGGAAGAGCGAACTTCAGGACGGGGTATGGACCGAGGTGGATTTCGACAATGCGGTCTGGTCGATCCCGGCGGCGCGCATGAAGCGCTCACGCCCTCACAACGTCTACCTCTCCACCCAGATGCTCGACATTCTAGTCGCCCTGAAGACCTGCGCCGGCAACTCGAAATATATCCTGCCGTCGCGCTACGACGCCGATGCGCCGATGTCGCGGGCGACCTTCAATCGCGTCACCAGTGCGATCGCTGAAAGGGCCGGAAAGGGTGACCTTCCGCTCGAGCCCTTCACCGTCCACGACTTGCGCCGGACGGCCTCGACCCTGCTACACGAGATGGGCTTCAACTCGGACTGGATCGAGAAAGGACTGGCTCACGAAGAACGATCTTCGCGAGGCGTCTACAACAAGGCGGAGTTCGAGGCCCAGCGCCGCCACATGGCGCAGGAATGGTCGAACGCCGTGGACGCCTGGGAAGCGGGCCGCGCCTACACGCCGGTTCTGGCCGTGTCAGAGGTCAGCGCACCGCGTTTCGATCCGAAGTTCTGAACGGCCACCTCACAGACCCGCACACAAAATCTGACCCCCGTGGACAAAGAAGACCAGGGGGTGGTTGTACTCCAATAGCGTCATGCGACACGGCGTCCTGAAACGCGCGGCGTGCTTATTCGGGGGACAGTGGCGACCGGGGCGGAGGGACGATGGCGTCCGGGGGTATGGGCGCCTATGTCCAGGGGAGAGGCGGGCCCAAACCATTCCGTTCAACGGTTTGAAGGTCCATTGTATCGGCTCAATCGATGAGATCAACCATGAGCGAAACCACCAACAAGGTCGTCCCCCTCCGTCCCCCCGCCACGCCTGAGACCTCGCGCAAGGTTCTGGAGAAGCGGTGGACCAAGGGCGTAATCGACCCAGGCTTCACCTTCGTCCCTTCGGTCCTGCTCCGAGCCCAGGCTCGCCTGCACATCAACGCCACCGAACTCGCGGTGCTGATGCACCTGATCGACCACTGGTGGGAGGACGAGGAGATGCCGTTCCCCTCGAAGCGCAGGCTGGCTGAACGCCTCAGCGTGTCGGACAAGACCGTCCAGCGCGCCATCAAACGCCTCGAAGACGAAGGTCTTGTCCGTCGGATCGTGCGTCGCCATTCCAGCGGAGGGCAGGCCAGCAACATCTATGACCTCAAGCCCCTGGTCGAGAAGCTTAAGCCGATCGCCAAGGACATGATCGACGCGCGCGACAAGGCCGCGGCCACCAAGCGCGCGGCCGTTCGGCCGGGACTGCGCAAGCGGTCGCCGGACCTGTCCGGACTATAGATCATGGCCGGGCCGTACTTTCCGCCGCTGGAGGTCGCGGGGCAGACGCTCGCGTTCGATCATCTCGAGCCCTTCGTGCTCGAGATGGCGACCCAGTCGCGTCCGAACGGCGTAAAGATCGATGTCCGGTTCAGCAACCACTGCTTCAGCGAAACCTTCGACGCCGCCCGGCACGACGACAACGCGGTGGCGGTCTGGGACGGCCCGAGGCGGCGCGTCTTCTGTCCGATCCGCTATGGGCTGTCGCAAGCGCTGCCGCATATCCTGAAAGGTCTGCCGACCGCGCATGTCTATCAGACCCCGGAGGCGAACTTCCTGCGGATCGGTGTGCGCAACGACGGCGGAGCAGGGGACTACAGGGTCTTCTTCAGGGTCAAGCGGGGCACCGGCGCCGGCGTCGATCTCAAGCTCTTCGTGGAAAGCGCCTACAGCCCTGAACCGGCGCAGGCGCTCGCCATCGCCCACATGAGCAAGGTTCGCTTCGCCGTGCTGATCGACAAGACGCTGAAGGGCGAGAAGCTGAAGTTTCACCGGAAAAGATAAGGGCGCCCGGAGGCGCCCTTATCAGAAGTCACTCGGTAGCCGCTTCCGGGACCGAAATCCCTATCTCGCTCACGCGTGGACCTCCGAAGAGGCGGGTGAGGCTGTTTCAACCGATCTGGCCTCGGGAGGACATATAAGTCCTGGGGGTGAAGAAATCAATCATCGCCCCTGGACGCCCCTGTCCCGGTCTCCGGGTCACTGCCGTCCCCTGATGAAGCATTCTATGACCAGCTCGCTGATTTCTGAAGCTGGAAGCGCTCAGAGGTGCGGCCGGCAGGCGCCCGGCGCGTCGTGGACGGGGCGTGATCGGCGTAGGCGCACATCCGGGGCCTTGGCTGGCGTTACGGGCGTGCGGCGACGTTTATCCAGCCAGGCCTGCACCTCCGACAGATCCCAGACCACGCATCGCGGAGTCAGTCGGAAGCGTTTGGGAAATTCCCCGCGCTGCTCCATCTCCCAGATCGTGCTGTCTGCGAGCGGCACCATCTGGCGCAGTTCCGGCTTCTTGATCGTTCGCGGCAGGGGCGAATGGGTCTGTCCCATGGAGGATCTCCTTGTTCCGGTCGATTCGAACCGAAAGATGCTGGAGGGTGAACACGCAGGCCTGCGGTGGCAGGCTTACGTGTCCTCAGCGCCGGTTTCGCAGACGTTGCCCGACGGAGCTCGCTCGCTTGAAGGCCTGGACGTAGACCTTGGCCATGCCCTTGAGAGGGTCGGCTCCCAGCGCCGCGCGGCCCGCGAGGTGACGCAGGACGAACATATTGGCTTGCTTCTCGACCGCGGTCATCTGCGAGTCCCCCGCGGTCTCCGGCAGGATGTGATCCTCATGCAGATGACGGTCCAGGTCGGCTTTGAGAGGCTGAAGTTCGGCAGGCGGGTTGCGGCCATAGAGCTGCGCGGCGAGGCCGGCGATCAGGTCGGCGATTTGAAGCGTCGGATTGTCATCCGACTGGCCGAACCGGATCGGCCCCGCGAGATTTAGCCTGGCGCTGACCACGCGGTTGCCGCCATGCAGAGGGAATTCCTCATCGCGACCGATGAAGCCGTCGAAGGTCGAGGCGATGCCCTGCAGCGGCTTGGAGTCGTCGCAAAGCACCTCGAGCTGCTGATGCTTGGGGCCGAAACCGTTGACAAGGAGCGACATCAGCGCGGTCGAAGTCAGGTCCAGCACCCATTTGGCGTACTCGGCGTCGTCCTTCAGGTGCTCGGTCCGCGCCTTGATCCGCTCGGAATAGCCCCGGGCGAACCGCAACACCTCGCCCAGGACCCGCGCATCCGCCGGCGCCTCTCCGGTCGCGGCAAAGACCACGGGGGCGTCTGCGGGATCGAAACTCCGCATGAACGTCTCGAGCTGCAGGGCGAGGTCCTCGGCCGGTCCACCGGCGGTCGCGATGCTTCGATAGACGGCTCCCGCGACCAGCCGATGAAGCCCGTGACGGTAAAAGAGGAGGCTGTTGTCCTCGAGCACAGGCTCCATGAGGTACTCGAAGACCTTGCCCGCGAACGCCAGCCGCTTGTCCGCGACGAGAAAGCTGTAACGGCCCTCCATCCGGGAAAGCACAAGGCCCGCGATCTCGGGCCAGTCCCCCCGCTTCTTGAGTCCGGACGCCTTCAGTTCGGCCGCCTGGATGACCGGCTTGCGACCGCCGCGGATCTCCGCGATCAGCTGATTGGCGTCCTCGATGGACAGTTCGACCGCCGCATAGGCGAAGACCGGCTGGTCGTCCCGGAGCAGATTGGGGCCGGTGAAGCCGGACTCATCGAAGGATATCAGGGTGGGGGATGACAGGGTGTGGTCCTCGAAGTTCGCGCCGCCGCTTTCCGCCCTCGGGCGGAGGCGAGAGCCTCAATATCGGAGTGAAGCTCTGCTTTGGTCGGAAGTCGAGAGCGTGTCATGCCTTCGGAGCCATCGGGCCGTCGATGGCGAGAGGACGAGACATGACGATCACCTTCGACGCCGATGATGTCGCCTATTTCGATGAGGTCCACGGGCGCCGCTCCGAAGCGCTTTGCCCGAAACCACTTCAGGTCGTGTTTCGCGATGATGATGCGGCGCGCCCCAACGACTGTCATGCCAACGCTGTGCGCTGGGCGGCGCAGACGCCGGACGCGATCCCGGTCCACGGCTGGTTGATCGAGGCGCAGGATGCGTTCCAGCTCCACATCGTCGCCCATTCCGTCGTTGCAGACGAGCATGGACGACTGATCGACGTGACGCCGATGCCGATCGCTTCGCCGCGGTTCATTCCTCACCGCGGGACAGGTGACGCCTTCTTCAGGCTCCTTCCTCGCTGCAACAGGGTGTCGTGGCCAGTGATCGACACGCTCACGTTCATGACGATCGACCTTGACGACGGAACGCACGGTCCCGCGGGCGTCCAGAGCTAAGGGCTCCGCCCTCGCGCGGGCCAGGGTGAAGCGGCTCCGCCGCCGGACCGCCCGGTCTCCCCCACCTTCCGCGCCGGCGACAGGCGGCATGATGATCATCAGGGTCAGGCTTGTGCAGGTCGGGCGATCCCCCTCCGGCCGGTCCGCCCTGGCCCTTGCTACCCCGGTCTCGCCGACGGGCAGGGTTTCAGGCGCGCAGTTCGCGTGCCTGCAACCCATGCCCAAAGGAGGCAGACATGACTGCTCAATCCATCGAAACCGTCGCGACCGAGGCGACCACCCCCGCGCATGGCGCGGAGATCACCGTGCCGCTGAACCGGCTCAGGGCCTCGCCGAAGAACGCGAGGAAGACGCCGCACAGTCCAGCGACCATCGAGGCCTTCGCGGCCTCCATCAAGGTCAAGGGGGTGTTGCAGCCGCCTGTGGTCGAGGTCGAGCGGGACGGAGAGGGCGTTCCGACTGGGAACTACCTTGTCACCATCGGCGAGGGGCGCCGTCAGGGGCTTCGGCTGCTGGCCAAGCGCAAGGCGATCGAACGCACCCATCCGGTGCGCGTCATCGTGGACGCCGAGAACGACGCCCACGAGATCAGCCTCGACGAGAACATGACGCGCGAGGCCATGCACCCCGCCGACCAGTTCGAGGCCTTCCAGCGGCTGACCGTCGAGAAGGGCTACGGCCCCGAAGAGATCGGCGCCCGGTTTGGGGTGTCGGCCCATGTCGTGCGTCAGCGCCTTCGGCTTGGGTCAGCGGCCCCGGAGTTGATGGCGGCCTATCGGGCCGGGACGCTGGCTCTGGATCAGCTGACCGCCTTCTGCGTCAGTGACGATCAGGACCGGCAGCGGCAGGTGCTGGAGCAGGTCGGTCCCCATACCCCGGCCTACGCCATCCGGCGCGCCATGGCCGAGGCCGAGGTGAGCGTCGGCGACCGGCGCGTCCGCTTCGTCGGCGTCGAGGCCTATGAGGCCGAAGGTGGCGGAATCCTCCGGGATTTGTTCACCGAGGACGGCGGCGGCTGGCTGGAGGACGTGGTCCTGCTGGATCGGCTGGTCGGTGAAAAGCTGGCCGGGCTGGCCGACGAGGCGCGCGAGCGGGAGGGCTGGAAGTGGGCTGAGTCGGCCCTGGACTATCCGGACGTCTCGGTCTTCGGACGGGTCTATCCGGTGGCCGTCGAACGGTCGGAGGCGGACGCCGCCGAGATCACGGCCCTGTCGGAAGAATATGACCGGATCGTCTCCGAGGCGGGCGGGGAGGGGCTGTCGCCCGAAGCGGATGCACGGCTGGAGGAGATCGACAAGGCCTTGCAGGCCTTCGGCCCTGACTTCGACTATACCGCCGACACCAAGGCGCGGGCTGGCGTCATGGTGATGCTCGGCCATGACGGACTGGCGCGTTTCGAGCGCGGACTGGTCCGCGCCGAGGACGCCGTGGCGCCGCCGCCGGAGGAGAAGACCGAAGACGACGGTGGCGACGTAGACGCCGGGAGAGGCGGGGGCGCGCCGGAGCCGGAAGAAGTCGGGAGCGCCCTGTCGGACCGGCTGGTCATCGACCTGACGGCCCACAAGACCATGGGTCTGCGCGACGCCGTGCAGGCCGATGTGGGCGCGGCGCTGGCGACGGTGGTTCACGCCTTGGCGCTGCAGGTCTTCTACCCGGGCTATGGCCTCTGGACGCCTCTGCAGCTTCGCCTGACGGCGACCGGGCTGGAGCGGCTGGCGCCCGGCGTGGAGGACGGGCCTGCCGGTCGCCGGGTTCGGGACCGATGCGAGGCTTGGGGCGCGCGACTGCCCGAGCGCGCCGAGGACCTGTGGGGCGTGGTGTTCGGGTTGGCTCCATCGGACCAGTTGGACCTGATGGCCTGCTGCGCCGGGGTCGGCCTCTACGCCGTACGTGACCCGCACGACCGGCGACCCGGCGCCTTGGCGCAGGCCGAGACGCTGGTGACGACGGTCGGCCTCGACATGACCGCGACGTGGTCGGCGACGGCGGCCAGCTACTTCATGCGGGTGCCGAAGACGCGCGTGCTGGAGGCGGTGACGGAGGCCGTCAACGCGGAGGAGGCGGGCCGGATCGCCGGGTTCAAGAAAAGCGACATGGCCGAGGCGGCGGAGCGGCTGGTGGAGGGCAAGGGGTGGCTGCCCCCGGTCCTTCGGACGGTATCCGATGCGGCGGAGCCGGAGCGGCAGGACGCAGGCGAACCGCGCGATGACGACGCCTATTCGTTTGCGGCGGAATAATCGTCCCTGAGACAAGGAAAACTCGCCGCGCGCCCTCTGGGGGCGCGCGGCTTTTCTATGGGCGTCGCCGTGCGGCGGCGAAGACCATCGTACGCATTGGAGGAAGCTCGCTCGACGAGGTCGACGGTGGAAGGAGGCGTATTCAGCCTTGCCGTGTGCAGCCGTATCGCGGAGACTCTAGCCATGAAGAAAAGCCTCGATCATCTGCCGCTGCGCAAACAGGCCGAACTCCGTCAGGTGGTCGAGACCGTGCGCGCGGCGTTCGAGGAGGCGATCTCGACCCGCCGCGCCGCGCGGTTGAAGGACGGCAAGATTCTCAAGGTCATCCTCTACGGAAGCTATGCGCGCGGCGACTGGGTGCATGACCCCGTCGGGCGCTATTTCTCGGATTTCGACCTGCTGATCGTGGTCGATCATGAAGACCTGACCGACGGCGAGTTCTGGCACGAGGCTGAAAACCGCACCATGCCGATCGGGCCCGATATCCGCACCCCCGTTAGCCTCATCGTCCATTCGCTCGACGACGTGAACGAGCAACTGGATCGCGGGCGCTACTTCTTCGCCGACATCGTGCGCGAGGGCGTGCTGCTCCATGACACGCCGGGCGCCAAGCTGCACAAGCCGGCGGACCTCAAGGCGCGCGTGGCGCTGGAGGAGGCCGAGCGGCACTATGCGAAGTGGATGGCGACGGCGGTCGGGGCGCAGTCGGGGGCTAAATTTTACATCGAAGCCGGCAACCAAAACTGGGCCGCGTTTCTACTGCATCAAGGTGCAGAGCACCTGTACCACTGCATCTTGCTGGTCATGACGCTCTACAGCGGCAAGGCCCACAACCTCGCATTCCTGCGCAAGAAGGCCGAAGCCATCGATCCGCGACTTGCCGAGGCCTGGCCTCGCGAGACCAAGTTCGAACGCCGCTGTTTCGAACTGCTGCGCGAGGCCTATGTGAAGGCGCGATATTCCGAGCATTACAAGATCAGCGGCGAGGAACTGGCTTGGCTGACCGAACGGGTTGAGGTGCTGCGCGGTCTGACTGTAACTGTCTGTCAGGAACGCCTTGCCCAGCTGCGCGACGAGACTGACGGCGCCGATTGATCGGCAGCAAGAAAGGCGTTTGCTGTCCCGCGAACGGCTTTCCAGGTGGCGGGTATGATCAAGGATGTCGCCTGGGCCATTCTGACCACGGAGCAGGGTATCGCCTCCTGCCCCGACCACCCGATCTTTGCCTTTGCGGCCCGAGGAGGGTGCAGCCTGACTCGATCTTCAGCGCCCCGAGTCCGATGCAGGGCCAGCTCTGCTCAGGGGCGCCTCAACGTCGAGACGGTCTTCCCGATCACGGCCTGAGCCTGAACGACCGAGGGGGGGGCTGAGCGACCGGTCGCGTGTCGCCAGCGGTGTCGGAGGTAAGGCGGCGGCCATCGTCTCGCATCCTTTTCGCGCCAGCCGGCGCGGCCTCTCGATGAGGCGGATCTGACCGAAGCCCGGTCGGCTGGCGCAACCGCTTTCGCGACTTTCGTCCCCGGCCTTACGGCCTTCCTCGCGAACAAGAAAGTCTCTCATCGCGGTCCTCCGCTTCGCTGCGGGGGCTCGCTTCGCTCTCCCTGCGCGCCGCCCGAACTTCGGTCTGCCGATCGCCATCGAGGCCGCGGCAGGCGTGGCCCGAAGCAAAGGAGAGACTGACATGGCCACCATCGGCACCTTCACCGCTCAAGGCGACGGCTACACCGGTTCGATCAAGACCCTCACCCTCAACGTCAAGGCGGCGGTTCTTCGGCCCAACGAGAAGAGCGACGACAAGGCCCCCGACTTCCGGATCTTCGCGGGCCAGACCGAGTTCGGCGCCGCTTGGAAGAAGACGAGCCAGCAGAACCGCGACTACCTCTCGGTCAAGCTCGACGATCCCAGCTTCCCGGCGCCGATCTACGCCTCCCTGGTGGAGGTTGAGGGCGGACACAGCCTGATCTGGTCCCGCTGACCCAAGAGCCGCGGCGGCGCGGAGATCGCGCCGCCGCTCCTTCTTCCCACAATCCATTTCAAGGAGGCGGCCATGACGCGCCCCGCCGACCCCGCACGCCCGGACATCCACACCCGTATCACCCAACAGATCGTCAGTCAGCTTGAAGCCGGGGTTCGGCCCTGGACCCAACCCTGGAACCATTCAGCCTCCGTCAGCCGCCCGCTGCGCCATGACGGCACGCCCTACAATGGCATCAATGTCGTCCTGCTCTGGGGCGAGGCCGCCGACCGCGGATACACACGGTCCACCTGGATGACCTTCCGCCAGGCGTTGGCCCTCGGCGCCCACGTCCGCAAGGGTGAGCGCGGGGCAACGGTCGTCTACGCCAATCAGATCGTCCGCGACGATACCGACGACACTGGCGCGGATGTCCAGCAGCGCATCCCCTTCCTGAAGGCCTATACGGTCTTCAACGTCGACCAGATCGAAGGCCTGCCCGATCACTACGACGCGCCCGAGACGGTCGAGATCAATCCGGATGAGCGTATCGCCCGCATCGACGCCTTCTTCGAGCACTGCGGCGCCGAGGTTCGCCACGGCGGAGGCAGCGCCTACTACGCGCCGGGTGCGGACCATGTGCAGATGCCGCCGTTCGAATGCTTCGAGACGGCGGACGCCTACTACAGCACCCTCGGTCACGAGATGACCCACTGGACGCGGCATCCCACCCGTCTCGACCGGGACTTCGGCCGCCAACGCTTCGGTGACGCTGGCTATGCGCGCGAGGAACTCGTCGCCGAACTGGGCGCGGCCTTCCTTTGCGCGGATCTCGGCTTGGCGCTCGAACCTCGCGAGGACCACGCCGCCTATATCGCCAGTTGGCTGCAGGTGTTGAAGGACGACGTGCGGTTCGTGGTCTCGGCCGCCTCGCATGCGCAGAAGGCAGTCGATCACCTCAAGGCGCTGCAGCCCTCGCCCTGAACTCGGCCGCTAAGCATTCGCCGGTCGCGCGGCATCCCCGGCGACCGGCCCAACGCCCACGATGCGTCGGATGAGGGCGCGCATCAGATCGGCGAGCGCGATGAGGGTCTCATCATCTTCCTGGCTCGAATACGGAGACACGAGGTTTCCGTGCATGACCGCATGGCGGACTTTCTGCCAAGCCTTGACCTGATCTCGTGTGATCGCGGCGTCGGCGACGAGTGCGCGCATGGCGACGGCCGTCGTGATCTCGGCCGTTCTCTGCACGGCGCGGATGGCCGCCTCCTTCTTGGCGTGGTCGCCGGACCAGGCGCGGATGTGGCAAATCAGATCGGTGTTGGCCTCAAGATCGGCGTCCTCCCGCCGGGTTCCGCGGGGATACAGCATCAAGACCAGGCCCTCGATGCTGCTGGCTAGGGTCATCGCCCAGACCCAGCGTGATCCGCGTGTCGCCTGGATCACCTCCTCATGGAAGCGGGTGACCGGGTTTGCCTCGAAATTTGGTCCATGCTCCGTCCGCGCCGTGGCGATGTGCGTAAGAAGCGCGGCGTAAAGGGTCCAGAACCCGGCCTTGTCCCAGCCCGCGTTCTCGTCGACCCACAGGGCCGTCCAGTCGGAGTCCCGTGTCCAGGGAGGGGAGGGCCTTGCAGCGAGCATCGCGTGGCCGTCCGATTGAACGCGGGCGACCATGCGTGGAAACACCAACTGGCCGAACAGGATACGCAGAGGTTCGCCCAGCCAGTTCTCCGTGTAGGTCAGCGGGAGCGACTCCGAGGCTGGCGTTGAAATCGTCAGCATGGACATGGCGCGATCAAACCTGAAGGTGAGGGTCTGGCCCAACGCCTTGAGGTCGAATCTCGGTTCTGGCGGCATGCGGTCGCGAGCGGTCGTGACGAAGTGCGCCAGCAGCTGCGCGGCGTGATGCCTTGTCGGGATGAGGAAGCGAACTTCTGTCGATCCTGTCGGCGTCGGTTCAGAGCGACCGCCCCCCATGAAGGACTCGGTTTCACCCTCGAAGGTCCAGGCGCCGTCGCCGGTGCGGATACTTGGGACGGTCCATCCGCCCGCGTACTCGGTTCCATCGTCGTCCTCGAGCACCAATCGGAACCGCGATAGGCCGTCATAGCGGTCAGCCTTCTGTCGCCGCATCTGTTCAAACACATAGGCGGGGTTCCCGGGCTCGCCGATCAGGGCGAACTCGAAGAGGTTGGTGGAGACGACCCGAAGCTCGCCCGAACCGGCGACCAGATCCGGCTCATGGTCCCGCGCCATCAACCGCATCTTCGGAAAGACGTGGGCGCTTGAGATCGCGGAAAACCGGGAGAAGTCGTCGAGAAGCGACACGGGTGCGGTGATCCTGAGACAGGTTCGAGGGAGTGATGGAGGTGGCGGTGGAATGCGCGGTTGTCCAGCACCCGCCCGGCTGGGGCGCCCCTCAGGGCGGCGGGCGAGCGGCCGGCTCCGGACGCCGAGGGGAGGGCGGACAGCACCGGAGGCCTACGGGGCGAGGATGGTGACGGTCTAGGGCAGGATAGGCTTTGCGCCGGCATTGTCAGACACATCACCTCGCCCATGGACCGCCTCACCGTACGCCTACCAACTGATCTGATCCGACGGTTCGACGCCGCGGCGGCCGGGCGGGGCGGTCGGTCGCGTCTCCTGCGCCGTCTCATCGAGGCCGCTGCACAGGCCGCCCTTCCAGAGCTCGCCGCACCGTCCGTGGGTCGGCTCGACACCAAACTGTCTCTCCGTCTGACCTCTGACGACATGGCGCTGCTGGAGCTCGAGGCGGCTCGCACGGGCCTGTCCCGCACCCAATGGACGGTCGCCTTAATCAGGCGGCGCCTCCATGAGCGGCCTCAGCTTTCGCGGTCCGAAGCCATCGCCTTCATAGGTATCCAGCGGGAGCTGCGGCGCATCGGCGTCAACGTGAACCAGATCGCCAGGGCGATGAACACCGCCGTCCTCGAGGGCAAGGTGCTCGATCTGGAGGTCGCTCAACTCGCCGATTTCGCCGTCGAGATCCGCGCTCATCTCGGCGGGGTCCACGACGCCTTCAAGGGCAACCTCCACTATTGGTCGGACCGCTGATGGCGGACTTCGTCCAGGTTCGTGGGTTCGAGGAAACGGTGCGCCCACCGGTCCGGCAAAAGCGCGCGCGCCTGACCGATCCGACAGGGCAGATCGCACGATCCCGCCCCGACATGACCCCCCGCGTGCGGCTCGATCGGATCGCCCGACGCGTGCCGGAGGTGATGGTCAAGATCACGGGGCGGACCCGCGACGGCGGTCACCTACAAAACCATCTCGCCTACATCGGGCGGAACGGAAAACTTCCGCTTGAGGGGCCGGACGGCGAGCGGCTCCAGTCCCGGGCCGAGGTCGGGAGGCTCGTCGGAGATTGGATGGCGGAAGTCGAGGCGGATCCACGTCGTCGCAAGGACAGCGCGGTCAGCCTTTCCATTGTGCTCAGCATGCCGCCCGGCACGGACCCGTTCCGCATGCACGATGCGTCGCGGGCCTTCGCCGGCCAGATGTTCGGCGACAGCCATCCCTATGTCTTCGCCTTCCACACCGATGAGCGGCATCCCCATGTCCATCTGACGGTTCGGACCCTTGGCCACGACGGACGCAAGCTCAACCCGCGCAAGGCGGATCTCGAGCAGTGGCGGCAGGCCTTTGCGGCCGCTCTGCGGGATCGCGGGGTTGAGGCTGAGGCGACCCCGAGGCGCACGCGAGGCGTCGTGCGCAAGGCGGAGCAGGGGGTTCTCCGAAGAATTCGTTCTCGCTTCAGCCAGGGCCAGTGCAAACCACCCAATATCGACGTGGCGGCCGTGCGGGAGGCGCTCGACAAAACGAGAAAGACGCCGTGGGTCGAGGCGGGTCGCGCGCGACAGGCGGACGTCCGCCGCTATTTTACGGCCCAAGCTCTTGCGTTGTCTCGTTCAGATCGGGAGGAGGATCGTGAATTGGGCGCGGCGCTCGCGGCGTTCGTGAAAGACATGCCGTCGGTTCGGACTCGCGGTGAGGAGCTTTCGGCGAGGATCGACCGTAGTCGGTGGCTTGGGGAGGACGGCAAGCGGCTCGGTGAACGATCGAGGCAGCGCTGAAGTACGGTCCCCGGCGTTTCGGGCCATCAACACAACACGGATCTCGGCGGCATCTCGTCTCAACGAAGGAGCATCCACATCGCTTGATACCTCCTGCGGCTCAAGACGAGCGTCTGCCCGTTCCGGAACCTGCTATCGTCATTGTCAGAGCGATCGAAGTGAATTGAATTTCTCGGCTGAGGCTCGAACGAGGCGTCTAGACGCAACCCTCTCGGTTGCGTGCCTGGACCCTAGAGCGAATTGACTGTAGTCGCGCTGGCTTACTAAGCTCCACCGCAAGCTGTGTTGGCGCGAGGCGCAAACGCGACGATTTACATGCGCTGATCGGAGAGAGCCTTGTCGTTAGACCCGGGGGATACCCTCGACACAAAGGATCCCGGTGACGACACTCAGCGTCGCTTCCGGTATCAGCACGCATACGCGGCCATCCAATGCGCCAAACTGCTGCATCCTGACTGCAAGCACGACACCGTCTATTGCGAGAACTTTGAGGATATCCTTCTGAGGAAGAAGACGGGCGCCTTCGAAGGCGTTCAGGTCAAGACGCGCCAGTTCAAGGGCGAGCCGTTCAAATCAAGTGACGCCGCACTCAAAAAATCCATCGCGCGGTTTGCCGAGTTGGAGAAGAAGTTTCCGGGCAAGTTCGAGGCGTATCATTTCGTCACCAACCACGGATTCTGGGACGAGAAACAGGACAAGAACTGCATCGCATTCTTGATCACCTCGATCAAAAATCGAGGTGGCGTCAAAGGGCTGCCGGCGAAACATGACCTGCGCGCCTACATCGCCACCATCTGCAAGGATTACGATTGTGCAGAAGGCGATGTCGCTTCGGCCATGCTAAAGATGGCGATCGTGGGCTATGAGAGCGATCTGGAAAAATCGCCCAATGATCTTCGCGAAGTTGTTGCGGGATTGACAGACGTTGAGGGCTGCAGCGCCCTTGTCGCTCGCCGGGTGGCGGACAACCTGATGTACCTCACCTATTCCGCCTCTTCGATGACACTCGGCGGCGGTGTCACCTCTCTGTATGAACTTGTCTCCGATTTCGCTGCCCATCGCGACGCTTTGATCCTGCTCGGCAAGACGATCTGCGTCGATAAGGTGACGGAAGTTGTCACGAGTTCCGTCGCAAGCGATGCCGACAACCTTTTGGTGTCCGCCCACCTCGTTGAGGCCGATGGCGTGCCCCCAGGCATGGACGTTCTCACCGAGAAACTGGAGTGGGGTGGGCTTCAAGCCGAGCGCATTCACAAGGTTAAGGATTTCAAGGCCTCGATGGAGAAGCTCTATCTCGGGGTGGCGCTACAAACAGGACGTCGCGACCGCCAACGCGCGGCTGAACCACCTGAAGTCGCTCGTTGAGGACGACTGCATCGAGGCCAAGATCGAAGCGTCAGAGGTGACGCCCGCTGAGTATGCTCCAGCAATGTACAAGGGGTTGCGCGAACGACTTTCTGAACGGGTCACGTCGCAATCTCAGCCTCTATTCGGCGCGACCGAAGAGCATCTGGTTGGCGCCGCCGGAATTCTCACTGAGGAATGCTCCGTGTGGTGGAGCAACAAGTTCGAGCTCAAGTCGAGAACCAAGACGTGAGTTCTCTGGCAGACATCGTCACTAGTCTGGACCAGGACGAGCAGATCCATCTCGGCCGGCTGATCCTGCTGCTCGCCGCGTTCGACCGGGGCGATGAAGAACGTCCCGCAATCGAAGGCATCACCAAGCTCGCAAAGCTCGATTTCCTTTTACGCTATCCAACGTATTTCGAAAAAGCGATGCGGGCTCGGAAGGTCAGCGAAAAGAAGATTTCAATCGAACCTTACGAACGTAAGACTGTGGAAGCGGAGATGGTCCGCTACCGCTACGGCCCTTGGGATCACCGGTACCGCCGCTTTCTGAACTTACTGGCCGCTAAGGGGCTTGTGTCGATCCAGACGACTGGTCGAACAATCAATCTGGCCTTGACCGACCGTGGCCGCCAGCAGGCTGCGCGTATCGTTGGTAACGAGGCGTTCGCCCCGCTCGCACAGCGAGCGAAAGTATTGCGGGAAAGCATAGACATCGGCGCAACCGACATCATGAAGTTTATCTATCACACGTTCCCGGAGATCGGTACGCTGTCATTCGATCAGGCGATAGTTCCATGAAGATGAAGCTCCAATTTCTCAAGCTCATCAACCGCCAGAGCGTCGAAGAAGTTCTCCTTGCCGAACGGGTGTCGTTTTTCCACGGTGAAATGGGCGCTGGGAAATCGTCCATCCCCGCGTTGATCGACTACTGCCTTGGCGGCGGGCTGACCCGCACGCCCGCGTTACGATCAGAGCTGGTCTCGGTCCAACTTAGCCTGACCTTGGGCGTCAACGAGGTCCTGATCGAACGCACTCCTTCCGACAAAAGCTACGCCTCCGTGTCTTGGGAAACCCCGGACGGCGAACGTTTCCAGTGCGCAACGCCCATGACGGCGCAGGAGTCCCCGGTCTTGGGCGATTCCATCTACAACTTCAGCGATCTGATGCTGCACCTCCTCGGTATCGGCGTCATCAAAGTCAGGAAAAGATCGTTCGACCCGGAGTCGAGCATGATTAGATTGAGTTTCCGCGACATACTGAAGTTCGTATATCTCGATCAGGATCACCTAGATTCCGACTTCTTCCTGCTTGACGTGCCTATCCGGAAAGAAAAAAGCCAAGACGCAATACGTTATTTCGTCGGCTACATGAGCGAGAGGCTCAGCGAACTCGAGAACCAGCTGCAGGAGCTACGCCAAGAACAACGCGGAAAGCGCGAGGCCGTGGCGCAGATCCAGCAGTTCTTGCAGCGCTTCGAGTTCGGCTCGGAAGACAAGATCACGCACGAACTGACGAGCCTTAACGACGAAGCGCTCGTCATAACAGCAGAGCTGGCGCGGCTCGAGCAGGGCTTCCGCCCAGAGACATTCATCGCAGATGAAGACAGGGCGCGCCTAGAGAGACTGACTCGGACGATCGGAGAAACCAAGGAGGCGCTCGACGACCTTGGCTTCCGGATTCGTGAACAGGAGGGGCTCGAATCCGAGCTCATCTCACTGAAGTTCAGAGCGGCGCGCACGTCCGTGGCTCATGCGGTATTGGATGATGTATCGTTCGACGCCTGTCCGGCATGCGGCACTGACGTCAAAACTACGTCGAAGCTCGCGGTCGGCTGCTGTTATCTATGCAAGACGCCCGATGCCCTCCAGCGGTCGGTGGAAGCGACAAGCGTCGATGTGATCCGCCAAGACCTCGACGCGAGGATTGCGGACCTCAAGCAGTCGACCACGCGGCACCGTCGCGCCGTAAAGCCGCTCGTCGGGAAGCTTGAAGTTCAGGTCGCAGAACGACGCGATCTAGACGAGCGTCTGAGTAGCGAAGCCCGTCGGTTCGAGTCGGAATATCTGGCCCGGACGCGGCAGCATGAGAAGCGTTTGGCCGCCATTCAAGAACGTTCCGTGCTGCTGGAGAAAATCCGGAAGATGCCGGCGGAGGTCGATCGGGTTCATGCAGCCGCGGATGCGCTCGCTACCCCGATGGAGGTGCTGCGCCGACAGATTTTGGAAGAACAGGCGACCCTCCTCACGGCGGAGGAGAATTACAAAGCGATCGAGAGAAACTACAAGGAAGTCCTGCTGGCGATCCACTTCCCAGCCTTCACTGCAAAGGAAGAGGTGGTCATCAATCGCCGCACGCTTATTCCGGAAGTCCTTCAAGGCAATGACCCTGGGCGAAGCTGGACGTTCTTCGATGCCGGCAGCGGAGGCAAAAAGACGCTTCTGAAGATCTGTTATGCTCTGGCCTTGCACAAGACTGCCGCAGAGAACGGCCTGCCCCTGCCGCACCTGCTGATCATTGACTCGCCGATGAAGAACATCACGCCGGATGTGAACAGAGAGGTTTTCGAGAATTTCTACGACGAGCTCTACCATCTGCTAGGCGAGGCGCTGCGGGATTGGCAGCTCATTATAGTCGATCAAACCTACTACCCGCCGCCAGCCAACGTAGGACCGTCGGAGCAGCGCCTCATGCTCCGTGACAGTGTCGAGAACCCGCCGTTGATCAGCTACTACCGCGACGCTTAGCCAGCACTAGAGGAGCTAATGGCCAACGATCACCGGATGCATCTGTATGTCAGGGTCGAGGGGAAAGAGGATTTTTAACGCGATCTGCTCGGCTCTCAGGGGGCTGTTTCATGGGAACGGGCAGAGCAATGGCCAAGCCGTGAAGAACCCCAAGTTCCTGACCGGGGTAGTCATCGAATTCGGCGGCGCTCCATCGCTCGAAACGTTCCTAGATAGCGTCAAGAAAGTTCTGCGTCGCAGGGTGCGGGACCGCATCTACTTCGAGCGTCGCTAGACTCGGATCACGCAACCTCAAGGCGGCGCTTCATTAGCGATCGGCCTACCCTCCAAATAGCTGCCGCTATCGGCTTCGCAGACTTGACCTGATCGACGCCAAACCTCTTCGTCGTACTGCGGCTGAGCCGGCGGCTCCGCGCCCGCGCATAACCTCCCGTTCGTGAGCGCCGCAAATCGATGAACGCTAATCCGTAGGTCGATCAGAAATCGGGATAGTGGGCTGGCACTCGCCCCAGGAGGGGAAACGTCGTAGCGTGGCGAGTAGGGGAGCTAACGATATGTCTGACGTAATCCTGCCGCTGCCCGAGCTTCGTCACAGCTTCACGGGCCGGGTCAGAAATTTCAATCTCCCCCCGACCGCGTCGAACTGCATGATGCCGGTCTATGAGGCCGTGACCAACGCCCTTTACGCAATTCAGGAACGATTTCCAGAGACCTGGGCCGACGACGGCAAGATCACCATCGAAGTTCTCCGTGCAGAATCCTCGGCCATTGGAGCGCATGCTTCGGTGACCGGGTTCGTCGTCACCGACAATGGAATCGGCCTTGGTGACGCGCTGTTCGGGCATTTTCGCGAGTTGGACACCGAATACCGCGCCGACAAGAAGGGCCGCGGGATCGGGCGCCTCTCTTGGATCAAGGTGTTCAACACAGCCGAAATCTCATCGGTGTTTGACCGAGACGGCGAGAAGGTCGCTCGCTCATTCACCTTCCGGCTCTCCAACGACCGGCCGTTCGACTCGTATCTTGAGAATGGCCGCGAGGCCGCTGCAGCCACTGGCACCCAGGTCAAACTGGACAGCTTCCGAGAGACCTACAGTGCCAAGGCTTATGTTGATCCGGCAGATATCCGAAATAGTCTGCTGGCTCATTTCATTGCGCTGTTCGCCCAGCCAAAACGCCTAAAAATCGACCTGTTCGATGAGGGACGGTCGACCAACCTCTCCAACCTTTTCTTCGACTCCATCGTTGGTTCAAAGGAGCCGGTGGAGGTCGTGATCGACGAGCAGCACGCAGCCTCGATGCTGCACGTGCTTCTCCCAAAGAAGCTGGCGCCGATCGGCAATTCCTTGATCTATTGTGCAGCGGATCGTTCGGTCATCACGAAACCTATTTCGGAGATGATCGGGCTCAAGGCGCTGCCGAACGACACGCTTGGTCCGCTCATCTACATCGGCCTCGTGTCAGGGCCGTTGTTCGACGACGCGTTGAACCACGAGCGTACCGGCTTTGACTTCGGAGACATCGACTTCGAGGTAGTCAACAAGGTCTTAGTCGACACCGCTAAGAGCTTCCTCGACCCTTACTTAGCCGAGCCGCGCCGCCGAAATCGGGAGATGCTCGACAAGCTATTGGAGACCAATCCGCTCTATGCGTCAGCAATCGACGACATCGAAAGCTACGCTGCCGGCATGCCGCTCAATTGGGATGAGACGCGCCTAGTTCAGGACGTGGCTCTGAAGCGACACCGATCGACCAAGGCGCTCTTCAAGCAGATCGAGAAGCTGGAAGCTAACACCGCCAGCATGTCCGACGAGACCTTCGCGGCACACGTATCCAAGCTCACGGCGCAGCTGGGCGATGCTGAGAAAAGCGCCTTGGCGCAATATGTCGTCGAGCGCCGATGGGTGATTGAGCTTCTCAAGGAACGTCGGAAGATTGATCTATCGACCTCTCGGCACGAGCCGGAGAATATCGTTCACGAGGTCTTCTGCCCCCTAGGCGTCACCAGCGACACTATGGACTATGACGACCACAATCTGTGGCTCATCGACGATCGCTTGGCCTACTACAGCTACATCACGTCCGATCGCCCAATTAGGTCGTTCGCCGCCGACACAACGATGCCGGAATCGGAAACAGTCGAGCGTCGGTCTGACCTGACAGCGATCGGGGCATTCGGCGAAGCTGGCGAACCCGATTTGGCGATCTTCAAGCGGCCGATGCTATTCCGTCGCGCCAACACCATGGACCCCGCGGTCATCGTCGAATTCAAGGCCCCCAGCAAGACGGCCTATTCGGGCGCGCCGGGCGATAATCCAATCATCCAAATCCGAAAGTACATCGAATCACTGCTTGAGAAGACCTGTTACTCCTACGATGGTGAACGCATCACCGACATCAACAGCGGCACGCCGTTCCTGTGCTTCTTAATCGCCGAACCTTCGCAGCAGCTATATGAGTTGCTGCGTCAGCATCAGATCCATAAGCCGACACCAGATGGAGACGGACGTTTCGCTTACCTTGAGGATTTGAACGCATATTTTGAGTTCATTCCTTATGACCAGGTTCTGAAGAATGCGGCGCTGCGCAATGAGGCCTTCTTCCGAAAGTTGAAGATAGAGCGCCTGCCAGCCACGGCGCCCATAGAGGTGCCAGCAACGTAGCGCTGCCAAAAGTCGGCGAGATCCCTATCCGCCGTAGACGCTCTAGGTTCCCATGGACTCACTCCTCTCCAACGCCATTCAGTCCATCGAGATCGGCGTCGAGGATTTCCGATCGACTGATCAGCGGAGGCTCGTCTCCGCCGTTAGGAACGTGCACGCCGGCATGCTCCTTATGTGCAAAGAGAAGCTGCGCCTTCTATCGCCTCCAGGGACCGACGAGGTCCTGATCAAAACGCGGATCGCGCCAGGCTTGGATCCGGCGGGGCAGCTTGTATTCAGAGGACAAGGCGAAAAGACCGTCGACGAACAACAGATCGTCGAGCGCTTCGGTCAGCTCGGGATTCATCTCGACTGGTCGCCACTACGCAAGCTTACCAGTCATCGGAACGTGCTCGAGCACTACCGATACTTGGGAGGCCGCGGGGAGCTCCGTGAGGTGGTGGCGCAATCGGCCACCATGATCCGCAGACTGTTCGATGTCTTGGGCTTAGACCCCGTTGACGCGCTTGAGGCCGACTGCTGGGAATTCCTACTCGAGAACGAAGCGGTCTTTCAGGCTGAGCTTGCGCGCAGCCGTGCGTCAATCCAAACGATGCGCTGGCGGTCTCCCACGATGGCGCGCGCCGCGAGGGCAAATCTGTCGTGCATCAATTGCCGCTCGGGGTTGCTCGAGCTCGTAAATCCCTACGACGTCGACCAGGAGACGGCTAAGCTCAAGTGCCGGGCCTGTGGGTCGAACTTCCCCGCAAAAGATCGCGTCTGGCCAACTCTGGTCCAGTATTTCGGCCAGGATTTATATGAGGCCGCCACCCAAGGAGGCCTGCCGCCGGTTTTTAGATGCGAGGGCTGCGGTGAAGTTGCAGTGGTGACTGACGAGGGCGACTGCGCCTGTTGCGGGAAAGGCGGGTACGACCTCCGATGCGAGGTCTGCAATGAAATCCTGGCCGACGAGGACCGGGAGCAAGGAGATGCCAGATGCCTTCAGCACCTCGATTCTGAGTACGCGTTTTTCTCAAACGACCGCAGTTCCGTGCCAGACTAGCGGCCGATTTCCGGCACGGGAGTGCTCAGTTCCGTCGCGTTTGAGACTGCTACGCGCTCCCCCCTCTGGCATTTCCGAGCGGCTTCCGCCCACCGTACCGAGCATCAATTAGGGCGCGGAAGCCCACAAGCGCCCGCGAGCGAACGTCCGGTTCCTGGCACCAAACCAAGTTCCGGTTATAGCGGATTTGAGACTGCGGTGGGCTGCACACCGCGACGAAATGGACGTGAGGCGATCTGAGCGGGGCGTCTTCAGGTACGTCGGTCGCGTGAGCCATCGCGATCTCGCATGCGCGCGGGGTCATGCTGGTTGTGCAGACGCTGGACAGCGCGCTCAATCAGCCGCGTCCGGGCCGCCGGATCCTCGATCAGCCGTTTGACTACGACCGAGGCGGCGCGAAGTCGGTCCTCCACGGCTCGCTCGTCGAGGTACCGGCTTGACGGAGATTGGGCGGGGGACGGCTCGCCGGCCGCCTGACGATCCCGATCGCGCGGCCGGTAACCCTTGACTTCAACCCCAAGAGACCGCGCCTGGATCCAGGCCTCGCGACGAAACCCTTCGTCGCCGGACACCCGCACTTCGGTCCAGCCCCGGTGCTGCGCGATCTTCAGCATGTCGGCGACGGCGTCAGGATAGGACTGCGTCGTCGTCAGTTTTCGGCCCTCGTCCCGAAACATCGGTTCCGCGGCGCGGTGATCCCGGTAGAAGCGCGCCGGGCGACCCTGTCGGTCGCGTTCGATCAGATAGCGATCCAGGATGGCCTGAGGTGCGTCGCCTCGGGTACGTGATTGGGAGCCGCTCCCCTTGGCGGGTGTCGGCGCCACCATGTTATCGGCCGACTGTTCTGGCGCTTTGGCAGGGCGTGCGCTCATCGGTCGTCGTCCCGATCAGGGGCGGGCACGATGGTGTCGATGATCTGGTCCAGCCAGTCGGCGACTTCGGTCTCGGTCGCGCCGATCTCGGGCGGCGGGCAGCCTTGCTCGGTGAAGGCCTGAACCACGGACTCGTAGCTCATATCAGTATCCTCTAGCGCAGGGGGCGGTGGGACGGGGGTGGCGGAGGCGAGCTCGGCCGCCACGGGCCGCCTCGGCGGGATCGGCGCCAGCCGTTGCCGGCGAGTGAAGACCTGCTCGCGGAAGAACCGGATCTTCTCCCCGCGCGCCGGCGGCATCCCGGCCTTGAGCACGATCAGGCTTCGATCAGGGAGTTGCATCAGCTCCTGTGGCATCATCAGCGCCCGGCGTTGATCGGATGTCGTCGTGCTGCGCCGGCCGGACCCGAGGCCCATGGGACGGCTGCGACTGCGGGCCTGATAGGTGTAGTAGCCGAGCCGTTCGCTCAGCTCCTGGGCCACCTTCAGCTCCTTCGGCGCGAAGACGACCTCGATCCCGCAGTTGGTCAGGATGTCCTCGGTCACATCGGGTCCGTACAGGGCCCGGAGCTGCGACGGGCTCTGGATCACCGGCAGCAGACGAAAGCCGTAGCCGGCGAGGTAGGAGAAGGCGGCGGCGAGAACTGGCGCGCGGCCGAGCCGGGCGAACTCGTCCAGCAGGACCAGCACGGGGCGATCGTTAGGGCCAGGCAGCCGGCGGCTGTTCAGATCGACCAGTTGCTGGAACAGCAGGCTGTAGAGCGGCGCAACGCGCAGCATGTTGTCGGGAGAGGCGCCGAGATAGAGTGACAGGCCGCCCTGTCGCAAGTCGCGCAGGTCAAAGTCGCTCCCGGCCGTTGCGGCATCGACGGCGGGGTTGAGCCACAAGCCCATTCGACTGGTGATCGTCTGGCGAATGGACGCGAAGGTGTTCTCGCTGGAACTGCAGAAGTCCGACAGGGCCGAGGCGCATCCGGTGGACAGCGGCGCTCCTGCCAGCGCCCGCGCCTTGATCAGGCCGGGGAACCGTTCCCTCGCATCGCCCTGGGTGAGTTGCCGGAAGATCTCGCCGAGTGAGAACGGGAGATCAGGCGTTTCCGCAACATAGGCCCCGACCCCGATAAAGCCAGTCCGGGCGGCTTCCGACCAAAAGGGGTCGGTATGATCGTGGCCAGGGAAGAGCATGACCGCCATGCGCTGGAGCTCGTCCAGGACGGCGGAGGCCGACGATCGCGTGATGTGAGCCAGCGGGTTGAAGCGCGCGGTTCGGTCGTCCGGGGCGAGGGGATCGAACAGCAGCACCGTCTGCCCGGCGGCGGCTCGAAAACCCGCCGTCGCTTCGTAGTTCTCGCGCTTGATGTCGAGGACCACGACAGAGCCGGGCCAGGTCAGGAGGTTGGGTATGACGATCCCGACGCCCTTGCCGGTGCGTGTCGGGGCGTAGAGCATCACATGCTCCGAGCCGCCGGCGATCAGCCATGAGCGACCGCGCCGACCGAGCAGGATGCCTTCGCGCGCCGCCAACCCGGCCGCCTTGAGATCGCGCGTAGCGGCCCAGTGCGCCGCGCCATGAAGCGGACGGCGAATGCCCAGCGCAACCGCCGCGACGATGACGACGGCGAGGAGAATGTTGATCAGACCGCCGATCCGAAGCCAGCGCTGAAGGTCGGGGTCGGCGCGGTAATGCCATAGCCAGGCTGGGACCCGGGCGGGATCGATGTCCGGCGACAGGCGCCCGACGCCGGCCAGGGCGATCATCGCGGTCGAGGTTCCGGCCAGAACCAGCAGGACCAGGAGACCGACAACGACAAGTGTCGCACTAGCGGCCGGGTTGGCGTTTTCGAAGCGGGTCATGCCAGACCTCCGTCACCCGGAACCGGCCATCGGTCTTGCGCATCTGGACCACGATATCGACGAGCAGGTGCAGCAGGGCCCGAATGTCTTCCCGCGGCAGATCGCGCCCCCCGTCGGACTCGCGGACCAGCAGCGTCAGTTGCTCGAAGGCCAGAGAGGCGCTGTCGGCGTGGACAGTGGTGATGGAGCCCGGATGGCCGGAGTTGACGTTGCGAAGATAGAAGAAGGCCGTGCCGTCGCGCAGTTCCTGCAGCAGGATCCGGTCGGGCCGCATCCTGAGGGCGCTTTCGAGCAGGGATTTGGCGGTGACCTGCGCGAGGCCCTGGCCTTCCTTGGAATAGGTCAGGTGGACGACGTTGCGGTGAGGCACGACGAGTTCGCGCGTGTCTTCGATCGTCAGCAGGCGCTCATGGTCGGGGATAGCCTCCACCAGACCCTTGGCGAAGGTGGTCTTGCCCGAGCCGGTGGCGCCGGAGACGAGGATGTTGCGCCGTGAGACCACGGCCAGTTTGAAGAAGGCCGGCCAGTCTCCCGATCTTTTCAGGGCGAGGAGTTCGGCGTCGACCGGATCGGCGGACGCGTCATCCGCCGCGACGACCGCATCGAACAATCCCCCGGTCGCAAAGGCGTCGAGGCCGAACTGCCGGCGCGAGGGCTTGCGGATCGTGAGGGACACCGTGCCGGCCGGGGCCGCAGGCGGAAGAACGATCTGGCATCGTTCGTCGCCGGGCAGGGTCGTCGAGCAGATCGGCCGGGCGTCACTGACATCCTGTTTGGTGAAGGCGGCGGCGGCGACGGCAAGCGTCCTGAGCCAGGTCTCGGTGAGCAGCGGCTCTTCATGCCAGCACCAGCCGCCGCCCTGTTCGATCCCGACCTCGCCGGGGCGATTGATCACCAGTTCGGTCACGTCGTCTGGCGCGAGCAGGGGTCGCAGCGGCGCGAGGTAGTGTTCCAGGACGGCGGTGTCGTCCATCATCTTGCGCTCAGCCGATAGACGCCGGCGAAATTCATGTCCTGGGCGACGAAAATGGAGACCTCGGCGCCCTGGGGTTTGCGCAGGGTCGCGGGGATGTCGACCGAGTTCTGCAACGCGACGCCGGCCGCGTCCGAAGGCACCCGCGCGGTCTGGCGCACCGCGTCGTCACGTCCGACGGCGGCGTAGAGACCGTCGTCCACCAGCGACAGCAGGAGGGCGCCGCCGAACCGGTCCCAGAAATGGGTGTCCACGCGGCCGTCGAAGCCTGCGCGCCCGAGGGCGTCGGCGGCCGGAGACGCCAGGCCCACAGTGACGCCCGCAGGCGTGACGGCGCGGGTCCACAGGACGAAGAGCCGGTTGCGGCCCTGCTGCAGACCGCCCTGGTATTCGCCGAGCACCCGGGTGCCGCGCTCCATCAGCACCACGGTTCCGCTCTCCGAGTAGACGTGTCGCGGGAGGATGCAGCTGACGAATCCCGGGGTCGCGCTGTCCATCGCCGTCTGGAGGATGCAGGGGATGGAGGCTCCCGCCGTCAGCAAGAGGTTGCGATCCCCCAGCTGGCCGGCGCGCGCCTCACTGATCGGCGAGGTCTGGCGCAAGCCGTCGAGCGGCGTGACGCGGGCCTGGATCGGCGCAGGGGGCTCGGGCGCGAGGGCCACAGCGGTCAGGCTGCCGGTCGGAGCGCCGCCGGAGCCTTGGCGGCTGTAGGCGAGGACCGGGGACCGCCTCGCCTCGTCGATCAGGGTCTGGCGCCGTTCGGCTGCCGAGGGGCGGTTCGATGAAGGGGAGGGCGATGTCTCGAGCGCCGGCACCTGTTCGCTCGACGACGTTAGGACCGGCGCCTCGGGATCGAGAGACTGATCCGTCAGCAGGGGCGGCTCGGCGTCACGGCGTGCCGGTTCAAACGGAACGACCTGCCGGGCCGGTTCGTCCGCCGCCGCCTTCTGGTCATCTCCCTCGCCACGATCCCATGTGGCGAAGAGGAAGACCGCGCAGCCGAGGCCCAGGGCGGCCAAGGTGACCACCTTGGACCCGCGGCCGCCGAAACGGCCCCCGATGGGCGATATGCCCCTGTCGGTCGTCGGCGGCAGACCCTGTCCTTCAAAACGGGTTTCCGCCGCGGCGTCGTCTGTCGGTTCGGGCGAGGCGGTCATGGTCGGGCTCCTTGCGTCACGCTCCGATCCACGATCGGCGAGGCCGTGCCGGTCCCGGTGGCGACACCGCGCGGGTCGTAGGCTTCGTTGAAGATGCACAGCACCGAAGCGCCGCGGCGCAGCCGCAGGCCCGGGACGACCGCGTGGATGACCACGAACTCGCCGCGCACATCGAAGGGGACCAGGCTTTCCTCGCCGTCGGCGGAGACCGCGAAGATCGAGGGGATGAACTGGTTCGCCGGGAACCGCAGCACGGTGAAGCGGCGGTTGTCAGTGACCTCGCTGGGCTGCAAGTCCGACGCGCCCTGGACGCTGTAGGCGAGGTTGCGGGGGCCGGACAGGGCCGCCTGGTCGAGCGTCAGATCGATCACGCGCTCTTCGATCGCCTCGGCGGCGGCGTCGAGGGACGCGACGGTCGCGGCCTGGAGGTCGGCCGGGTAGCGGAACCGGATCTGGTAGGCGATGGAGGATCGATCGCGGGCGTCTCGCGCCGCCAGTTCGAACGCATAGTGGCGCGTCGCGCCTCCACGTTCGGTAACGACAAGCAGATTGGTCGCCTGCAGGCGTTCGCGGGGTTTGAGGAAGAGGACGGAACCCTCGGCCGCGACCTCCCAGCTGACGCTGTCGCCGATCGCGACATGGCGGATGGCTTCGTCCGGACCAAATACGATCTGGGTGGCGGTACGGAAGGCCCCGGCGATGCGGTAGACGGCGCCTGGCGCGTAGTCGACCTCGACCATCCGGGCGTCTCGGTCTTCGGCCCAGGCCGGCCCCGACGTCATCAGCGCAAGGCCGGCGGCCAAGGCGATCAACAGGGTTCTCATCGGACCACCTCCGGATCGGCGCGGTACGAGGTCACCTGAAATCCGAGCGGATTGCGCAGGCGATCCGGCTCCGACATCGGCGCGCGCGTATAGGTGAAGGCGATGGTGGCGATCCAATCGCTCTCCACGATCTGCTGGGCCTGACGCACCGTGCGGTGGAAGCGCACATTGGCGACGCCTTCATTGATGAAGCCAATGGCGCGGATGGCGATCACGGCCTCGGCCTCAGGTCCGTAGAGATTCTGCGGACTGGCGGGGTTGGAGCCGCGATAGAGGTCGGCCCAGCGACGTTGCTCCGTTGCGCCCGACAGAATCGAGACCAGGGCGAAGCTTTCCTCGGCGGCGGGGTCGAGATAGCCCTCCCGGGCGCGGACGTACTGGCCGAGGAAATATTTGCTGACGGCCTCGTCATAGGTGGCCGGGCCTTCGGCCGAGGACAGACCCCGCACGACATCGACCGCTCCGGTGGTCTGGTCGACCCGCACGACGAAGGGTTCGGTGGTCTTGAGCGGGGTCAGCACCGCCACCGCCGCGACGGCGACGACGGTCAGGCCGGCGGCCACGGCCGCCACGGTCCAGGCCAGCCGGCGCGATCGTATGGCGGCGCTGAGCCGGTCCTGATCCCATCGCCGCGCTTCGGCGAAATAGGCTTTCAGATCGGGGGAGGGGACGCCGGTCATGTGCAGCCTCCCGCGCCAGGATCGATGGACGAAGCCGCGTCGGCTGCGGGCGCGGGCGTGTGCGGCGCCGCCGGCGAGAGGATCGAACCGTAGGGATTGGCGGGTCGACGATGGCGGCCGTCGCAGACCGGCGGATCGGCGGTCCGGAAGGTGGCGCAGGCGGACACGGCCTGGACCGCCAGGGTGATCGATACGACGCGGGACAATGTTCGAAGAAAGGGCATCAGCGGGCTCCTGTGGGACGGATGGATCCGCCGCCGCGCGGCGGTTGACGGCTGGCCTCGAGAGGGCCCCGCGCGACGGCGCTGGGGCTGGATCCCAGGGAGGCGGCGTTGGCGAAGTCGGCGAGCCCGGCGCTGGCGCCGCCGGCGATGCCGGCCGCGATCGCGGGTGTCTGCAGGAAGAAGATCGCGCCGAGCAGGCAGAGGGCGATGAAGATCAGGCCGCCGACCATCGGGTCGCCGCCCTCGATCGCGCCCCACTGATCCCGGACCAGCGACAGGACGAGCTGGAAGATGGTGATGATCAGGGCGAACAGGACCAGGTAGTTCACTGCCTGGGACAGCCAGCCGAAGAAGAAGCGCCGCGTCGCGTCGAACAGGGCGCAGGCGATGAATATGGGGCCCAGCGTGACCAGAAGGGCCAGCGCCAGTTTGGCGACAAGAACAACGCCGAAACCGAGCGCGCAGGCCAGGGCGCCGACGATGAAGACGACCGCGGCGACGATCCAGGGCGACGGGTCGAAGGCCGATCCTTCGCTGCCGATCTTCTCTCCGAGATAGCCGGCGTAGGCGAGGAACTGGTCGAAGGCCGCGCCGACGTTCGGCGTCTCCGCACCGCTGATGGCCCGCGTCAGAAGGTTCGGCAGGTCGCGGAACAGCGGCTCGGTGACGAAGTCCGAATAGGCCGGGGTGGTGGCCAGCACATAGATGAACAGCAGTTTGATCGCGCGGATCGCGAAATCCATGACCGGTTCGCTGATGGCGCCCCGGAAGATCGCGAAGCCATAGAGGACGATGTAGAGGACCAGGGCGATGCGCAGCGGGCCTTCGACCTCGGCGATCACCGCGCCCAGCCGGTCCCCGAGGAAGGCGCTCAGACGTTCGTCGAGGAAGACATAGGCCGACTCGAAGACCCGAAACGACATGGCGACCTCCTAGAAACCCTGCCGGTAGGCGGCCATGCGGTCGGCACGCCGGACCTCGGCGAGACGCGCCTGGGCGGCGTCACAGCCGTGCCGGCGGGCGCCGCGTTCGCAGTCCACGACGGCCGCCTCGAGCGCGGCGCGATCCAGGCGCGGCTCACCCCTGGGCGCTTCCGGCTCGCCGCAACCCGCCAGCAGGCCGAGCAAGACCAGGGCGGCTTTCACTGAAAAGCCTGACGGTAGGCGTCCATGCGGGCCGACCGGTCCGCGGCTATCCGCTCCCGCGCCCGCTGGTCTTCGAGGCGGGCTTCGGCGGCCTGGGTCAGGGCCAGGCCCTGCAGCCGGACCTGTTCGTTCTGGATCAGGGCCTGTTCCGCCGCGAGCCGGGCGTTCAGGTCCATCACGGCCCGCGCGTTCGGCGCGGTGTCGAGGGCGCGACGCAGCGTCTCCAGGCCTTCGAGACGATCGGTCGCCGACCGGTCGACGGCCTCGCCGATCGCCAGATCACGGGCGGTCCGCGCGCCTGACCGCTCCAGGGCGTCGGCGGCGGCGGACGGCGCAGCCGGCGTATAGACGCGGGTCTCGCGGCGGATCGTGTCGGCCCGCTCGGCCAGTTCGCCGAGCGCAGACAGGTCCCCGTCGGCGGCCGACCGCAGGGTAGCCATGTCGGGCAGGGGATTGCGGATCTCGGGGAGGCCCAGCCGTTCAGCGATCGCATTGACGTTGGACAGGTCGTTGAGGCTGGCGAACAACTCCTGGCCCTGCTGGACCTGGGCTTTCAGGCTGTCGAGCTGTTCGATGGCAGTGCGCGCATCCTTGACCATCTGGGCGAAGGACGTCGGGTCGTAAACAACCTGCTGGGCGCGGGCCGGAACGGCCGTCATCGCGGCCAGGGCGACGGCGATCGAAAGAATGGAGCGTCTCATGTTAGTCTCCTCTGGGAATGGAAGGGGCCCCGCCAGTCGGCGTAGTCGTCCCCGGTCTCGGCTCTCAGCCGGTCGAGAAGGGCGACGGTTTCCGATCGTCCGGACAGGACGGCCAGCGCGTCATCCAGCCCCTCGAGGTCAAGCTCCACGACCACGCTGTCGTGACCCTGTTTGACCAGGAAGCGATGAGACTCCGGCGTCAGCTCGTCCCGGATCAGTCGGAACTCCTCCTCGCTCAGGCCGAAGCCTTCGACATAGTCGCGGGCCTGGCCGTGGGCGTTCGGCAGGAAGATCTTGGTCGCGCACTGTTCGAGGATGGTGTGGGCGATCGGTGAGCGCAGCGCGTCGGCCGGGGACTGGGTGCCGAACACCATCAGGGCGTTCTGCTTGCGCCAGGTCTTCAGGCCGTCCTGGGCCAGGTCGGTGAAGGCGGCGTCGCCCAAGACCTTCCAGAACTCGTCGATGTCGAGGACGAGCCGGCGCCCATCCACCCGCTGGGCGATCCGGTGAAAGAGGTAGAGCATCATCGGCGTGCGGACCTCGGGGTGGTCCAGCACATCGGTCATGTCGAAACCCGCGAAGCGGGCGTCGAGCGACAGGGCGTCGTCGTCGCCGTCCAGAGCCCAGCCGAGCGGCCCGCCCCGGACCCAGCGTTCCAGCCGCGCCCCCACGCCGCCCACGTCCGATTGACCGAGCAGGCTGCGCAGGGCCGAAAGCGAGCGTCGCTCGCGCGGGAGGGCCTCAAGCGCAGCGACGGCTTCGTCGATGACGCGTGCTTCCGGTACCGACAGGGTCTCGTTCGGTCGGGCGACCAGGGTCCGCACCAGTCGGCTGAGGAAGGCGCGATTGGCGGGTGACGGCTCCAATGCCTTGAAGGGCGCGAACCCCGTGGGCACGCCGTTGCGCAGGGCCAGATAGGTCCCGCCGCAGGCCCGAACGAAGATCTCGGCGCCCCGGTCCTTGTCGATGAACAGCTGCTGGGCGTCGAACCGCTCCAGCTGCGCCAGCATGAAGTTCTGGACGACCGTCTTGCCCGACCCGGAGGGGCCGCAGATGAAGGTGTGGCCGAGATCGCCGACGTGGAAGTTGAAGTAGAAAGGGGATCCGGCTGTGGTGCGCAGCGTCGCCACAGCCGGTCCCCAGTGATTGCCGTGGGGCTTTCCGACGGGATAGGCGTGGAAAGGCGCGAGGGCGGCGAAGTTGCGTGAAGTGATCGCGGCCGGACGCGTGCGCCGCGCGAAGCCGCCGGGGAACTGGGACCAGAAGGCGGCCTCGAGGCCGAGGTCCTCGCGGGCGACGACCAGGCCGGAGTCGGCCAGATGCGCCCGCGCCTTCGAAAGGTGGTCGGCCAGGGCGGCGGGCGTGTCGCCGTAGACCAGGACGGACGCCTGGTGTTCGCCGAGCACGAACCGGTTGCTGACCAGATCGTCCAGCGCGTCCGAAAGGCCGTCGATCTGCGAAGCGGCGCGGTCACGCGCGGAGACCATCTGGTTCTGCTTGCGCTCCATCACCGATCGCCCGGCCGCCTTGGACAGGAAGGCGAAGGACTGGGTCATGACGAACCCGAAAGGCGCGCTCAGCAGCGCGTTCCACAGTCCGGGCCGGGTCGAGGCCGGATATTCCTTGATGGCGAGGACGCCCGCGTAACGGCCTGCGTCGACGTCCCGAAGCTCCAGGCTTTCGCGTCCGAAGATGACCCGCACCGTATGAACCGCGGATCCGAGATGGCCGTAGACGATGGGGACGCGTCCCGGCCGGCCGGTGAGGACGAGCCGAACCAGCTCCATCGGTTCGGAGCACCAGATGTCTCCGTGTTGGTACAGGCCAAGGCGGCGCGGCGCATAGCGGCCGAGATACTGCTCAAGATCGCGCGCGGCGTCCTCGAGCCGCTTGATCTGTTCCGGGGCGACCTCCGTGTCCTGACGGCGGGCTGTCTGCAGGCGACGCATGAGCGCCGCCGCGCGATCACCGGGATCACGGCCGGGATGGAGCACCAGGGTGACAAAGAGTTCGTTGACGAACAGCCGCCGGCCTCCGAGCCGCGCCTCGTAGGCTTGGCTCAGATCGCGTGCGAAGTCGGAGCGGAACCCGCCCATGACCTCGGGCAGGACCTCGCGTCGGACGATGTGGTGCCAGATCGCCAACCGGTCGTCGGCCAGGTTGCGCCAGGTCTGGTTGAGCTTGACGTGCCAGTCGTTCAGATCGCGCGGGTCGGCGGTCTCGAACGCCGCGCCCTGCAGCTGGAAGGCGATCATCAGCGCCCCGCTATCGAGCGTGACGATGTGGTCCGAGGCGTGGCGCGCATAGGGCAGGCCGGCCAGGGCGTCGCCCTCCCTGCGCAGGCGCGACGGCGAGAGACGGAGCTCACCCACGGACCAACTCCCTTGCGCTGTAGCGCCGGACAAGGGGGAGGGGTGTCGCCGAGCTGCCGCCCCACAGGGCGCCGTTGCGGGACCGGCCCTTGGTGTCGACGAAGACCAGCAGAAGCCGGAAGGCGTTGTGGTCCACCTTGCAGATCGCGCGAAAGACCAGATGCAGGGCCGGCGCGATCAGCAGATAGAGCAGGCTGCCGCCGACGAGAAAGGCCAGGCCGGAGATCATGACGTTGACGCCCATGGCCTCCATGGGCACGCCCAGGATTATCGCCGGCCGGGTGCAGGCCAGGAAGAGGGGCTCTTCGATCAGTCGTTCCTCAGCCATGGTCCGCCCCGCTCAGGACCAGGGCGGCTTTCGCCACGGCGAGACCGACCAGACCGCCGCCCAGAGCCTGGGCGAAGCGTGCCGGCGAGATCAGCCGGACCCCGAGCATCAGCGTCAGCGCCAGCCCGCCGGCGATCCCCGCGACGATCAGACAGGCGTCGGCCCGGGCCATCAGGCGCCGCCCGTGATCAGGCCGACGATCTCGGCGGCGCCGAAGACCACGACGATGCCGAGAATGACGATGGCGGCGCGCCGCAGATCGAACAGACCGAACATCCACAGGATGCCGACGATGACGACCGCCAGGATGGCCAACAGCCTGGCGGTGTTGCCGGTCAGCATGTCGACGACATTCTGCAGCAGGCCCTCGACATTGGCCGAGGCGAAGGCGGGCTGCACCGACATCAGGGTTGTCGCCAGGGCGATCGCTCCGACCGCGCATTGGCGGCGTCGAATGGGGGACAGGGTCACGGGTTGACGCTCCAGGTTTGGGTCTGTGAGGCGGGGGCGAAGAGGACGATCGCGCTGGCGGTGGCGCGCGCGAACACGTCCCAGGCGGCGGGTGGCGCGACGGGGTCTGGCGCCACCTGATCGGGCAGTGACCCTGATGCGGCTTCGGATAGCGGCGGCGCGGAGACGGCCAGGCCCAGGCGCGCCGCGGACGCTTCCACGCGCGCGACATAGCCGTTGCGAAAGCCGCGATCGGGATGGCCGGTGTTGTATCGGGACAGGGCCACGCGCAGGGCCTGTTGGCGGTCAAAGGCCGTCGATGCGGGATCGAAGCCGGCGCGCAGCACGGTCCCTGCCGCGGTCAGGTTGCGGCAGGGGTCGAAGGCGTCCTCTACCGTCAGACGCAGCCATCCGAGATTGCTCGAGTTGATTTGCGCGAGACCGAGATCGATGTTGGCGCCCGAGACGATCAGGCGGCGCGCGACCCGTGCCGCTTCCTCGCGAGTCCTGGGCTGACGCACGGCGACGCCGCGATTGACGCCGATCGCCAGGGGATTGAAGCGGCTCTCCGTATGGGCGATCGCGGCCAGGGTCTGCGGCGAGACGCCGGGCGCGCACTGGGCGGAAAGGGCGAGGACGAGTGCGAGATCGAGCAAGGCAGGGCTCCATTACGAGCCGTCAGCAGACCCCATCGGCAGCGCCCAATCGATCCGTCAGGGCGCCACCGCAGACCTACGGGGCGAAGGTGCGCGGCTCGCTTTCGCGGCGGTCGTCCCCGACAAGCCGGGCTACGGCCTGGACGCGGGTTCTGACACCCAGCGTCCTGCAGGCGAGCAGGATATGATCGTCGACCGTGCGGGAGGAGAGGCTGAGGCGACGTCCGATCTCGCGGGACGGTAGGCCTTGGGCGGCGAGGCGCAGGCAGTCCGACTGCCGTTCAGACAGGCGGGCTGCGAGCGCGAGACGACCTCCACCGGACGATCTGGAAAGCGACTGGGTCATGGGACTCAAGCCAGACCCGGTTTCGAACTTGCGGCAATACCGCAAGGTTCACGCAGCGAACTTACGGTGTGAGACGAACCCCGGTCACTCGTCCTCTTCCTTCGAGGGCGTGACCAGCCGTCCGATCCGATCATCGAGCCAGGCCTTGGCCGCGTCATCACGTCTCACGGCCTGCATTCCAAGGTCCTTCAGGGTGCGCGTGAAGGCGTTGATGATGGAGCGCGTGTCGAGTTCCATGATCGCATCGCCCACGTCCTCGTCGAACTCCTGGGTGACGACCCGCAGCGCGAGCATCGCCTTGTTGTCCGCGCAGCGAACGGCGAACTCGGGGGAGCCGAGCGCCATACAGTCGATAATGGCGTAGGGATCACTGTCCGTGGCCTCGGCGAACCGGTGGATCCGCTCGAGATTGATCTTTCCCTTCCCGGCCTCGAAGTGTTCGTACGACCGCTTGGCCATGCCCATGGCGTCGGCCACTTCGGCGGGCTTCATCCGTCGATGCAGACGGATCAACCGCAGGGCCGCAGCCAGGATTTCGTTCTGAGAGCGGGGACGATCGCTTTCCATCAGCTCGGCTGCCTCGGGTTGTGGAGGGCAACGCGATTCTCGACGCCGTACTCCCGGTGGTTGAAAAATGCGTCAGTTGAGCATCAAATGGAAGACGGGAAGCTCACGGTGTCCCGAGTCTTGCGGAAAGTGCGCAAAGAACATGCAGTTCTCGAATGGAAACTAAAAAACGCATTGCCGCTACTGGTCAGTTCGCGGCTTTCCGCGCTTCGTACGGTCGCTCCGGAAGCGCGGCTTCGCGCGGGGCGCCGGGAACCGTATCCTGATGCGCGAACGCGATCAGTTCGCGGTCGCCCACAGCGCCCTTGCTGGTTATGCCGCAGCGGGTCGGTTCGGTTGGGGGCGTCCTCTGGTCGCAACCAGTCTTGCGAACGAACTCGGTCTCAGTCCAACGCCTGTACGCGAGGCGCTGGCCCACCTCGCTGGCGAGGGCATTATCGAGCATCGGCCAGGACGAGGCTACTTCGCCCCGAGCCTCACCGCCTCTGATATCATTGGCCTTTACGATCTTCATCACCAGTTCCTGCGGTGGGGCTCCGAAGAGGGCTTTGCGCCCCAAGCGCCGACGGCGGACCCGCCGACGGATCCGGTCCTGCGGGTCGAGCTCGTGTTCGATCAACTCGCGCAGCATGGGGGGAACAGCGCCGTCTTCGAAGCCTATCGGCGGGTCTCTGCGCAGCTCAGACCGATCCGCAGGGTTGAAGCGGTCCTGCACAATACTGGATTGGACATTGCGCTCGAAATTGAACGCCTCCGGTCAGAGGGCGGGAGCGGGGAGTTGGCGGCTGCGCTCTACGAGTATCATGCGGGTCGATTCGCCCTTTCTTCGGCCTTGGAGAAGGTGATGCGTCAGTCTGTGTGAAGTATATTCCAAATATAGTTTGAAAATACGACAGCGTACGCGCCTCCTGACGGCGTCGGGCAATCCCGCCCGGCATAGGAGGCAATCACCATGCTGAAGAACCTGACGCGTCTGATCTCCCTGGGGTCGGCCGCCCATCACACCCGCGCCGAAGTCGGCGTCGAGAAGCCCGAACTGAATCCGATCCAGTATTACGACGAGGCCGGATCGGGCCTGCTCCGGCTCGGCTCCGCCGCGGACCAGACTCGGGCGGACTCGCCGGACGGCGAGTTCGAGCTGATCCCGGTCCAGCGTTGGACCATGACCGGCGTGCGTTTCCACTGAACGAAGGGACGTCGGCCCGTCAGGGGCCGGCGTCCTCATCAGGGCGATCTCTCATGATGTTTCTGAAGACCGGCGTGCATGCGGCCGTGATCGACACGGCGCTCGTGATCCTGGATCTCGAGGCCGACAACTATTTCTGTCTGCCAAGCGGCGGCGAGACCGTCGTGCGCCGATCTGACGGCGGAGCTGAAGTCCTGGGCGGTTCGACGCGAGACACCCTCCAGGAGGCGGGACTGCTTCAAGCCCAAGCGCCACCGTTGGTGCGAGCGCTGCCGGCGAAACCCGCGCGGACCGTTATCCACGACCCCGCCGCCGTATCATGGCGCGATATCTACGCGGGTCTCGCCGCCGCGCTCGCGGTGCGGAAGATCCCGGCCGGGTCCGGGATCACCGCCTATTTCTCTGAACCCCCGCTACGACCTGCGGCCGAGCCGGAGGTGCAGCGCGCTGCGACGGCTTTCTGGCGACTGCAGCCCTGGCTCCCGATCGAGGGTGAATGCCTCGTTCGGTCGGCTTTGCTCGTTCATGCCCTGCATCGGCAGGGTCTCCGGGCCGACTGGGTGTTCGGGGTGAGGCTCTTTCCATTCATGGCGCATTGTTGGGTTCAGGTGGGTGACACCTGCCTGAATGATGATGTCGAACGCCTGTCTGCCTACCAGCCCCTGCTGTGCCGATGACGCCCGCTGTCGATGCGCGGGCTTACCTTCTGATCGACAGCAGCCACGCGACGCCAGCCGATCGGGATCGCCTCGATCAAGTCCGCCGGGACCTTCTGGCAGCGGGTTGGCGATCGGCTCTTGTTGTTGACCACATCGAAGTCTTCCTGGGACCCAACGCGATCGTGGCCGTGCGGCAGGTCCATCGCCGCCACATCCAGATCGGAACGTGGCGACCGAGCGACCGATCCTTGTCCTCGATTATTGGCACGAGCCGAACAGCAGGGAGCCTGGGATCGGAGGTCGTTCGATCCGGTTGGGGACGCTATATTCTGGCTTGGCGCGACGACGAAAGCCGTCTCGTTCTTATTCGAGACCCAAGCGGCGCCATCGATTGCGTGTGGTGGCGCAGCGGGGGGCTGAAACTGGCGTCGGATCAGCCTCCAGAGGTTGCGGATGCTCTCCTGCCACCGGAGATCGCGATCGATTGGGAGGTATTGGCGACGCTGTCGAACGATCCCGGACTGCTCAGCGACCGACCTCCGCTCCGAGGCCTGAACGTCGTCACGCCCGGAGATATGGTTCTTCTCGGCGACACCATGGAGCGCCATGCCCTCTGGCGTCCGTCTCGCTTTGTCGGGACCGCGTTTGACGACAGCCCTGACGCACTTCGCACCCTCGTGGATCAGGCGGTGGCCGTCTCTCTCGCACCCCATGAGCGCATCCAGGGAGAGATTTCCGGCGGGCTCGATTCCGCCATCGTTTCGGGAAGCGTCGCGGCCGCGGGGCTGGGCGCGCGCGCGCGCTTCGTCAACTATTTCGCTGATTGGAACGAGGGTGATGAACGAGCTTACGCACTGGCGGCGGCCGAGAAATCAGGACTGCGCCTCGAGGCGGCCAGAAAGCCCGTTGCAGCCATCACCGAAGCGCTTCTGCGCCCGCTGGGTGAAGGCATTCGCCCCGCACTGCATGGCGTCGACGTGGCCTATGATCGCGACGTCGCCCGACGCCTCCGCAAGGGGCGCGCCACCGCCCTCGTGACGGGGCAGGGCGGGGACGCAGTCTTCTATCAGGCGCCAGAGCCCCGCATCGTGGTGGACCGCCGGCGCCGCGAAGGGCTGGCCGGGTTCCGCCCGCGCTACTGGGGCGATATGGCCAGGTGGACCCGCCATTCCGCCTGGACGCTTGCGCGTCTGGCCCTTTGGCCTCCGCCCCGAAAGCCTTCGGCCGCGCCGCTCCATCCCTGGCTGGGAGATGCCGCAGATCTTCCGCCGGGGAAGTATGGACAGGTGCACCGTCTCGCCAACTGCCAGCTTTTCTGGAGCGATTGTTTGCGCGCGAGAGCCGCCGACCTGATCCATCCCCTGCTCAGTCAGCCCGTGATGGAGCATTGCCTCGCGATCCCCGCCGATCGCCTGACGTTGGGTCCGAGAGACCGCGGCCTTGCGCGCAAAGCCTTCGCGGGCCGTTTACCGCCGTCCATCGCCCAGCGTCGTGACAAGGGTGATCTGGGCCGGTTCTACGGACACGTCGTCCAGCGCAGCCTTCCGGACCTGCGTCCCCTCCTGATGGACGGGCTTATGGTCGAGCATCGGTTGTTCGATCGGGTGGAGCTCGGTCGGGATCTGGAGCCGGAACGTCTCTTATGGAGTCCCGGCGCCAACCGGCCCTTGCTGCTCGGGGTGCTCGAGGTCTGGGCGCGGCGCTGGACGCAGCGGCTCGAGGCGCGCTGGCGGACCGAGATATCGAGCCAGCCAATCCAGGATGCGCGCGTGTAGGTCCCTGACATTGCCGGGGCTCTCATAGACATGACCCTCGCCATAGTAGGTCACCAAGGCCGCTTCGCGGTTCAGTCGATAGAGTGCGCTGAACAGCGCGCCCATGCGGGCGTTCTCCTGATCGCCCTCAGCGAGAAGCGTGGGGCTTCTCAGACGTTCGACGCTGAAGAGAGGGCTCTGGGCGACGTAGTTCTCCGGGGAGGTCGAGAAGGCGCCGAACCGCCCTTGGCCCGTCTCGCCCCATCCGGCCATCTGTCCGACCGGAACGCCCTCGTCCGGGGACACGCGGAAGAAGGGCGGCAGTTCCATCGAGCGCGTCAGCTCCGGATAGCCGCTGGTGGCGATCACTGCCTTGAAGCGGTCCGACTGAGTCGCAGCGCGCAGGCTCGAATAGGCGCCGTAACTGTGGCCTGTCACGGCGACCCGGTCCGGATCGATCAGTCCCCGACGGCCGGCCTCGTCAACGATGGCGAAGATGCGGTCAGCGAGATCGTCCATTCGAGGTCCGGACGCTGGGTGGGGCAGATTGGCGATGAGAACGGCATAGCCTGCCCCGGCGATCACCGATGGATTGTTTTGCGGATTCCTGGACCCGGGCAGGATCGTCGCCGGCGGCGCCGACAGAGCTCTGCCGGGATAGATCTGGACCACGACAGGCGGGCGCTCGCCAACCGGCATGTTTGGAGGAAGCAGGAGCCAGCTCGTCAGGGCCTGACCCTCCGGTCCCAAGTGAGCGACGGGCTCGACGCGACCCCAGTCGATGTCACGCCACGCGGCGTTGACGGTCGTCAGCGTCTGGACCTCACCCAACGTATGAAGGCGTACGGTGGTGACGCCGCGTTCGTCCAGGCCGGTCGTCACGATCCCGGCCGGGAGCACCGCCAGAGGACGCTCACCCTCTGGAATGGGAGAAACACAGACCGGAGGCGACGGCGCCGCGGTGTGGATACAGGCCCCGTCAATAACCTTTCCCTGCCCAAGAAGAACGGGATCGGGGTTCCATTGCGCGGGATTGGCGCCGTCGGACATCTGCCCCAGGTCCACCAGCCGGCCCGAAACAGCCTTGGCCCCGTTGAGGGCGTAGAGCCCGTCGCGGCGCTGAATTACGGTCTGGCCCTCGAAGCGAGCGATCCGTTCACCGGACTCCTTGACCGGGAAGCGGGCCCCGTCATCCCGTCGCCAATGGCGGTTCTGATCGGTTTCGCCGACCTGCATCAGGGGCCGCGCACCGTCCCAGCTTCCCAGAGGGATGGCGACGCCGTCCCAGGTCCTCTGCAGCCAAGGACGGTCCGTGCCCGTGTCGAGCCTTGTGGCCCGTCCGTCGCGACCGATGAGCCAGTAGCGACCGCCCTCATCAAAGTCCGCCGATGCGGATGGGCGGCCGTAGGCGAGCAGGCGCGAGGAATCCGGGGCCCAGGACATCAGATACATGGCGAGGTCCTCGTCCGGCAGCGGATCGGCCACAGCGCCGCTGTCGAGATCAATCACCGCGAGACGCCGACGACGAATGGGATCCCCGACCAAGAGGGGTCGATCCGGGGTGGGCTGGATGTCCTCGGCGTTGCGAAGGGCGGCGAGACGGCGTCCATCCGGCGACAGCGCCAGATCGAACCATTCGCCCTGCGCCAGAACGCGCTGGCTGCCGGTCTGGGCGTTGACGAGGATAAGGCTGGAGGGCAGGGCTTGAGCGCGAGCATCGCGCGTCGCGCCACTGGGGATGTAAACGCCGCTCGAGGCATGACCGGAGGCCGCGTTCCGCCAAAGGCTTTCAATCCTGTCCTGGGTCTGGAACCCGACCCGCATCTGGATCGGGAAATCGTCAAGCGGCCGAGCAATGACGGCGACTTCGGTCTCTGATCTCCAGGCGATGGAGCGCCCGAACTGGCTCTGTTCCGGCGTGATCGAGAGCCACTGAACGGCGCCGCTCGCCAAGGTGAGGATACCCAGTCGGTAGGTGGCCTCGGTGACCTTGACCACCACCATCCGCGCGCCGCTCGGCGAGAAGGGGCCCGCGAGATAACCGACGTCGTGACCCGCCGCTGCAAACCGCCGCGGCGGCGACGTTCTGTCCGCCGCGTGGATCTCCAGTTCGGTCAACAGCGCGTAGGTCATGGTCTGGAAGCGATAGGTCGCAGCCTGGTCGTGGGCGGCCTGTCGCTCCACGACCACCCAGCGGCCATCGGGGCTGGCCCGGACCTGACCGACACCCTCCCGTTTAATCAGATCCTCCACTCCGAACCGATGGGTCTGAGCGGACGCCGGACAGACTCCGGCCAGGCTCGCCGCGAGGGCAAGCATCAACGGAAGCTGTCGCATCACCAGGCCTTGGTCAGCTGCAGCGAGATGAACCGGCCGAGCACGTTCGCGTTGGCCGCGTCGTAGGCGATCCCCTCCGGGGCGTCGTAGAACGGCGGATCGCGGTCAAAGAGATTCTGGACGGTCAGCGACACGGCGGTTCCGTCGAGCAAACCCCCGGCCGGTGCGAAGCGCACCAACACGTCGCCTGTGGACCAGGAGCCGATACGGCGACCGGTGAGGTCCGCATAATCCCCCACGTGGTTGAGCGAGGGCGACACCGTCCAGGGGCCGCGGGACCAGCTCGCTGACGCTCGTCCCCGCAGGCCGACCGGGAAGTTGGGGCGATCAAGCTGGGACACCGTCGGTGAGGTTGGTGTTGGCTGGGCGTCGAAACGCTCCAGCCAGGTCAGGTTAACGTCGAGATCGAAGGCGTTGTCCGCGAGATTGAAGCCGTAGCCGGCTGAGAGATCGAGGCCCTCCACCTGAACTTTGGCGGTGTTCACATAGCGGGCGTCCACGATCGCCCCATAGGAGGTCGCGGGGAACAGGTCGCGCAGGTTTGTGGTCGGCAGATCGAGAATGGCTTGGACGGCTGCGCGATCGGCGGCGTTGTTCACCGGATCAAGGGTGCGAACAAACGGGGCCAGCGAAGGATCTGAAAGGGCGGTGAGAATACTTTCGAGCGCGGGCTGACCGATGCGGTTGTCAAAGTCGGTCCGGAAGACGTTTGCGCCCAGTCTCAAACCAGGCAACCCAGTGGGCTTGATCTCAAAGCCCGCGGTCCATGTGTCCGCTTCCTCGGGCTCGAGGTTGGGATTGCCGCCGTAGAGGATCATCGACAGAATCTGCAGCGATCCACGCGGTAGAATGGATGGACTGGCGCTCGCCGCGTCGTTCAGTTCGCGCAGGGCAGGGGCCCGGAAGGAGCGACCGTAGTTTGCCCGGAGAAGGAGGCCTTCGGTCGGCTCCCACAGGACGCCGGCTTTCGGGCTCGTCGTCTGACCGATGTCACCATAATCTTCGAAGCGCGCTGCCAACGACAGATCCAGCCGGTGAAGGCCGGGAAGGGCGTTGGTCTCGCCGAACAAGGGGACACGCAACTCCGCAAAGGCAGCGCTGACATCGCGTTCGGTTTTCGTGCGAGCCCCGACGGTCGGAGCGGCGCCCGAGGAAAAGTTGGTGACCTGACGTTCGAAGGTTTCTCTTCGGAAGTTCAGCCCGGCTGCGAGCCGAAGCGGCCCTCCGGGCAGCGTCATGACTGTGCCGCCGATCTGCAGATTGGCAGAGAGATTTCCGGTCTGGCTTTGGTTTCGGGTGTAGCCGGCGCTGATGAAGTCCAGGATGGTCGCGCTGTTGGACGCGCCGCTTCCGAAGGGGTTGAAAAAGCCGTCGCGCGCCGTGCTGAAGGAGGTGGCGGGGCTGTCCGCAACCGCGCCGAGGGCTTCACGCAGATTGGTCGACTGCAAGGCGCCGTCGGAACCGGTATGGGCCTCTTCGCTGCTGTACGAGACGTAGGACTCCAGCCGCCAGTCGCCAAAAAGGTCAGCCGTCCCGCCCAGACTCGCGCCAAGGGATTCGACTTCGCCGAAGACTTTGGGAGGCGCGATCTCGCCCTGGAAGGAATAGGCGATCGTGTGCGAGCTGGCTCCGGTCGGTGACGCAAAATACGGGTTGGCTCGGGTGACTGTCAGCAGGGTGCTGATCGCCGTCGAGACCGTTTCATACTCGCGCATACCCCACCGAGCATCGCCACTGATCTCGAAGCGATCGCCGAAAGACTGGCGGGCGGCGGCATAGGCGCTTTGGCGGGTCTGGCGGGGCAGGATGTTGCTCGTCGCCCTGAAGTTCTCGAGATTGGTCTGCCCGACGCGGAAGTCGGCCGGGAGCAGGCCCACCCCATTCTGGCCATCGGGGATGCTGTACCGGGGAATGTAGCTGCCGGTCGCGGGGTCAAGAACGACGATGTTGCCGGGATTGCTGTAGAAGGAGCGTCGGTCGCTTCCGCCGAGCCAGCGGTGGTCCGCATCGCCGGCTCGCCGACGCTCGGATCCGGCCAGGGCCTCACGGTCATAGTATTCGTAGGTCAGCATCGCCGAGCCGCTCGACCATTGCCGTCCCAGAACCTGAGCGACCTGATATTCGCCGCTCGCGCCGTCGGAGGTGTTTCCGACCCTCACCCGGGTCTCGGCGCCATCATAGTCGTCTCTGAGGATGATATTCACGACGCCGCCGACAGCGTCGGCGCCGTAAAGGGCGGAGGCTCCGTCCAACAGGATATCGACGCGCTCGACTGCGGCGGTGGGGATTGTCGAGACATCGACGAAGTCGCCTTTGGCCCCCGTACCCGCGAGCCTGCGTCCATTGATGAGGACGAGCGTGGCGTCACTGCCCAGACCGCGTAGATTCACGCCATTGGCGTATGTCGAGTTCGTGCCGGAGCGATCGCCGCCGTTTCCCAGTGCGCCTTCGTTCGCCGTGCCGCCGAAATTCTGCGGCAAGCTCGCGAGCAGTTGGGCCACGGTTGCGCGGCCATTCCGATCCATCTCGTCCCGGGTCACCGTAACGACTGGCGAGGGGCCGTCGGCGACCCCCCGGATGAGGCTTCCCGTAACGACTACGTCCTCAATCTCGACAGCGTCGTCTGTCGCGTCCGCCCTTGCGTCCGGATCGTAGACAACCAGGGTATTGGGGCTCGTGCGCCGCGCGCGCAGGCCCGTGCCCTGCAGTAGCGCGGTCAGCGCCTGATCGGTCCGCAGAGCACCGCTGACGCCCGGAGACTGACGGCCGGCTACGAGGTCTGTGGAATAGAGGATTTGCTCGCCGCTCTGCGTGGCGAACAGCGGAAGAGCGGTTTGTAACGGGCCTGCCGGGACCCGGAACTGGACGGCAGGGGATTGCGCTTGGGCGACGACAGGCATTGCCGCCGCGACAGCGAGTGCTCCGAATGCAGACGAACAAAGACCGATACGCATAATAATCCCCCGAAATGGATATCCGCACAGACGCGGTTCGGGGAAGAGACGAAGGGGCGTGGCAAAACCCCTCAGCGCGCGCCCGCATTTTTTGCGGGGGCGTCACGAATGACGATCTGACCGGAAGCCGTGCGGTCGGCGACGACCGGATAGAGCTCGGTCAGCGCGGACACGAAGCCCTCCACATCGCCTGTGTTGAAGGCGCCGCTGACAGCGATATCGGCGATGGCGGGCGCATCCAGGACGACCTTGGACGCGGTGTACCGATTGACCTCGGCCACAGCGGCTTCGACGGTGTCGCCGGCGAAGATGAGGCGGCCGGATGTCCAGCTGGTCTCCGACGCCGCATCCACCGACCGGACGGCTGGACGCGGCGAAGCGGTGACAATCTGCTGGCCCGGGGCCAGGGACCACCGCGGCGTGGCTTGCCCCCGGTCTACGACATCGACCTTGCCTTCGACGAGCGTCACCTGCGCGCCGCCGCCCGCGCGGCGGACGTCAAACCGGGTTCCCACGGCGGTGACGTCGGTCGCGCCGGCGCGAACAACGAAGGGGCGGGCAGGATCGCCCTCCACATCGAAGAAGGCCTGGCCGCTCGCCAGCTCTACAGCACGGCGACGGCCGGTGAGCCTGACGGTGATGCGAGACTCGGTGTCCAGGGTAACCTTTGACCCATCGGCCAGGACGACGATCCGCCGTTCGCCCAGCCCGGTTTCATAGGACAGAGGACGGGCAGACCACATTGTCACGCCGACAACCACGGCGGCGACGGCCGCCACGGCGCCGATCGGTAAAAGGCCTTTGGCGAGGCGGCCCTGCAGTTTGCGCGAGGCGTCGGCGCGTGCGCGGGCCCCTGCAGTCAAGGCGGCGATATCGGCGTCGCCCTTGAGGCTCCCGGCCGCCTCCCACATCGTTTCTATCCGGGCATAGGCTTCAGCGTTCGCAGGAGTGCGGCGCCATTGACTGAAAGCAGTGATGTCCGAAGCCGCCACCCGCTTCTGGTTGAGGGTGGCGAACCACGACGCGGCCTCGCGTCGTCTTACGTCCAGGTCATTATCGGCAGTCATCGTTCGTGCCTTAGACGTCCAGTTGGGCCATGCAGTGCTCAACAGCCTTGGCCATCCGCCGTTCAACCGTAGCCAGGCTGATCCCGTGGGCCAGAGCAATCTCCGGATATGTCATACCGTCAAACCGGCTCAAGACGAAGACGTCCCGATACAGCGGCGGCATGGTCAGGAGAACCTGCTTGAGGTGAAGCCGGTCGACAGGCGCGTCGGCCGCTGTGACCCACATAGGAATCGCCCCCTGCATCGCCCGGTCCCGCAGCGCCATCCGGCGTCGCTCGTCGCGAACCAGGTTTAGCGCGACGCGAAGAAGCAGAGCCTTGGGGTGGCGGATATCTTCGAGGAGATAGGGAGCCAGGCGAAGATAGGTTTCCTGCACCACATCGGCGGCTTCATCGGCGCCCACACGTCCGCGCAGCCGTCTTCCCAACCACCCCGAATAGCGTCGGTAGAGCCCATTCAGGCTCGCCGCAGCGCCCGGATCCATCTCCTTCACATCGCTCAAGGCGACCTCCCGCCGGTTTTCAGGAGGCAGGAATCCGAGAGCGCGCCCGCCTCGACCGGGCGCACACAGGGGTGCGCCGCGGTCACCAGCGGACGGACGCCGCGCGTCGAGGCGCGGTCGTAAAGATTGAGCTTCGCACAGGGGATTCCCGGCCCCTGTCGACGCAAGCGCCGACGGCCGACAATGAATCAAAGCGAGTCCCGGTGCAAGGCGGAGGGGTCGGGCGAGGAATCCTCTGCGAAGAGGCCCGCTACTTCAGGGTGAAACGCCGCCTCCGCCGCTGACGGACCCCGGCTCAAGTTGCGCCCGTATCTGACGGCGCCCGACGCCGGACTGTGTAAGCGGTCGCCAAAGCAGGGGCAATCAGTCTCTGGCGCTGGCTTCGATCCTGAGGGGCGGCGGGTCCGACGTCGATTCTCCGCAACTTTCTTGCGGAGAATGCGCAACTCCCCTGTGTTGCTCGTGGCCGCTGGTCCGTTCAGCCTTCACCGGTCAATCGCGAGTGAAATCATGGCTCCGAACCTCCAACCGAATGTCGGCTCTCGAGTATTCGCCTTGAGCCCGCGAGAGCTGGAGTGCCTGTTGTGGGTCAGTCGCGGCAAGAGTTCGGGAGATATCGGCGCCATACTCGGATTGTCGCCGCGCACGGTCGACAGCTACCTTGAGAAGGTGTGCTCGAAGCTGCGCGTGCGCACCCGGATAGAGGCCGTCGCGGTCGGGGTGGGGGCTGGGGTTATCGAACCGGAGTGACATCGTTGGTCACACGCGATACGCGAGTTTTCCGATGAGAATCGGAGCATGATTGCGCGCCTGAACGGTGATCAGGTCGCTTATGCCCGGAGACGTCGTCCAAGCTTTCGCCGGGGAGATCGCATCACGCGATGTGCGTCGCCTCGAATCCTATCTGTCGGAGCAGGTCGCGGCCCAGTTCGACATCGCGGGCGAACTCGTCGGACGTACAGCGCTTCTCGGCTTCTGGCGTCGGCTTTTCCAAAGCTATTCTCTGTTCGAACTTCACATCCTCAAGTCCGTCACCCAGGGCGAGTTGGTCATCGCCGAAAGCCTCTATCTGCTGGCCGCGAACCGTGGCCTCGTCATGAACGTCCGCGTCATCAACGTTTTCGAGGTTGAGAAGGGCGTGATCACTCGGTGGCGCGATCACGCCGATCTGGCCGAGGTGCCTCTGGCGGAGAAGGATCGTTGGCGTCGCCTCAGCGCCGCCCGTTGGTGAGGAGGGGAGGGGGCGGGCCGGGAACTTCTGTGTGAAGCTCGACGTCTTCACCCGTGATCGCCGCCGACGCAGAACGTCCCCTGGCTCAAGATCAAAGGCTATCCGGTCGAGGCCCGCCGGGGACCATCTTAGCCGGAGTAGGAACCAAGCCAAACCCTTGAGTGCGGTGCGCGCGCCAGAGCTTGCGGGCGTGCGCCGACGCCGCTCGAACGCCGCCAGTGATCGGTCCACCCTCTGACCCGCGGAACGCAGGACGAGGCTTGACAGGCCGGGGCGTTCGCGCCCGTTAGG
>TARA_R110001606_G_scaffold98154_2_pt1 | contig 61521 bp, 47 predicted proteins | sample TARA_R110001606 | Tara Oceans TARA_R110001606 (sample SAMEA4398315) | marine metagenome | biome: Polar Biome; feature: [SRF] surface water layer (ENVO:00010504); material: water (ENVO:00002006), including particulate matter (ENVO:01000060) such as... | depth 5 m
TTTAAGTAGCGAACCAAAGCAATGTCTACTAATAAAAAAAGGTCTCCTTCATCGGAGACCTTTGCTTTTTTGTGGGGTGTAGCCCCTTGCATTCGGTAAGTATATCTGTTTTGACTATTTCAAATGGAAAGCACAATGCCCAAAAGAGCTACCAAACCCAGAATCAACCAATTGATCACTCGCTCTTTTCTCTTAGGCTTACCCAGCACCAAATAGTCCAGACTATACTTGAACCTGCGTTCATACAATCCTTTCATGATGGCTCCTTTCTTTTAATGTTACCAAATTGTTAACAACAAATTTAATTAATTAATATTGGGTTAACAATGATTAGCTGAATAATTCAAAAAATTAAAGGAATTGTATTAAATACACGCTGAGTCTGGTTTTGCATTAACCAATACGAACTATGAAAGCCCTGGGTTGAAATTTTAGTAATTGTGTTGCCAGCCGAACGTGTCTATTGCTTTTACAAAATCAGGCGACAGCGGGGCTTGAAGACTCAATTCTTTGTTTGAAAACGGGTGAATAAAAGTGAGTTTGTAGGCGTGAAGAAGGAGTGAGGTGATCCCCCATTCTCTTTCGAACATCCTGTTGTGCCGCAAATCACCATATTTGGTATCGCCAACAATAGGGTGCCCCATGTGATTGAAATGCCTACGTAGTTGGTGCGTGCGGCCCGTTTTTGGCAACATTCTCACAAGTGAATACCGTGAGGTGGGGTATTTGTTCACTGAAATGTCGACTTCGATGGTGTGTAGCCTTTCATAGTTAGTCAAAGCAGTTTGCTCAACACCTGTTTCATGTTTAATCAATGGCTCGTTTGTCGATCCTGTTTCTGCCACAAAGCCCCGAACCACCGCCAGGTATTCCTTGGTTACGTTTCCTTTCATAAAGAGCGATTGGGTCATAGCTACTCCCTGTGGAGAATAGGCAAAAAGTAGTACTCCTGACGTAGCCCTATCGATTCGGTGCACCGGATATACCTCGCAGCCTATTTGGTCGGCCAGTAGTCTGTTAGCAAAAAAATGCTTTTCCTCGGCAATTTTGGTTTTGTGAACGAGCAGCCGATTCGGCTTGTTGATGGCCACCAAATGCTCGTCCTGGTAAATGACACTAAGTTTTTCGAACCGGGCTGGCTCGTTGTGGATAAGTTTTTCTTCACTCATGGTTGACTGTAAAAGTAAAACGGCGGATTTTAGAATCCGATTATTTATGCAGACTAAAACCCCACTTTATGCAATCGCCTGATTCTCTTAATGATGTAGCAAAATTTCACCGAACTTTTGGCCACCCGATACTGCCAGAGGCTACTGTGCCTTCTGCTGACCGGTGTGCCCTCAGAGTAAACCTTCTGGCTGAGGAACTGAAAGAATTGGAAGAGGCTATTCAGGCAAAAGACATCGTAGAGATAGCTGACGCCCTGTGCGACCTGCAGTATGTACTCAGTGGAGCTGTGCTTGAATTTGGCTTGGGTGGGCAATTCAAAGAGCTTTTTGACGAGGTGCAACGTTCCAATATGAGTAAAACCTGCAAGACAATTGAAGAAGCTGAAGCCACAGTAAATCACTACAAGGCACAAGGTGTTGAATGCCACCATGAGGAAGCGGACGGACTGTACCTTGTGTTCAGAACAGGGGACAGAAAAACCCTGAAGTCTGTGAAATACTCTCCGGCCGACCTTAAATTTATTCTCAGCTAATTTTATGTTGGTGGGTTAAAGGATTAGGTGCGTTTTTGATAAATTGTTGTCGCAACACACCCGAACCTACCTTATGACTTTAAAGCAAACCTTCGTTTTATCTCTTGTGATCGTCTTGTCTTCTTGCGCTTCGCAGGGGGACAAAAGAGAAGCTGAACAGTTGGCAGAAAAGGCCCTGGCTTCTTTTGAGCTATACGAAGGCCTCCAAATAGAACTTATTGCGTCGGAACCACTGGTGGCAGATCCGGTGGCCATGGAAGTAGATGAGCTGGGAAGAACCTATGTGCTCGAAATGCACGGATACCCTCTGGACTTGTCGGGAAGCGGTGTGATAAAGCAACTGCTTGACACCGATGCCGACGGGCGGTTTGACGAAGCCGTCGTGTTTGCAGACGGGCTAAAGTTGCCCACCGGACTTATGAGGTGGAAGAATGGGTTGATCGTTGTAGACGTGCCGGACGTGCTTTACCTCGAAGATACTAACGGCGATGGAAAGGCGGATAAGAGGGAAGTACTGTTGACTGGGTTTGCGGTGACCAATCCGCAGCACATCGCAAATACACCCGTGTATGGCCTCGACAATTGGATTTATGTGGCACATCAGGGAATGGTGACTCCCAAAGTAAGTGTGAAGGAATTCAGCGACGAGGGGAGTGAGGTACGTTTTCCGGCTAACAGCAACGCACCTAGGTTACCGATTGACGCCAATGGCAGGAACGTTAGGTTCATGCCCGATTCTTTTCAATTGGAGATGCTTTCAGGCGAGTCGCAATATGGGCAAACGTTCGATGACTGGGGGCACCACTTTGGCACCAGCAATGCAGACCACCTTTTCACCGAGGTCATTCCCGCCAGGTACCTGGCACGGAATCCCAACCTGGTCGTTGCCGATGCCATGGAGAACATTCCAGACCATGGTAGTGCAGCAGAGATCTTTCCTATCACGCAAAATCCTGCCCATCAGTTGTTGACCGATGTCGGCGTCATTACTTCCTCTTGCGGTGTTACGTGGTACCAGGGCGGTTTGATCAAGGGCTTTGAGAATGTGACTTTTGTGGCGGAGCCCGTGCATAATCTTGTACATGCGGATAGAGTAACTGCTAAAGGTGCCTCATTCAATGCAAGCCGGTTGGTTGAAAACAAGGAGTTTCTGGCGTCTACAGATGCCTGGTTCCGTCCTGTTCAGTTTTATGTGGGGCCCGAGGGCGCTTTATATCTGATCGACTATTATCGGCAGATTGTGGAGCACCCTGAGTGGATGTCGGAAGAGGTAAACAATTCGGGAGCGCTGTACAATGGCTCGAATCAAGGTAGAATTTACAGAATATCGCCCAAAGGAACGCCTCCCATGAACTGGGCAGGAAGCGTAGATATTCCAGCTATGACCTCAAATGAAATCGTGGCCTTGCTGGGTAGTGATAATATTTGGTGGCGGAGAAATGCACAGCGCCTGATAGTAGCCAATGAAGCTTTGGTGCCAAACGATGTGCTGATTGACTATGTGGCCAGCACTGGGAGTGCAGTTGGGTTTTTACATGGGCTTTGGGCCCTGGAAGGCAGAGGTCAATTGACTGCTGAACTCGTAGAGAGGGGTTTGAAACACCAGACGGCTGGTGTAAGGGAAAATGCCATCAGGTTGGCTGAAATACACCTGGCAGCATGGCCAACGTTGGCTGCGACGCTGATTGAGATGTCGGCAGATGGCGACGCCAGGGTGAGATTTCAGCTGTTGTGCACGCTGGGTTTTGTCGATACCAAAGAGGCCACTGAGGCTCGCAATAAGGTGCTTGGGCAAGACATCAACGACCGGTGGGTGCAGGTGGCGGCGTTAAGCGCCAGCAACGGCAAAGAAAGTGAATTGCTATCGGAGGCCATCAGCACATTGGCCAATTCTCCCTCTGAAGGAACGGCTATGTTTTTTGCTAATTGTGCTGCGGCGATGGCTACTTCTGGCAACCAGAAGGCCACATCGGAAATGTTAAATAAAGTACTTTCAGGTGCCCAGGTGCCAAGGGACGCCTGGTGGAAATCTGCAGTACTCAGGGGAATTGACGGGGCCGTTAAAAACAGCGGACTTCGGGCCGGGAACGCCGTGGCTGAGATGAAGCTCCTCAAGGCGCAATTAAACGAAAAGACGCCAGCTGAGGTGAGGGCTGCCAGCGTGAGACTTCTTACTCATTTGCCTGGAATTGAGGCATCTCATTTGGCGGATGTTCAGGAGAAAGCGTTGCAACTGGCGCTAAACGGTGGAGCTAGCCCGGCTGTGAGGAGTGATGCGTTGCTTTTACTGGCCAGATCAGCCAATGAGGCCTATATTGACAAACTGTCAACGCTCGTGTCTGCGCAGGAGCCGGATGACGTACAAGAGGGTGCCATCAACGCCATAGTCGCTATCAATAGAAAAGCTGCCTCTCAGCTCATTGTGAAAAGCTGGAGCAGTCTTACGCCCGACATAAGAGATCATGCCATGGGACATCTCCTAAACAGCGAATCAGGTTCTCACGCATTGCTCGATGCAGTGGAAGAAGGGAATATTGATCAGGCTACTATTGCCTGGCCACGCAAGGTAAGGCTGATGAACAGCTATTCCGATGGCGTGCGGGAAAAAGCGAGGCGACTGCTTGCATCGAACAACGAGGCGCCCGGGGAGTTAGTAAAAAAGTACCAGCAGGCATTGGATGTGAAAGGTGATAGGGTGGCTGGAGCGGCTGTATTTAAGGCCAATTGCGCTGTATGTCATCAAAAAGGCGGAGAAGGAGGTAATAGTTTTGGTCCTGACCTTGGAACCATTAGAAACAGGGATGCGTCGTTTATTCTGGCCGATATCATTAACCCCAATCGATCCATCGCCGACGGATTTGAAACCTGGGAATTAAAAACTAAGAACGGTGAGCAAATAACAGGGGTGATTGCGTCAGAAACAGCCTCATCGCTAAGCATCAAAGATGCAATGAGCAATGTAACTACCGTGAACAGAAATGAAATTGCGTCGTTGAAAGCTTCAGACGTGTCGGCGATGCCTGGGGGATTTGAAAATTCTATCTCCGTTGACCAAATGTCCGATTTAATAGCTTATCTTAAAAGATAGATTGATCAACTAAACACCCTTTTTGAGAAAGACGATCATTTTTGTCATTCTGCTAATCCTGGTGGGTTTTGCTGCTGTACTTGTCAATTTTTCCATTGATAAGACGCATTATATCAAAACCAGAGAAGTATTGGCCAACCACCCGGATAGCATAGAGCTACTCGACGATTCATTGGTGGCGCCTATTCTGTATCACGAAATTGAAGGAATTGACCAACTGCCACCTGAGCAGGCCAAGCTAAAGTTCATTTCCGCTTTGTTGCCCTCCATTCTCTTGGCAAAGCACAGAATAGAGGACGAAAGAAATAAAATCAGAGAAATACTGAACAAGCCCATTTGGCTAAAAGAGGACAGTGCCTTTTATTTCGCACAAAGTGAGTTTTATAAAACTGCTTCAGGCGAATTGTTGCTTCGCCGCATGAAAACCCATCCCAACAGCATCATTCTGGCGCAGGCGGCAGTGGAGTCTGGCTGGGGTACTTCACGCATATTCCAACAAGCCAATAACCTCTTTGGCATCTGGTCGTACCGGTCGGGCGAACCTAGAATCAAGTCCATCTACTCACGGAACGGCCAGGCGATCTACCTTAGAAAGTACGACGATGTGTCGGCTTCTATTTATGGTTATTTTGGATTGGTGGCCAGGAGCAGGGCTTACCGGAGATTCAGAGAGGCGAGAGATACCACTGACAACGTGAATGTTTTGCTTCCTTACCTCAAGTATTATTCAGAAAGGCGTGAGGAGTATGTGGAACAACTGGCGACTATCATCCGGCAGAATCGAATGGTGCAGTACGATGATTATCGCCTCGATCCGGCGTATTTTGTTGAAGAAAGAACCGTTAAACTTTTCGGCTATGTTATCGATACGGTTGTTGTGGTGGGTGGTGTTATTGTTGACGACCGCCAATAGTACCCTCCTTGGGCAGATGAACAGGGAAGTGGTCGGCTTTGTCTACCATAGGGTGGGGGATAGCCGGTATCCTTCTACCAACATCTCTACAGAAAGCTTTGATGCCCATCTCAACTACCTCAAACAGAATAATTTTAAAGTATTGACCATTTCTGAGGCGGTTGATTACCTGAAAAAACCAGGCGAGCGGGAACGGGTGGCTGTTATTACCATAGACGACGGCTACGAAAGCTTTTACAAAAATGGCCTTCCCTTGTTAAAAAAATATGGGTTCCCTGCCACCGTGTTCATCAATACTGAAACGGTAGGCGGCAGCTCTTATATGGACTGGAATCAACTCTCAGACTGCCTGGCGAACAAAATAGAAATAGGGAACCATAGTCATTCTCATGCCTATTTTTTGAATGAGGCACCACCGGCAAGGAATGAGACATTTCGCAGCGATGTAGAAAAGGCACAAGCGCTGATAAAGGAACGACTAGGAATTACAGCCAAAGCATTTGCTTATCCCTATGGGGAGTTCGATCCAAAAATGGCTGCACTGCTGCAAGAAATGGGTTTTTCGGCTGGGCTGGCCCAAAACTCCGGTGTGATGCATGGCGGAAGCAATTTGTTTAGCCTGCCCAGGTTTCCGATGGCTTCGGGCTTTTCACCCCTGGAAAAATTTATTTCTAAGGCCAATATGCGAGCCTTGAAGGTGACTACCGAGAAGCCTGAAAGTTTTCTGATGACAGCCAACGATCCATCACCCACCCTTCAGGTCACCTTCGCTCAGTCAAACCTGATGGAATCGCAGCTTCAATGTTTTGTGCAGGGAGGATCATGTGTACTTGAGAAGAAAAAGAGTGGCGACAAAATAGAGGTCACCGTAAAACCAGGCAGCGCTCTGAGAAGCAGGAGAACCCTGTATACCCTTACCATAAAAGACACCGATGGTCATTGGCATTGGTTCAGCCACCTTTGGGTCAATCCTGCTTTGAAATAGCAAACAACAGCTGATTTTTCAATGCATTAAAGGCTTTTCCATTAGCGGCTTCATGTGAACTGGTTCGCTCCCTATATTACCTTATCGTTCAATTTATCAATTATTATATGAAGTTAAACAGATACTATTTACTTGTTACGGGCATTTTGCTCTCGTTGACAATGAAAGCGAGGCAACTGCCGGAAGGCTATCCCACGAAGCCTATTTCTACCCTTGATACTTTGCTAACCAAGGCCTTTGAATGGAGAAATGTGGGGCCTAACAGGGGAGGAAGGTCGCTGGGAGCGTCTGGAAGTCCTTCCCGGCCCAACGAATACTACTTTGGGGCAGTGGGTGGTGGCCTCTGGAAAACTGTTGATGGCGGCACTACCTGGAAACCAGTAACCGACGGGCAGCTGACCAGCTCATCGGTGGGGGCCGTGGCCGTGTCGGAAACCAATCCCGACATTGTGTATATAGGAACCGGCGAAACCCAGTTCAGAGGTAATATTATGCAGGGAGACGGTGTTTACAAGTCGGTAGATGCTGGCAAAACCTGGGAAAACATTGGTTTGAAAGAAACTCAGGCGATTGCCAGGGTGCGGGTTGACCCAACGAATCCTGATATTGTGTTTGTGGCTGCACTCGGGCATCCTTACGGAAATAATGAAGAAAGGGGCATTTTCAGAACAACCGACGGCGGTAAGAACTGGAAAAAAGTGCTTTACAAAAGCGATAAGGCAGGTGGTGTTGACATCATCATTGACAGAACAAACCCAAAGGTAGTTTATGCCACTATCTGGCAAGTATACCGCACGCCCTACAAAATGTGGGGTGGTGGCCCCGACTGCGGCCTGTATAAGTCAATTGATGGAGGCGATACATGGACTGAAGTCACCAGGAACCCCGGGTTGCCGAAAGGGCCTGTCGGTAAAATTGGAGTGACAGTTTCGCCGGCTAACCCAAACAGGCTGTGGGCTGTAGTTGAAGCCAACGACGGCGGGGTGTTTCGCTCTGACGACGCTGGCAAAACCTGGAAGCAGGTGAACGACGAACGCAAGCTCAGGCAAAGAGCGTTTTACTACAGCCGTATTTACGCTGATCCAAAAGACGAGAACACGGTATACGGGTTAAACGTGGGCTTTTATAAGTCTACCGATGGTGGTGAAAAGTTTGATGTCACAATCAGGCCGCCACATGGCGACAACCACGATCTCTGGATTGATCCCAACGACCCCATGCGCATGATCGCTTCCAATGATGGTGGTGGCACTGTATCGGTGAACGGTGGCAAAACCTGGACCGACCTGGACTTCCCAACGGCTCAGTTCTATCACATCATGGTCACCAACGACTTCCCATATCACATTTGTGGAGCTCAGCAGGACAATTCCACGATGTGTATTCCAAGCGACGGCTGGGATTTTATGACCGCCAGAGGGCCAAAAACGGAGTACTACTATTCGCCAGGTGGCGGAGAGAGCGGCTACATCGCTCAGGATCCTAAGAACCCTGATATTTTCTACGCAGGAAGCCAGGGAGCACTATTGACACGCTATAACAGGGCAACAGGTCATGAAAGAGACGTGCAGGTGTATCCACGCTTCTTTTCAGGTGAGCCTTCGTCATCATTGCCTGAGCGCTGGCAGTGGACATTTCCTATTGTATTCTCTCCGGTGGACAACAACCTCCTTTTTACATGCTCGCAGCATGTGTGGGTATCTGCCGATGAAGGGCAGTCGTGGCAGAAAATAAGCCCTGATTTGACCTACGCTGACCCGGCTACGTTGGGTATCTCAGGCGGAGCACTCACCATGGATATGAATGGGCCCGAGATTTATGCGACTGTGTTTGCATTGGCACCAAGTTACCACGATGTCAACACAATTTGGGCTGGCTCAGATGATGGCCTGGTGCATATTACGAGAGACTTTGGGAAGACCTGGAGCAATATTACGCCACCTGATATGCCAAAGGACACAAGGGTAAGTATCATCGACGCATCACGTCATCACCCAGGCACTGCGTATGTAGCTGCAAAACGCTACCAAATGGATGACAGGGCTCCGTATTTGTGGAAAACGCACGATTATGGCAAGACATGGACAAAAATAATCAGTGGCATCAGAGCAGATGATTACCTGCATACTATCAGAGAGGATATCAAAGTTCCAGGCTTGCTGTATGCAGGTGGAGAGCACACCGTTTGGGTGTCGTTTGATGATGGCGCCAATTGGAATGCCCTGCAGCTGAACATGCCAGACACGCAAATTGCCGATTTGATGGTGACCGACAGAGATTTGGTGGCGGGCACACATGGCAGGTCGGTCTATATTTTGGATGATATTGGCCCCCTGAGAGAGTATGCGAAGCTCGCTGGTAATCCCAACTATACGCTTTTTGAACCTGACAGGGCTGTCAGAAGAGTGGAAAGTGCTACAATCAGCTACTTCCTGCCGAAACAGGCCGATGAAGTCGTTATCACCATAAAGGACGCCACTGGTACTGTAATTCTTGAGGAAAAAGGTACCCTGCCCGAACCAAAGAAGGACGAAGATGAGTCGGCTCGTTGGTATGGAAGCCTGCCTACGGCCCCGACCACCGCTCAGGGACTCAATAAGTACGAGTGGAACTTAAGATATCCGGGCGCTGTAGACTTTGAGGGCATGATTATCTGGTCAGCCAGGCCACAGCTAGGCCCTTATGCGCCTCCCGGCAAGTATACTGTGAGTGTAGCTGTCAATGGTGAAGTGCAAACCAGAGAAATTGAGGTAGCGCTTGATCCCAGGATTACAGGAGTGACGGAAGCAGATGTTAAAGAACAGTTTGAACTGGCAATGAAGATAAAAAATGCTACCTCCATGGCCAATCAGACCGTAAAAGACATTCGTTTGTTGAAAGCCCAAATCGACACACTGGTGCTGCAGAACAAGGGTTTAAAAAAGGATGCCGAGGTACTTTTGTCGAAGCTTTCTACCGTTGAGGAAGCGCTTTATCAGGTGAAAAATCAGAGTTCGCAAGATCCGTTGAACTTCCCGATAAGGTTGAACAACAGGCTGGCCTACCTGCGAAAGAGCATAGAAAGTGGCGACGGAAAGCCAACCAAGGGCTCTTATGAGGTATTTGACCTCTTGAAAGGAGAGCTCGATGGGCACATGGCTACTTACAACACAATTCTTGAGAAGGACATTGCTTCATTTAATAGGAAGGTGAGCAAGTCCGATCTTCAGGAGGTGAAGCTTGATAGAAAAATTTAGTATATGAGTAAGTGTGCCTCAATGTTTGGTAAAGCAGTTGGACTAAGTTTGAGGATAGGGTTTTTGAAGAAGTAGGGGTATTTTAACAGGTAGGCTGTTGATAGATCACCGAACTATTTTAGTTAAATATATGTGATGAGACATAATCCTTAATACGGTAATATTAAGATTTATTCAAATTTTATTCGATATTTAGGCATTACTGTGCTAATACTCATATACTAAGCATGCCCCGATAATTATCGGGGCTTTGCTTTTCTACCCATTTTTTGTGCTCACGGCTTAGGAAGTTGCTCAAGCATGGGATGACCGTATCTGAAAAATAGTTTAACTTCAGCCCTTCAAAAAAAGAACGTCCTGAAAGTCGCTTTTTGATGGCCCGAAAGATCAATTTCCTTTTATGTTTAGTGTTTGGGTTTCAGGGGTGGCCATGGGTGGCCACTGTCATTGCCGGGAGTGATCCGGATAGCACGTTTGTGAGGCAGGTTCAACTCACCGTTGACAACGACGCATATTTCTTCACTAGTTATGACCGGTACTACTCAAGTGGCATTTTTGGATCCTACACTAGTTTGAGAAGCCGACTACCTTTCAGCCAATCAAAAGAAGGAAGCATATTCTCTACCGATATTGTTTTCTCTCATTACATCTACACGCCCAAAAACATCCTGTGGGACAAGTTAGAGCAGCTTGATCGACCTTATGCCGGGATGGCTACCCTGGGAGTTCAGCTGAATTATCTTAAACCATCAAGTGCGTTTACCATGAAAGCGGATGTGGGTTGGCTTGGACCGGCGATTAAAACAGCTGAGCTGATGCGTTGGTGGCACGGCAGCCTGGGCATCCGGCTTCCCAGGGGTTGGGATTACCAGATCAACAATACGCCGGTGTTGACTTTGACACCTTCATATTTAAAGCAATGGGCGATTAGTGAAAAGTTTGACGTGGTAAGCTCCACATCGATGTCGGCAGGCACAGTGATCAATCAGGTGTCGCAGGGGGTGTCTGTAAGGTATGGCTTACCAGGGAGTTTGAACCAAAGCCATTTAACTAACAGTCTTTTGAATGCAGCAAAGGGGAGTGGCAAGCTCATTGAGTGGTACCTGGTGGCAAGCTGGCAGGGAAGTTACGTGCTTTATAATGCCACCATCGATGGTAACTTTATCGGGCCGGAAAGCATGTACCATGAAAGTTCAGAAAAAGCGGTTTTGCGTCAAACCTACGGCGCTATGCTGGCTTACAAAAAGGCTGACTTCGAGTTGTCATTTAAAACTACGTCCAGAGAAGTGAAAGGAGCTGAAAGCCACCGATATATGCGGGCTAAAATTAGCTATAGATTCTAATATGAAAGCACTCATTCGTCAGCTGATAGATTTTCAAAAGGCTAATTTCCATCCAGGTCTTTACCTTAGCCTTCTGCTGTTTATTGGTGTAAGTGTAGGCTTCAATTTTTCCCTCGACTTTTACGATGACTATGTCATAAAAGGGCATAGCCCTGCCCTTCGGTGGCTGCTTGTTGCTGCCTTCAATTTGTTTCCTTTTGTGGTTGCAGCCCTGCTTGTTTATCACTTCAAGGGAGAAAAGGCCTGGGTAAAAGACACTGGCTTTTGGTTACGGGCCGTTCTGGTGTTTGCCGTGTCGGGCTTGTCGCAATACTGGAAACCATTTGATGGATTGGTCGCCGGGCTGAATGGCAACGAATACTATTTTGCCAGCTACACATTCAGAAAGGCAGACAGCCTTGTTAATGTTTTGCTGCCCGTGGTGATCCTCTATTTGTTATTTGAAAGGGACAAGTACAAGTCGTTTTACGGATTACGCTCCACTCACTGGGACTGGAAGCCTTACGCACTGATGTTTCTGGGTATGGTGGTGATAATCGGCCTTGCATCTTTTTTTCAGGACTTGCAGGCTTACTATCCCCGCTACATGCGCACCAAAGGGCCAGAGTTGGCGACTGAGCTTGGGATTAGTCAATGGTGGCCTTTGCTTATTTATGAAATAGCATACGGGAGTGATTTTGTGTCGGTTGAGCTATTCTACAGGGGAGTGCTGGTGCTGGCATTCTATCGGTATTTTGGGAATTATGCCGTACTTGTAATGGTGCCGTCTTACGTTTTTCTGCACTTTGGCAAGCCAATGACCGAAGCTATCAGTTCTGCTATTGGCGGCTATGTTTTAGGCATTATTTCCCTTAACAGCCGGAACATATGGGGAGGCGTGGTGCTTCATGTCGGGGTAGCCTGGCTAATGGAGTTCTACGGCTGGCTTCAGCTGGTGTTCAAGTGAGCCAGGAGCTCAAAAATCGCCTCTCAAAGCGTATTCATAACTTCTTCATCTTTCGGGCTACATGGCATTCCGAAATTCTGTAATTTAACGGTTTGACCTTGATCCCATATGAGACGTTTACTTGTTGGCCTGCTTCTATTTCTGTCAATTGCAACTACGGTGGTCGCCCAATCAGGCTACTACTATCAAACCCATTTTACTCCCATAGAAAACAAAAGGGATCAAATCAATTATAGCATCCAGCAAGATGATTTTGGGAGGCTTTACTTTGCGAACAGGCAGGGGCTTCTGCAGTTTGACGGCACCAGCTGGGACTTGATAGAAACCCCTGGGCCAACCTTCTCCATATCTCTTAACGACTCCATAATTTACCTGGCAGGTACGTATGGCTTTGGCATGCTCACTACTGACGGTTTTGGAAATCTTGCGTTCAAAAATTTGGGCGACTCTTTAAGCAAATTGCCCTCAATGACTCAGCTCATTAGTTATGGTGAAGAGCTCGTGATGACCGACGGAAAAAGTGCTTTTTCTTATAGTCCATCGTCAAAAAAACTGGAAAAAATAGCTACGGCACTAACTGTTACACAAATTGGTGTTTTTGACGCAAAGCTTGTTGCTTTCAATACAGACACCACCTTTTTGATCAAAGGACAAGGAGTGCTACCTCCGAGATTTGTAGAGAATGGTCCCTGGTTGCAGTGGAGTAAGTCGGCGGGCAACCAATGGATTGGTGCCAATAGAAAAAACGAACTTTTCCAGATTGTTGGCGGTCAGCTAGTGCCGCTGAAACTCGACGATGAGGGATATTTGGATGAAGCAAGGATTCTTTCAGTGACCTGGATGAGTGATGACCTTGTGGCTGTGGGCACCTTAAGAGGAGGGGTTGTGTTTGTTGATGCGAGAGAGAGAAAGCTGGATCAGATCGTCAACTTTCACACCGGGCTGCCCGACAACGAAACCCAGACACTGTTCAGGGACAAAGACACCGGGCTATGGGTAGCGCATCCCTATGGATACACCAGGGTGTCTCCAAATATTCCCTTCAAGTCTTACAACTACTATCCGGGGCTTGATGGCACGCTATACACGTCCCAGCATTTCGACGGAAGGGTATTTGCTGGCACTAACCTGGGACTCTTTTATCTGGATCAGGTTAAGAACTTCGATGAGATCGTCTACTATATAAAAAAGAATCCCGACACGCAGCTAACCGTTGCAGATGACAGAAAAGAAGACAAAAAGGATGGCGAAGGCCTTTTTTCATTTTTGCGCTTCAATAAAAAAGATGACAAAGTAGAGGAGGCGACAAAGGAGCCTGTTGCGGAGGAAACACCAGAGGACGATAAAAAGAAAAAGGGTGGCTTGTTTTCCTTTTTAAAAAAGAACAAGGGGGAAGAAGACAAGGAAGAGGAAATAAAAGAACCGGAGGCACCTAAGAAAGCCGTTGTCGCTACCGCCATCAGCAAAGCCAGAAGTCAAATTGGAGGAAAAAAGAAGACTGCTACCGCAGAGCCGGTCATGGTGAGGAGGGTGAAGAAGGAGTTGCAAAGCATCACCTATGTTTATAAGAAAATAAAGGGAGTAGAAGGCCGGATCAACCAACTGGTGCCCATTAATGATGATGAAATGATGGCTGCGGGACTTGCAGGAGTGTTTATTGTCAAAGAAGACGAAGCAGTTCAAATATATTCGGAAGCGGTGAGAAGGGTGTTTTATGACCCTGCCCAGAACCTTATTCTTATCTCAACCTACCGGGGCGGGTTGCTAACGGTTGTGAACGAAGTTGGAAAATGGAAAGAAACCACGTTACTTGAGAATGTAGATGATTTTATCCAGTTCATTTTCAAAGACAGAACTGGCAAAATCTGGCTTTGTACATCGCAGAAACTCTATTGGGCTAAGATTGAGAATAATAGGCTTGTAGAAGCTGGAGAAGTCCCCATTAAGAACGACTACCTTGACCCCGTATTAGGCATCGATGATGCCAATCTTGGTGTGGTATTTATGCATGCAAAAGGCTTTTTCAAACTGGCGGGAGATGGGCTTGAAAAATTTGACTGGCTCGGGATGTCGGAGCCCAGCCGTTACATAAGTTCCGCCGGGCACTTGCTTGTCTCTGACGGAAGGTTTTGGCATAAAATGGGCCCCAAGACGGAGGCCAATAGTGCCTTTACTTTTCTGAACCTATTTGACCACATTGTTTCAATTGATTTTGAAAAAGAGGGTGATTTGTGGGTGGTGACGGCTGATAACAATTTCTATCGCATCGACCACACCAAGGCATTTGAGGCCAATTACAATCCATTCCTGAAGCACATCAGGTCGGTCAATAATCAATTACTTCCGATTGGCACCAAATTGCGAGTGGAACAGGAGAACAGCTCGCTGAGCTTTTTCTACCATCAAACGGAATATTCCGGTATCCTTAAGATTGAGTACAGGTACCGACTGCTTGGTTTGAATGAACAATGGTCGGAGTGGTCGCCTAATAACAATACGATTCAGTTCTCGTATTTGCCGTCCGATAAGTATGAACTACAAGTAGAAACCCGCAATAGCTTTGGGGTCGTGAAGCCACTTGAGTCCATTTTCTTTACCGTTGTGCCACCTTATTGGCAACGGCCGTGGTTTTATGCAGCGGAGTTTCTGTTTTTCGCTATGCTGCTGTTTTTGAGCTCAAGACTTACGAAAAGCGACCGAATGGTTGTGCTGGTGCTTAATCGCTTGCTTACGTTCCTTACCATCATCATGATCATTGAGTTTATCCAGACAATTGTCGAGGCAAATTTTGAGACAGATTCTTCACCAGTTTTGTCCTTCTTTTTACAGGTAGCAGTGGCTTTCTGTTTAATGCCGCTTGAAAGCTTTATGAGAAGTAAGCTGTCAGGGAAAGGAGAAAAAGTCGATCGAATGGTTCAGGGTCATGTGTCAAAGCTTACCAGAAGCATTGGTAAACAATCGTCGAGAAAGAAGACTGCCGAGGGGCAGAGTTAGCAGTCATAACCTGTTCATAAGTTTCGTATTAAGCCAGTTTTATACAAACGGCTTAACCCTGTGAACCAACTTTTCTAACTTCGGGGCATAAGAACAAGCAACCTTACTCATGAAAAAAAGTGCCCTCCTAAATGCCTTCGGAGCCGTTCTGTTGGCTCTTTTGGCTAATTTTCCATTACAGGCTCAGCCGTCCGAAAAGGAAATATTCCAAGCCTTTCAGTTTCGAAGTGTTGGCCCAACCCGGGGCGGCCGTGTAACTACGGTGACGGGTGTTCCAAGCGAGCCAGGCACATTTTATATGGGAGCGACCGGTGGTGGCGTTTGGAAGACTACCGACTATGGGATCAATTGGAAAAACATATCGGACGGGTATTTTGCCACTGGCTCGATTGGTGCCATCAGGGTAGCGGCTACCGATCCAAATATCATTTACGTGGGTACAGGCACAGACGGGATTCGCTCAAACGTGATCACGGGGAAAGGTGTTTACAAGTCGACCGATGCAGGGAAAACATGGACCCACATGGGCCTGGAGAAGGCCGGGCAAATTGGTGCCGTGGAGATTCACCCAACTGATCCGAAAACAGTCTTTGTGGCAGCCATGGGGCAGGCTTTTCAGAACAACGAAGAGCGGGGCGTTTACAAATCGACTGACGGGGGAACCACCTGGGATAAGGTGCTTTATGATTCCGATTCAGTAGGTGCAGTAGACCTTGAGTTTGCGCCCAATAACCCTAATATCGTATATGCAGCAATGTACAGGTTCAAAAGAACGCCCTGGACAATCATCAGCGGGGGATACCAGGAGGGTGGAATATACAAGTCGAAAGACGGCGGAAAAACCTGGGAAAAGAAGACGAAAGGGCTTCCACAGGGGCTTATTGGAAAAATAGATCTTGGAGTGAGTGCAGCTGACCCTCTTCGGCTCTATGCCATTGTAGAAGCACCAGTAAAGGAGCAGGGGCTTTATCGCTCCGACGACCAGGGAGAATCTTTCGTCCATGTAAGCGACAACGAAGACCTGGTCAACAGACCATTTTATTATACCAATGTGGATGTGAACCCGCTCAATGCATCCGACGTGTTCTCTCAGGCCAACCCGGGCATCAGGTCCAGGGATGGAGGTAAAACCTGGACAAGGCTGAATCCGCCTCATGGTGACAATCACGACCTTTGGATCAACCCCAATGATTCGATGATTTGGATCCAGTCCAATGACGGCGGTGCCAACGTGACGCTCAATGGCGGTATCTCATGGTCAACACAAAACAATCAGCCAACGGCGGAGCTCTATCAGGTAGAAGTCGATGATCAGTACCCTTATTGGCTATATGCCGGCCAGCAGGACAACTCAACAATAGCAGTGCCCAGCGCTCCGCCTTATGATCACCCGTCAGGGGCTGTGGGTTACTGGATGGCAGTTGGCGGTTGCGAAACGGGCCCGGCAGTGCCAAAGCCAGGCGACCCCAACATTATCTATTCGAATTGTAAAGGCCGCTTCGGAGTATATGACAAGCGGACGGGCCAGGAAAAACAGTACTATGTTGGTGCTTCAAATATCTACGGCCATAACCCGAAAGACCTCAAATTCAGGTTTCAGCGGGTAGCGCCGGTTCACGCTTCATTCCACACACCTGGGGTGGTGTATCATGGTTCACAGTATCTGCACAAGACGGTGGATGATGGTAAAACTTGGGAAATCATTTCACCCGACCTCACAGCTTTTGAAACAGACAAGCAGGTGATTTCGGGAAGCCCTATAACACGTGACGTTACGGGAGAAGAGTACTACAGCACTATCTATGACATCAATGAATCACGGCTGAAGGAAGGTTTGATTTGGGTGGGTGCCAACGATGGCCCTGTGCACGTAACCAAAGACGGAGGCAAAACCTGGGCCAATGTGACGCCAAAGATGCCGAAGGGCGGCAGGGTTGACTGTGTGGAGCCATCTCCGCACCAGGAAGGAAAGGCGTACGTGGCTGTGCTTCGCTATCAGCTTGGTGACTGGAAGCCTTACCTTTTCAAAACTACCGACTACGGCGCTAACTGGACAGCCATCACCAATGGCATTCCCGACGATCAACCAACAAGAACAATCCGGGAAGACCCCGAAAAAGAAGGAGTACTTTATGCCGGCACAGAGTTCGGGTTGTACATCTCCTTCGATGATGGCGCCAATTGGGAATCGTTTCAGCAAAACCTGCCTGTTACTCCCATTACCGACATCAAGGTGTTTCGCAACGACCTGATACTTTCCACAATGGGAAGAGGGTTCTACATAATGGACAATATAAGTGCACTGCATTCGATCAAGACCGTTTCATCCAAAGGCGCTCATTTGTTCAAACCCGAAACAGCTCATCGGTTCCGCTACAGATATAACGGAGAAGGGAAATACCCAGAGTATCCCGATGCTGCCGTTACCATCGATTATTATCTTAAAGACAAATCCGAGTCGGATATTATTTTGGAAATAACTGACAAGGACGGTAATACAATCAGCTCCTTTACCAGTGCCGCCAGGCCTAAAAGTGACAAGGGAAGTACCGATATGGCCACTGGATTTTTCACCAAGGGAGGGAAGCCTGGACTGCCTAACAAGGCCGGCAGCAACCGTTTCAACTGGGACCTGACTCACATGGGAGCCTGGAGTGCCGATACTCGCAGGGCGTTCAGCAACGGCCCCATGGTATCTCCCGGAACTTATACGGCTAAGTTTACCATTGCAGGCAATACCTACAGCGAAAGCTTCGACGTGCTGATCGATCCAAAGGCTGCTGATGCTGGTGTTACGCAGGAAGAGCTACTGGCTCAGGAAAAGCTGGCGCTGCAGGTAAGAGATTTATTGGCAGAGGCTAGCCATTTGGAGGATGATATTAAGCAGGCTGTGAAGGCCCTGGACGGAAACAAGTCAGGGAATGCCCGGAAGAAATTGATGGCGCTTCAGGCGCTTCAGGATCAGGTAACCACGTCGGAAGGAATCTACATGAAGCCGATGCTGGTGGATCAAATCCGGTACCTTTCTTTCATGTTGAACAGGGCCGACCAGATGCCCGGAAAAGATGCTTACGACAGGTATGAGGAGTTGTCGGATCTGCTGAGTAAAATCAAGGCCGATTACAGTGGAATGGTAGACATAAACAGTAAAAGGTAGAGAGTACCGGGAAGGAAGAAAGGCTGTCTCATAGGCTCAAGGTAAATGTCTGAGCTTTTGAGACAGCTTCATTTTTTCGCCACTTGGTGTACATTCTTCCACCAGTGGCTACCATTCAACATCTCAAAGAGATTTCTATCAAGATTCTCAACGAACGAATTTCATATTTCCCTACTTTTCTTGGGTTCAAATCAACTGACATATACCAATCATGATGAAAAAGATACTTTTAAGAAGTTTGCTGCTGGTCTTCTGCGCCACTTCCGTGGTCAGAGCACAGGAGAAAGCGACTGCCTTGCCTGAAAGAACCTTGCCAGCTGAATCAGCAATCACTACCACGCATGAGGTGACGATCAAAGGCAAGAAAATCCCTTACAAAGCTACAGCAGGTACGCAGCCGGTATGGAGCGAGGACGGCAAAGTTATAGCCTCCATGTTTTATACGTACTATGAGCGAACTGACATTACAAACAAGGCTAACAGACCCCTTGTGATTTCGTTCAACGGTGGACCCGGCTCAGCGTCGGTATGGATGCACATTGCCTACACCGGACCAAGAGTATTAAATATCGACAGCGAAGGCTATCCTTTACAGCCTTATGGTGTAAAGGAAAACCCAAATTCGATTCTGGACGTTGCCGACATTGTTTACATCGATCCGGTAAACACCGGCTTTTCCCGTATACTTGACCCGGAAGCAAAGAAATCTGTTTTTTTTGGAGTGAATGCCGACATCAAATACCTGGCTGACTGGCTGGATGTGTTTGTATCCAGAGTAAGCAGATGGTCATCGCCCAAATACATCATTGGTGAGAGCTACGGCACCACCAGGGTCTCTGGTTTGGCATTGGAGCTGCAAAATGCACATTGGATGTACTTTAACGGAGTAATCCTTGTATCGCCTACGGGCCTTGGCATCGACCGTGACGGCCCTGTGCATGATGCACTGTACCTGCCTTACTATGCTGCTACAGCCTGGTACCATAAAATGCTACCAGCTGATTTGCAGGCCAAAGACCTTGATGAGATTTTGCCTGAAGTAGAGGGGTACACCATCGACGAAGTGATTCCAGCCATGACGAGAGGCGGGTTTATCAGCGAAGCCAAAAGGAAAGAGGTGGCTGCCAAAATGTCGAGGTACTCCGGCATAAAAGAGTCTGTTTTGCTTCAGCACAATTTGGCGATACCTACCAACTTTTACTGGAAGGAGCTGCTTAGGGATCAGGGAATGACAGTGGGCAGGCTCGACAGCCGCTACAAAGGAATTGACAGGCAGGATGCAGGCGACCGCCGTGACTACGACCCTGCGCTAACGATGTGGAATCACGAGTTTGCTCCGGCAATCAACTACTACCTGAGAGACGTGCTCAATTTCAAAACAGATTTGCAATACAACCTTTTCGGGCCAGTGCACCCATGGGACAGAAGCGGCGATCAAACCGGAGAGAACCTGCGCCAGGCCATGGCTCAGAACCCTTATATGCATGTAATGATCCAGTCAGGCTACTACGATGGTGGCACCGACTACTTCAATGCCAAGTACTCCATGTGGCAGCTGGATCCCAGCGGTAAGTTAAAAGACAGATTGCGGTGGGAGGGCTACAGAAGCGGCCACATGATGTATCTCAGAGCCGAAGACCTGGTGACTTCTAATGACCACATCAGAGACTTTATTCAGAAATCGCTGCCAGGCCCCAACAAGCCTGCAAAATATTAATTACCCAGTGAGTTTATAGAGTGGAGCTGCCTCGAAAGGGGCAGCTTTTTTAGTCTTTAGGTAATTTGCGTGGAATTATGGAATTCCGAAACGATGTAACCTTTCTACCCCCATTTGAAAGTTTATACCGGCAGGGTAGGATTACTCAGGGGTGCCTGACAACGCTAATCGTGCCCAAATCCCTTGTATTTTACTGATACTCTGCAATTTTTCCTATAACGGCGATTTAACTACGGATGTAAGAAACTACATAGTAAACCCATAATTGCCGGTTGTGCTGCCCGTAAATTTACATTTATATAAGTTGGACATAATCAGATGAATCAGATGCTAAAGCTTTTTTGTCTCAGTGTGCCAGCTTCAATTAGTATGACGCTCTTAAATTAAATGATATGAATACAGCAGTAACTCTCGAACAGCCAAAGCCACTGAATATCGATTTCTCCATTTACACCGACGATGATCAGGAGTTTAAAAAAGAACTTTGTCTTCTCCTTATTGACAATGTTAAAGAGCTTCATATTGCCTTACAGGAATCATTGCAAACTGGAGATTTGTCGGTATTCTCTACCGTTTGCCATAAGGTGACGGTAAGTATCGATATGATTGACGATCATCATGTCAATACCCTGATTGAGAAGGTCAAGGATGCATTTTACGCCCAGCATCCACTGCTGATCGCCCAGTATACCTCCAGGCTGGGCGCCGCCCTTCTTCAATTGGTGATAGACATCGAGGCTGAGATCGACATGAGATAGCCGCAATCTATTGCAAGACCATTGACCAGAAATTTTACCCAACACTCTCTTATGAAATATTCACTTGCACTCTCACTGCGGCTTTTGGCATTTGTTTTGGCCATACTTCTGCATTCATCGCACCTTCTGCTGGCCCAAAACAAAAACTTCAAATTTGGCCAGCTTAGCATTGACGATGGCCTCTCCAATACCAATGTCATCTGTATTTTCCAGGATAGTCGTGGTTTCCTGTGGTTTGGTACCCGTGACGGCCTCAACAAGTATGATGGTTATAGCTTTACGGTTTATAGTCATGACGCTAAAGACAGTACGACGCTGGGTTCAAATCTTATAACAGGTATTGTTGAAGATGAGAATCATTATTTATGGATAACCACAGAAGGTGGAGGGCTTAACAGATACGACAGGTTTACTGATCGTTTTCAAAGGTTCCAACACAACAATAGCGATCCTGAAAGCATTGCCAGCGATATTGCTGTCAGCCTGGCGCAAGATAGCCAGGGTAACCTTTGGATCGGAACGGAGAGTTCCGGGCTCGACTTTTTTGACAAAAAAACGCAAAAGTTCACCCATTATAGCCATGACCCTGCAGACCGCCTGACGTTAAGTGACAAGAATGTGGAGGCCGTATATGTCGACAAAGACGATAACGTATGGGTTGGCACAAACAAGGGTGGGCTTAATCTTTTGAATAGAAAAAAATCAACATTTACACGTTTTACCAATGATCCGGCGGATCCAACTTCACCTCTGGCTAGTAATTATGTAAGGGCAATTTATCAGGATAAAAAGGGAAGACTGTGGATTGGTACTGGTGGTGGTGGATTACATTTATATGACTATGAAAGCGGGAGCGTAAGCAAGGTTCAGACCCAGAAAAGAATAGGCAACGAAATGATTCATGCCCTTGGCGAGGACGATGAAGGGAACATTTGGATCGGCCACGAGAACGGATCGCTTGTGATTTACAACCCGGCATTGGGCACCTTTGTTGACTACGCCAAGAGTGAGGGTGAGTTCGGTCTGAAGAGCAATTCGATTTGGTCGTTTCTGATGGACGCCAAAGGAACCATGTGGATTGGGACATTCAATGGTGGCGTAAACTTTGTCGACAAGGACGTTAACAAGTTTGGACACTATCAGCACAATCAGTCAATCAATAGCCTCAGCAATAACATGGTACTTTGTTTTCTTGAGGAAGACAAGGGAAACGTATGGATTGGTACCGATGGTGGCGGGCTGAATTTGTTCAATGAAGCAGATAAGTCCTTTGTTCATTATGAGCATGTCGAAGGCGATCCTAATACTATCTGCGGAAACTATGTGCTCACGGTGATCAAAGACGATGAGGATAATCTTTGGATAGGAACCTGGGGCAATGGGCTAACGGTATTCAATAGGAAGAAAAACACATTCAGGCATTATAAAAACGACCCTGCCGACCCAGGCAGCCTCAGCAGCAATAACGTATGGAGCCTGTATCAGGATCTTGACGGCAATATTTGGGTGGGTACCTACCACGGAGGGCTAAATCGATTCGACAAGGAATCTAACAGTTTTGAGCGATTTGTCGTCGAAGAAGGTAATTCAAAAAGCCTTTCGAATATCAATGTAACATCGTTTCTGGAAGATGAGCGTGGCAATCTTTTGATTGGTACCCATGGTGGAGGAGTTAACATTCTTAATAGACAGACAAAGGAGTTCTCGTTGTTTGAAAATGGTAAGCTATCAAGCAATATGATATCCAATCTTACCAAAGACTCCAGGGGCAACATACTTGTCAGTACCGACAACGGACTAAATATAGTAGACAAGACCGGGCAGTCTGTAGAAGTTATCCAGACGGCAAATGGCTTGCTTAACAATACAGTGGGGGGAGTGATTGAAGACCCGGAAGGCAACCTTTGGATAGGTACCAATGGCGGCATTTCGAAATATAACCCAGGCAAAAAGGAAATAAAAAACTACACGGCTTCTGATGGACTCCAGAAGGCCGAGTTTAAGGATCACGCTTACCTCAAGTCCAGCAACGGGATGTTCTATTTCGGAGGAAATGATGGTTTCAATGTTTTTGACCCGGATAGCATAGAAAGCGTTTCGTTCGATCCGCCCATCGTGTTGACGAGCTTTAAGGTTTTCAATGAAGTACTACCCATCTCTGCGGCTGACAAAAGTAAGTACCAACTGAAGCGACATATTGCCGAAGCCAACAAGGTGACGCTTTCTTTTGAGCAAACCGTGTTAACCATTGAGTTTGCGTCGCTTAACTACACCACCTCCGAAAGGAAGCACTATCAGTATATGCTGGAAGGGTTTGATGAAGAGTGGAACAAAGTTGGTAATAAAAATTCCGCCACCTACACCAACCTGGATCCGGGCAACTATACTTTTTTGGTCAAAGGGTTGGACAACGAAGGTAATTGGTCAGAAAATGTAGCCAGGCTTGAAATTGAGATTCTCCCACCTTTTTGGCTTACCTGGTGGTTCAAAATAACTTCAGTTATTGGAGTTGTTATTCTTTTGGTTAGCTACTACAGAATTAAAATGGGCAGAGTGAAGAGCCAAAAGCTGCGGCTTGAAAGGCAGGTGGAAGAACGCACCAGGCAGTTGGAAACTTCTACTAACCAGGAGCGTGAGGCCCGGTTGGAGGCGGAAAAAGCCAACAAAGCCAAAAGCGTTTTCCTGGCTACCATGAGTCACGAAATACGAACGCCATTAAATGGAGTATTGGGAATGGCCTCTCTTCTGGCTGAAACCCCCCTCGACGACGAGCAAAAGGAATATTCCGAAACGATTAAGATTTGTGGTGAAGGCCTGTTGAACGTGATCAACGACATACTTGACTTCTCAAAAATTGAATCAGGCAATATCGAGCTCGAAGAGAAAGACTTTGACCTGAGAAACTGTATCGAAGAAGTGCTTGACATGTTCGCTAACAGAGCGACTGTGGCCGGGCTGGACCTTATCTACCAGATTGGCTATAACGTGCCTACGCAAGTAGTGGGGGATAGTCACCGTTTGAAGCAGGTATTGGTGAACCTTGTTAGCAATGCTATCAAATTCACCAAAGACGGAGAGATTTTCGTCAATGTAAAACTGGGACAAGGCTCAAATGGCACGCTGGGGTTGCAAATTGATGTGAGCGATACTGGCATAGGAATTCAGGAAGACAAGATTGAACGTCTTTTTAAGCCGTTTTCACAGGTCGATAGCTCAACCACCCGTGAGTATGGGGGAACCGGTCTTGGCCTGGTCATCTGCGAGCGACTTGTAGGCCTGATGGGTGGGAAAATTGAGGTGCAAAGTACTCCTGGTGTTGGCACAGTATTTTCTTTCAATATAGTTGTTGGCACCAGCCAGCAGGCGTTGCGCACCTACGTGCATTTCAATGTTGCAGGCTTGGAGGGGAAGAAGGTGCTCGTGATTGATGATAACTCTACCAATTTGAAGATTTTGAGCAATCAGCTTGAGCTGTGGAAGTTGGCGGCCTCAGTCGCCACGTCGGGCAGCGAAGCCATCGAACTGGTGAAACGACGAGATGCCTTCGATCTCATCATCACAGACATGCACATGCCGGAAATGGACGGAGTGACGCTTGCAAAAAGCTTGAAAAAGCTGCATAAGGATACGCCCATTATCCTCTTGAGTTCTTTGGGCAACGATCATCACAAGTCATATACAGACCTGTTTGCCGCAGTACTCACGAAGCCAGTTCGTCAAAGTGAGCTATATAAGGCGATTATTGATCAACTTAAGGGGAAAACGCATAAACCAAAAGAGGAGCCAGCAACATCTAACCAGTTGAACGCAGAGTTTTCGAAAAAGCACGAACTCAAAGTGCTAATTGCCGAGGACAATCTGGTCAATCAAAAACTAGCCGAGAGAGTGCTGAGCAAGCTCGGGTACAGTCCGGTAATCGTTCAGAATGGACAGGATGCCGTGGATGCTGTTCGCAGCGGCGGCTTTGACCTTGTGTTTATGGACGTGCAGATGCCTGTGCTCGATGGCCTTGAGGCCACCAAACAAATACGGGCCTTACCTGGCGACCAGCCGGTTATTGTGGCCATGACTGCAAACGCCATGCAGGGCGACAGCGACATTTGCATTGCCGCAGGCATGGACGACTATATCAGCAAGCCGATAAAGGTAGAAGAACTCGTTGTGTTGCTAAGGAAAGTGTCGACTATGAGTGTAACAGCCTGATAACGCCGATTAGACTGTATTCGCCTTCACCTGCGTTGCCTGATACTTTTTTGTAAGGTCTAAAAGCGCAGCACTGGCATCCCTACCGAACAAGCCGCCGTGGTAGCAAACGAGGCTGTCTATGGCTAGTCGTTCAAGCTTCTTAACCGATGCAAGGGCCGTTGGCATGTCCAGGGTGAATTGGGGGTTGGCTATTTCCAGCTCTCCATTTTCCACCACCACGGCATCTGCGGCTATCAGGGTTTGGCTATGCTTCAAGTAGATGGAAATGTGGCCTGGCATGTGGCCTGGCGTATGAATTACTTCAACTCCTTCCAGCAACTCTCCTTCATTATTCAGCCTAAATACTTTATCGACCGGAACAGCTTTCATTCGCTTGAGTTGGTCAATAAAATAGCGTGCTCCTTCTTTGTAAGCCGCCGGGAGCTGATCATAGGTGTCTTCAGCCTGGATCAGTCTAAGCGACTTTTTGCTGCCGTCGATATACCCCGCTTCCAGATCGGATGACCAAACCTTCAAATGTGGGTACTTTGCCTTTATTTCAAACAGGCCTCCCATATGGTCAATATCATGATGGGTGATGAGAATGCCAGTTAGCTCATTGAAGGAAAGGTTGACTCCAGACAAGGCCTCTTCCAGCTTCGGTAGGAAGCCTTCGTAGCCGCAGTCGATGAGCAAGATTTCTTTACCCGATTGAATGACTGTCGGGTAAATGGCCTCTTCGTTGCCATTGAAGTTGAATTTGATCTCAAGTATATGAAAGCTCATTTGAACAGCCGGTTAGCGTTACAAATGACCCAATACGAGAAATGAGGAAAAAAAGTTGACCTGTCTACCTGGCTTTAAAGTGTCACAAAACCCACAATGACGTACAGCACCACTGTGATGCCACCAGCCACAAGTGCATAGGGCATCTGGGTTCGCACATGGTCGATGTGGTCGGAGGCCGACGCCATCGACGAAATCATCGTAGTGTCGGAAATAGGCGAACAGTGGTCGCCGAACACACCGCCACCCAATGCAGCAGCTATGGCTACGTGAGGATCTGTGCCGAACGACTGCGCCATGGGCACAGCAATGGAAATCATAATAGCAAAAGTGCCCCAGGAAGTGCCTGTTGAAAAAGCAATGAAACAGCTCACTGCAAACACGATGGCCGGCACCAGCGCAGGCGACAACCAGCTTTTTGTTACCTCAGCCACATAAAAGCCAGTCCCTAATGTCTTACAAAGGCTTCCGATAGCAAAGGCCAGCACCATGAGCAGTGCCATGGAAATCATCCCGCTCATGCCTTTCAGCGTCAGGTTAATCATTTCCTTTCCAGTCATGATGCCCTGCAGGCCATACATGGTAGCCGCCACAGCCAGCGAAGTGATCACGGCATAGGTAACAGAAGCAGAGCCTGAGCCACCGCCTATGGCCTCGAAGACAGCGTCAAACATGCTGGGCTGCTGCGACCAGTTGATGCTGCTCCAGCCAGTATAAACCAGAAAAATGGGCATCATCACCACCATGGTCACGATGGGCACGAGCATATTGATGGCCCGCTGGGGCTTGCCCTCAATGGGGGCTATGATGGTAATCTCCTCTGATATCATCGGCGTAGCGCCATCTGCAATTACTTTGCCCTCCACACGAGCCCTGGTTTCGGCCTTTTTCATCGGCCCGAAATCTTTGTTGGTAATGATGATCCAAAAGAGAAAAGCAACGGCCAGCAATGGATAAAAGTTAAACGGTAGCGAGGCAAAAAGTGTAGAAAAAGGCCGCTCAAAGCCTTGCATAAGAAGCAAGCCCATGATATAGGCTCCCCAGGCATTGAACGGAATCAAAATGCATGACGGCGCTGAGCTGGAGTCACATATATAGGCCAGTTTTTCTCTGGAAATCTTTAGCTGATCAAAAAGGGGTCTATACAATGTGCCTGTAGTAAGCACTGAAATATTGGACTCAACAAAAATGAGCATCCCCGTAATGCCCGCCAGCAGCCTTACATACAGACGCTTTTTTTCTGCATTGTCCTTGTGGGCGCTCTCCATTTTTTTGTTCACATACACAATGAAGCCCTCCACACCGCCAGACCGCTGTATGAAGGCAATCAGGGCACCGATAAACAAGGTGAATATCACCGTTCTGGTGTTTCCGTCGTCTTTGAACACGTCCACCATCGCCTGCACAGTATTCAACGACCCTAGGAAAGGATTCCACCCCGCCAGAATGACGTAGCCCAGCCAGATGCCTATGACAAGCGCAACAAACACCTGCTTGGTGCGGATAGCGAGAAAAATGGCGATAACAGGAGGGAGGAGCGAAAGAAAGCCGTAGTGATCCATGTATTGAATTAATCGTAGTCAGCTAAAACTACTAAATGATTTTATAAAAATTGTGGCTGATATGATTAATGCGTAAAATCGTTTTTGAATTCAACTGGAAGAGCCAGTCTAGCCATTGAAAGACCGTCGAAAACTATGACAAAGTATATCAAACCATTCTTCATAATAGTAGCGCTGTCTGCGTACCTGGCAGGTTGCAAACAAGCCAGCAAAGAACAGAAAGGACCCATTGCAGACGAAGAAATCGCCGAGCTCAGGCTGCAATTTGCACCTGATAAACGAGTGGCCTTGTTTCAGGTAGCATCACGAAATGAAGGATCAAAGATCGTATTAACTGGTGAAACAAATATACCGGAGGCAAAAGCAGCACTGCTCGATTCGCTAAAAGACCGTGGGCTGACTGTCACCGACAGTATTGAGTTGTTGCCATCGGCGGCATTGGGAGGAAAAATTTTTGGGTTGGTCAACAACTCTGTCGCTAATATCCGTTCGGATCCCCGCCACTCGGGCGAATTGGCCACCCAGGCACTTTTGGGCACTCCGCTCAATGTGCTGAAGCAAAGTGGGGAATGGTACCTGGTGCAAACGCCCGATAAGTATATTTCATGGGTAGACCATGGTGGGCTTGTGGTGCTTGATAAGGCTGGTTTCGAAACCTGGAAAAGCGCCGAAAAAATCATTTACACCCGGGTAGCCGGATTCTCATACAAAGCCGGCAACGAAACTGCTCAGCCAGTTTCTGACCTGGTCATGGGCTGCGTGCTGGAGCTGGTGAGCGAAGAGAAAGATTTCTATCAGGTGAAATATCCTGATGGACGAGGGGCATTTGTTAGTAAGAAGGAAGCGAAGCCAGTAGACGGATGGCTGGCCCAGGCAAACCCAACTGGTGAGAATTTGACAAACATTGCTTTTCAACTAATGGGCGCTCCCTATCTATGGGGTGGCACATCCACGAAAGGAATGGATTGCAGTGGCTTTACCAAGACAGTATACTTCATGAATGGACTGGTGATTCCACGGGACGCTTCGCAGCAGGTGCATGCGGGCCAGCCGGTTCAATCCGAGCAGCCATTTGGGCAATTGGAAGTGGGCGATTTGTTGTTTTTTGGTACACCAGCCACCCCGGAGAAGAAGGAACGGGTAGTACACGTGGGGATGTGGATTGGTGACAAAAAGTTCATCCATGCGTCAGGCCAGGTACGAGTCAGCAGCGTTGACCCCGGCAACGAGCTTTACGATGAATACAATGTCAATCGTTTTTTGAGGGCCCGCAGGTATGCACCTAACTTTGAGGGAAGCATCCTTGAAATGAAAAATGAAGTCCTTTTCTAATGCAAACGACTGGCTTAGGTGCGTAACCCTTGGCTTCGGGAATAAACTATCCTCCAGAGCTATGAAATGGTGACCGTATACCTTTTTTCGCCCTTCTTTTTCTCTGTCTGATGGTTGACTGAATACCTGACAGGTTTTTCCTCAAACCTAATGAGGCCTTTTCTTTGGTGAAAAAACCTTGCGGCATCACTAATGGGTGATTTCGGTGCAGTTATCTCGCTCATTATTTATCTGGTTTATGGTGTCTACGTGGTAAAATTACCACGAGGCTCTCAGCCAGAAAATGAGATCGGTCAACAGACGAAAACGACTTTTGTCAGTTTTTCTGACAAGTGTCAGGTCAACTCTTTTTTTGCAGCGAGGGCTGCTCCAATAATACCGGCATTGTTCCTGAGCTTCGCAGGCACCACCTTGGTGTCAAGATCCAGGTACCTGAAAAATTCCTTGTGTTTTTTGGAGATGCCGCCGCCCACGACAATCAGATCGGGCCACAGCAGAAATTCGAGCCTCTTGAGGTATTCATTGAATCTTTTGCCCCAAACTTCCCAGTCAAGCTCTTGCTTTTCCTTCACACTGGCAGATGCGTAGTGCTCCCCGAAAGTGTTGTTCACCATAATATACCCCAGCTCAGTATTAGGGAAAAGCCTTTTCTTGTAGAAAATGGAGGTGCCGATACCCGTTCCCGCAGCCACCATGATCACAGAACCCTTTTCCTTTTTGCCGGCACCAAACTTAACTTCGGCTAGTCCAGCAGCATCTACATCGTTGATAAGGTGGGTAGGGCAGCCAGTGGCCATTTCGAAGGCCTTACCGGCATTGAGACCAATCCATTTTTCGTCGATATTGGAGGCGGTCATCACAATTTCTTTCTTGATGGCAGCCGGGAATCCAATGCCAATGATGCCTTTCCAGTCAAAGTGTTCAACAATGGCTTTAACTGTGGCAATCATTGCGTCTGGCGTGGCTGGAGAGGGTGTAGGGATTCGGAACCGATCTTCCATGAATGAGCCTGTCCTTGTATCCACCGGAGCTGCTTTCATGCCAGTGCCACCAATATCAATGCCTAAAACCACCATTGTACTCTGTTTAAAGGATGTTTCCGCTAAGCTATAATATCTCTTTCTATATAAAAATTATTCTTTTACTCTCTTTTGTAGAACAAATAACGCTGTACCTTCGTATTAGTTCTACAAAATAGAGTGACTATGAAAGGCGACGTATTGGGTGAGTTTGAAGAAATCATCTTGTTGATAGTAGGGGTGCTTGGCCAGGATGCCTATGGATTAGGTATCAGAGACGAGCTTGAAAAGCAAACAGGCCGCAGTGCTGCCATAGGCGCAGTGCACGCCACGCTCAACCGGCTGCAGGAAAAGGGATACGTGGAGTCTGGCATGACAGAAGGAACGCAGGAGAGGGGAGGAAGACGAAAAAGGGTTTTTCAAATGACCGGTTTGGGAAAAAAGGCACTGATTGAGTCAAAGGATGTGCGGGTCAATTTGTGGAGCCAGCTACCTGATTTGAATGTTGGAAAAATATGAACAATTCATCTCCAGACATCGGAAGACCACCCATTTGGGCCGACAGGTTACTGGAATTCTTCTGTAAAGGTGAGTTGCTGGAAGAGGTGCAGGGTGATCTTGCCGAGTACTATTTCAGAATATATCAGCAGAAAGGAAAGAGGAAGGCGGGTATCGTCTATTGGTACCATGTTATCAACTTCCTGCGCCCTTTTGCATTAAAAAAGCTAAAGTCAAACTCAAATACAACAACAATGATTCGTTTCAATCTAATGATTGCCCTCAGGAACCTGAACCGCTACCGGTTCTATTCTTTCCTGAACATCTCCGGCCTCGCCATAGGGTTAGCAAGCTGCCTTTTTATCATGCTTTTTGTGATGGATGAGCTCAGTTATGACAAGTTCCATCCCGACTACAAAAGGATATACCGGGTGGCGTCTGACCTGAGGTTTGGCAACAACCAATTCGATTTCCCTGTAACGCCTGCTCCCATGGCAGAGTCGTTCCTGAAGGACTTCCCGGAAATTGAAATGGCTGGGAAAATGCGAACCTACGGCACCGGCCTCGTTAAAAGAGGGGACTCCTTCTATAAGCAAAAGAACATTTTTTATGCTTCGCAGGGGCTGCTCGATATATTTCAGTTTCCCACCGTATACGGCTCCCTCGTTAATGCCATCACCGAACCCAACACGATCGTTTTGTCCCATTCATCCGCCAAAAAGATATTCGGAGACGTGGATCCTGTTGGAGAGAGAGTAGAGATAGATGGTCGATTTACTGTAAAGGTTTCGGGCGTGTATGAGGACCTGCCCAAAAACAGCCATTTTCATCCGGAGCTCTTAATTTCGGTAGAAAACGAGCGGGGCAACGACAATGTTTGGCTGGGCAATAACTACTACACCTACTTTTTACTGAATCCTCAGAATGACGAAACAGGCCTTGAAGCGAAATTTGCCTCCGTGTATGAAAAATATTTCGCTCCGCAGCTCAAAGAAATGGTGGGTGTGGACTTTAATGAGATGATGGCAAGTGGCGATCATATCAACTACTATCTTCAGCCAGTGGCCGATATTCACCTCAATTCTCATTTGGCCGTTGAAGTCGAGGCCAATGGAAGCATGGAGTACGTGTACATTTTCAGCGCAATTGCTTTGTTTATTCTGGTCATTGCTTGCATCAATTTCATGAACCTGTCTACAGCAAGAGCCGCCATGAGAGCCAAGGAGGTGGGAGTCAAAAAGGTGCTCGGATCGGTGCGTGGGCAGCTCATTAGCCAGTTTCTTACTGAATCTATTCTTTTCGCCTTTCTGGCTTCCATGGTTGCTGTGCTTCTGGTCGTATTGTTGCTGCCGCTTTTCAACAGTTTCAGCGGAAAAGAAGTTGGCCACATCCTGCTCGAGCAGCCAATTGTTTGGGTTTATCTCGTTGCTTCGGTGTTTGCAATTGGTGTATTGGCGGGGCTTTATCCAGCCTTTTATCTGTCGAAGTATCAGCCCACTGCAGTTTTGAAGGGTACTTACCAGGCGGGTAGCAGAGCCAGTTGGTTTCGCAATGTGCTGGTTGTTTTTCAATTCGCCACTTCGTTGTTCCTTATTATCGGGTCGCTTACGGTGTACAGTCAATTGAATTACACTCAAAACCGGGACCTGGGCTTTGACAGGGAACAGGTAATAATACTTGAAAATGTTGGTAATCTTGGAGACAAGAGCAAAGTGCTCAGGACCGAACTAGCCAAGAACGCTTCTGTCGTAAATACTTCTATATCATCCTTTTATCCCCTGAGCGACTTCCGCTCCGACCAGCCGTTTCTCCCAGAGGGGACAACCAGCATCGAAGAATCAGTTTCGTGCCAGGTATGGTCTGTTGATTTTGACTACCTAAAGACCTTTGAAATGGAGGTTGTCAGCGGGCGGGATTTCGATATCCAAATGCCAAGTGATTCTTCCGGGGTTGTGATCAATGAGACTGCTGCGAAAAGGTTTGGGATTGACCAGGCACATGGCCAAAAGATCAAGGTGCTTGGTGATTTCGGTGTACAAGGCAAAAAGGAATTCGCCGTTCTCGGCGTGGTAAAGGATTTTCACTTCGAGTCCTTGAGAAACAATGTAGTGCCTGTTTTACTATTCATCACAAAATACTCGGCTGATCACATGGCTGTCAGACTAAAGACTGACAACCTTTCCAGTACCCTGGCTGACCTGGAAGAAACATGGAGTCAGGTGGCCGGGGGCATTCCTTTCGAATATCAGTTCCTGAACCAGTCGTTTGAAGCAAAGTACCGGTCGGAGAGCCAGCTGGGTACTATCTTCGCCGTTTTTTCAGGGCTAGCCATCTTTATAGGTTGTCTGGGACTATTTGGACTCTCGGCTTACACTGCTGAAAGGAGAAAGAAGGAGCTTGGTATTCGCAAAGTGCTGGGTGCTGAGGTGTTCTCGCTGGTAAGGCTGCTGTTCACCGAATTTTCTGTTCTATTGGTGATTGCCATAATTGTTGCTATTCCATTGGCCTGGTATGCCATGAATCTTTGGTTGAACGATTTTGCCTACAGAGTAGGCCTAAGCCTGGGCACTTTCGTTGTGTCCAGCCTGATAGTCATCCTGGTGGGGCTGGTCACTGTCAGCTTTCAATCCTTTAAGGCTGCCAGGTCAAATCCGGTCGACAATCTGAAATACGAATAGCGAGCCAGACAGATAAGCGGTCAGACCAACTTATTTCTTTTCAAGCTCTCCCGTAGTTTTTCTATGGGAGGGTTTTTCATTTTATCGCCGCCCACCACTACCATCGGGAATTTGACCTGCCCTCCGTTCATCGCTTTCACTTCCTCCATTGCCTTGTCATCTTTTTCGATGTCCAGAAATTCGAAATCCACCCACTCACTTTGCAGGTAATTACGAAATCCTGATGTTTTTGGGCACCAGTCGGCACCATAAAGTTTTGGCTTTTCGCTCATACGGAAGAGGTTTTGGCAAAAATATTGGAAAGTCTGTCGGCATTTTGAATGACCAGCGGAGTAATAGCCATTGTTATGATAGCAACCGGAATGAAAACTTTAAAGTTCGTTTCTGAAATCAACCCCTGATTGAAGCCAGCTTTCACAAGGATGAATGAAAACTCTCCGATTTGCATGATCATGAGCGAAGAAATGATCGCCGTTTTAGTGGATACACGGAGCGATTTTCCAGCAAGGAAGCCACCGAAAAACTTGACAATGAGAATGAGAAATACCCCCATCATCACAAGCAAAGGGTTTTCAAGAAAGACCCGATAATCGAGGAGCATACCAAGTGATATAAAAAAGAAGCTGATAAAGACGTACCTGAATGGTAAAAAGCAGCTGATGGCCAGTTTGTTGTAGTCAGTTTCAGCCACGATCAATCCTGCTATAAACGCACCCAGTGCCAGCGAAAGTCCAAGGTAGGAAGTGATCGTGGTTATCATGCAAACAATAAAAATGGTAGCGATCAGAAAAACCTCCTGGCTCTTCGTTTTCATCACTGTAGCCAGAAACGGTGGTATCAGGTATCGGGCTGCTAGTACAGCGCCCGCTAAAAGCGCAGCAAGCTTGAGAATCAGGATGGCTATGTCCATGACCCAATCACTACTCTGCCCCGACAGGATAGGAACCAAAAGCATCATGGGAACGATGGCAATGTCTTGAAACAACAGAATGGCAAGGATCAGCTTGCCGTGGCTTGTGGGAATTTCTATTCTGTCCTGGAGCTGTTTGATCACTATGGCAGTGCTGCTGCAAGTGACTATAAAGCCCAGAAATACCGCCTGGTTCCATGACACACCGAATAGCTTTGAAAGAAGTGTTGAAAGCATAATTGTGAATATCACTTGCAGTGTGCCTCCCACCAGCACATATTTCTTAATTTTCAGGAGGTTCTTGATAGAAAACTCGAGCCCAACGGAAAACAGAAGAAGAATGACCCCAATTTCCGCAAATACTTCCACTTCGGTAGCACCATTTAAGATACCGAAGGTGGTGGGGCTTACAATGATTCCGGTGAGCAGAAAACCAACGAGATAGGGGATTTTAAAATAATTACATACAAGTACAACCAGGATAGTGATACCGAAAATTATACCTATAGTAAGTAAAATAGGAAGATGCATAGGGGAACTGGGTTGGTTGTATGCTTTTGTCTAAAATTTCATGAAATTTCCAACAATAGCAAAAATTCAATCGCAGAAGTAGTAATTTGAAAGACTCACGCCGGGGAATTGAATATAAAGGGAAACGCTCAGCAGAGAAGGCCGTGCCGGAGCGGGATTGAAGGGTTGCTCTTAGGGCCAACGATTGTAGAAGCCCCGAAGATTGAAAAAAAAACAAAAAATGCTTTCAAATAGCTTTGTGTGCGCACACATTTTTTATACCTTGCAACAGATTTGGAAACAAACGACACCAAGATGACAACAAAAACCGCCAAAGGATACGACTTCGTCGCTGTGCCTGACATCAGAACAGTAGATAAAAAGGAACTGACACGTTTCGAGAGGATTCCCACAGAGATTCTGCCTACCAGTCAGCTGGCTTCGCTGACCGTGGCCAGGGAAATTGCTGAGCTGATCAAGTCCAAAGCTGCCAAAGGAGAAAAGTGTGTGCTGGGACTTGCCACCGGTTCCACACCAACGCAGGTGTACAACCAGTTGGTAAGAATTCATAAGGAAGAGGGGCTCAGCTTCAAAAATGTGATCACATTCAACCTGGATGAGTACTTTCCTATGCAACCAAATGAGTTGCAGAGCTACGTGCGGTTCATGAAGGAGTACCTTTTTGACCATGTGGACATAGACATGGCCAACGTAAATATACCTGACGGCACCGTAGCCAAAGAAAACGTTTACGAATACTGCCGGAACTATGAGGCGAAAATTGACAGCGTAGGGGGCATTGACCTTCAGCTGTTGGGCATTGGCCGCACAGGTCACATCGGTTTCAACGAGCCAGGTTCTTCAATAACCTCTCCAACAAGAATGATCACCCTCGACCACATCACAAGGGTGGATGCCGCAAGTGACTTTTTTGCACAGGAGAACGTGCCAAGCCACGCCATTACCATGGGTGTTGGCACTATTATGAAAGCCAAGAAGATCATTCTGATGGCCTGGGGCGAAGGGAAAGCCAAAGTTATCGCAAGAACAATTGAGGGCGAAGTTTCGGAGCAGGTACCTGCTACTTACCTCCAGCGTCATTCAAACACCCAATTTTATCTCGACATTTCTGCTTCAGCAGAGCTCACAAGAGTGAAAACCCCATGGCTGGTGGGTGAGGTTACCTGGGATGATTACTTATCCAAGAAGGCTATTATCTGGCTTTGCCAGAAGATGGAAAAGCCTGTCCTCAAGCTCACCGACAGAGATTATGCAGAACATGGCATGAGCGATCTGGTCACGGAGCATGGCCCCGCCTACCAGATCAACATCAGGTTGTTCAACGAGCTGCAGCACACTATTACAGGGTGGCCGGGCGGCAAGCCCAATGCCGACGATACACACAGACCGGAAAGGGCAATGCCTGCCACAAAACGTGCGATCATCTTCAGTCCACACCCCGATGACGATGTAATCAGCATGGGAGGTACATTTATAAGGCTGGTCGACCAGGGACATGAGGTTCATGTAGCTTACCAGACATCTGGTAATATTGCGGTGTTTGACGACGACGTGATTCGTTTTGCTGACTTTTTCCGTGACTTGAGAAAAGAATTCAACTATTCCAATCCTCAGGAAACAGATCTCTACAAAGGAGTGAAGGAAGCTTTGAGAAAGAAAAAGCCGGGCGAGGTAGACACACCAGAAGTGATGAAGATCAAAGCCTTGATCAGGCGTTCAGAGGCCAAAGCGGGCGCTCGTTACGTGGGTATCCCAGATGAGCAAATGCACTTTCTGGACATGCCGTTCTACGAAACAGGTAAAGTACGAAAGAAACCCATTGGCGAAGACGATATTAAGCTCATCATGGACTTGCTTGACAAGGTGAAGCCTCACCAGATCTACGCAGCGGGCGACTTGTCGGATCCACATGGTACGCACAGGGTATGTCTCGACGCCATCATTCAGGCCGTTGACAGAATGAAGGGTGAGAAATGGATGGATGACTGCAGGGTTTGGCTCTACAGAGGTGCGTGGCAGGAATGGGAGATTGAGAACATCGACATGGCTGTGCCTATTAGCCCTGACGAACTCATGAGGAAGCGAAAGGCCATCTTCAAACACCAGTCGCAGAAGGACGCTGCTGTGTTCCCTGGTAACGACGCCAGAGAGTTCTGGCAACGGGCCGAAGACAGAAACCACGACACCGCCAGGATTTACGATTTACTTGGCCTGGCTGAGTACGAAGCCATTGAAGCTTTTAGAAGGTATTATTTTTAACGAAAAGGGGGCGCTAAGCCCCTTTATTTTTTATGGAAAAGAAGCCAATTAAGATTGCAGTTGCCCAATTTCAACCTAAGGATGGCGACAAAGCTTACAACCTCTCGGTCATTGACAAGCTCGCCAAAGCAGCCAGCGACAGGGGTGCTGACGTCATAAGCTTTCATGAAATGTCGGTGACAGCCTACACGTTTTTCAAGAACCTTTCAAAGGATGAGGTATTTGCCCTGGCTGAGCCCGTTCCAGATGGCCCAAGCTGTCAGCAGTTGATAAACATTTCCAGAAAACACAACATAGCCGTGTTGGCTGGCCTTGTGGAGCTGGACGGAGATAAGGTATACAACACCTATGTGTGTGCAACAAAATATGGTGTGATAGCCAGGTTCCGTAAGCTTCATCCATTTATTAGTGAATACCTGAGTCCCGGCAACGAATATGTTGTTTTTGACCTGCTGGGTTGGAAATGTGGCATCCTGATTTGCTACGATAACAATGTAGTAGAAAATGTGAGGGCTACCGCACTATTGGGTGCCGAGGTCATTTTTGCACCTCACGTAACCATGTGTACGCCGTCTGCCATGCCAGGCAGGGGTTATGTCGACGATGCTCTCTGGCAAAAAAGAGACACCGATCCTGTGCCACTTCGTATGGAGTTTGATGGTCCGAAAGGAAGGGCTTGGCTGCTCCGCTGGCTGCCGGCAAGGGCTTATGACAATGGTGTGTACTACGTTTTCACAAACCCTATTGGCTATGACGGCGAGCACCTGAAAAATGGCAATTCCCTTATCCTTGACCCGTATGGGGATATTTTAACTGAAATCAAGAGCTTTGAAGATGAGATAAGCCTGGCGACCATAACACCCGAAAAGCTTGCACTTGCCGGTGGCTATCGTTACAGAAAGGCCAGGAGACCTTCGCTCTATAAAGATATTATCGGGAAAGAGCATGAATCAAGTACTCAGCCTACCTGGTTGAAACCTTAGCTGCTGTTGACGATCAACCGGCTTTTTAATTGCTGGCCAGCATAATCTCCCGGTAAGGGCCCCACTTTAAAGGGTCTTCTTTTTGCTGTTTTCTCTTGAGCACCACCAGCCTGTCGCAAGTAAAAGACTTCTGAAAGCGCAGGTTTTTGATATCATCCCAGGCTTTCTCAAACAAATCGAGGGGAATAGTTCGCCCGAGGGTAATGTGCGGATCGTAGCTATGCTTTCGCAGCCTGAAGAAGTTAGCCAGCCACTTTTGAAGGTAAACAATGCTGTCCTTTCTCTCTATGTTCACGTAAAGCGTTCTACTTTTTTGCCCGTGCGAGTAGTAGTCAAAACCATTAACATCTACCTGAAAGGAGGGCATCCAACTAATATTCATCAGTTCCAGCATGTGATCCATTTGATCAGTGCTGGAAATGTTAAAAAGAGAAATGTGCGGCGTGGAATGGTGTCCTGCATATCGGCTGCCGATTGCGTTAAAGACACGATCTTTCAATACCACAATGTCTTTTTCTATTTCTTTTAAATGAATCAAAAACAAATATTCGAATACCTGTTGACTTCTCTGGGCTGGAAACAAGGAAGAACTTTCGCTCATCTGGATCAAATTTTAGTCTTGGTTTTCATATTAGTAAAAAGAAACGATTTAATTCGCCATAAGTTTACAGATCATAGTTTTTCGAACACAATTGGATGCAGTACCTCGTAGGTTTAGACATTGGCACTACCAGCACAAAGGCAGTCGCATTTGGCGTTGATGGCAGGCAGCTCAAAGTAGTCAATAATAATTACCCTCTTATTTCTCCGCAGGAAGGTTGGTTTGAACAAGACCCTGGACAAATTGTCAATGCGTCGGAAGCTGCGCTGAAAACGCTTGTTGAACAGTTAGGTGAAAAGCCGATGGCTGTAAGCATCTCGTCGGCCATGCACGGGCTAATGCTGATAGGCAAAAATGGGGAACCTATCACTAATCTTATTATCTGGGCCGACAATCGCAGCGACAAAGAAGCCAGACAACTAAAGTCCAGTAAAGAAGGGGCTGCCATCTATTTTGCGTCAGGTACACCCATTCACCCCATGTCGCCGCTGTGCAAACTGCTATGGCTGCAAAAGAACCGCCCGGACCTGATGCAGCGGGCAGAGAAATTTGTTTCGATCAAGGAATACATTATCCATAGATGGACAGGGGAGTACCTGTTGGATCAGTCGCTGGCTTCAGCCACCGGCTTATACAATAACGAGTCGACAAAATGGAATGACCTGGCATTGCAAGTGGCGGGCATAAAAGGTTCACAATTGCCTGCCGTATTACCAACAACGACAATTCTCCCGAAACTCAAACCTGGCATAGCTCAGCAGCTTGGTGTTGAAGCGGATACTCCGGTGGTTATCGGGGCCAGTGATGGCTGCCTCGCCAACCTGGGATCAGGTGTGCTTGATGCAACCACCGCCTCGCTCACTATTGGTACCAGCAGTGCCTACCGCAAAACTATAGACAAATTTGTCAGAGACGAAAAGCAAAGTGTATTCAACTACATCCTCACAAGTGACTTGTACGTTGTTGGCGGGCCGTCTAACAACGGTGGTGTGGTGGCCCAGTGGTTTGAAAGGGAATTTGGCGATGGTGAGTTTGACGAACAGGCGCTGCGATCGGTAAGACCTGGGAGCGAGGGTTTGATTTTTCTCCCTTACCTGCTTGGTGAAAGAGCGCCAATATGGGATCCGGAATCAAAGGGTGTATTTTTCGGCGTACAGATGAACCATACGAAAAATCATTTCTATAAGGCCGTGTGGGAAGGAGTTTTCCAGGCAGCCCACCATATTGCGGAAACTGTTGACCAGATAACCGGTGAGGTAGAAAAAGTGGTCGTCAGCGGCGGCTTTGCCAAGTCGGACTACCTGATTCAAACGCTTTCCAATGTGCTTCAGAAGCCTTGTTGGCTATGCAACTCCGCCGAAAGCTCGGCATTTGGAGCCGCTATTCTTGGCATGCATGCCATTGGTGAACTGAAGGATTTGAAAGATGCGTCGAAGCTGGTGCATTTTGAAAAGGAGTTTTTGCCCGACCCAGCGGAGGCAGAGGTGTACAGGAATGGCCTCGAAAAATCGAAGAGAATCTACAGCAGTCTGAAAGACGAGTTCAACTAAAGTGCAAATGCGCCGCTCACAAACGGTACTTTAGTAGCCTTTGGTATACTTCCTGAATGGGCAAGCCCACCACATTGAAATAGGAACCTTCTATGCCTGTGATGCCAATCATGCCAATCCATTCCTGTATACCATAGGCACCTGCCTTGTCGAACGGTTTGTAGTTATTGATGTAATAATCAATCTCATCATTGGCCAACTCTTTGAAGGTTACCCGGGTCGATACCGAGAAAGAATCAAGGCCGTCCGGTGCAGCAATACAGACGCCAGTAATTACATCATGCGACCTGCCCGATAGCCTGGTAAGCATTTCAAAAGCCTCTTTCTCGTCGGCTGGTTTTTCCAAAAGCTTGTTATCCAGCACAACTGTCGTATCGGCTGTGACAATGATGGCATTCGAAAGTTTTTTGCCGTAAAAGGCACTTTTTTTCCTGGCCAGGTATTCACCCACACCGGTTTTTTCGATGCTATCCGGATAGCTTTCATCCACCTGCTCGGTGTAGACTTCAAAACTAAAGCCGGCTTCTCTCAGCAGCTGTTGCCTCCTGGGGGAGTTAGAGGCTAGAATCAAAGGGTGACGTAAATTCATCTTCTTGAATGGATCCAAACAGAAAACCGCAAATGACTTTGGGGTAAAAATAAGTAGACTTTTGAGGGAGGGTATACCCACTCAAACACACTTCTTTGATTGTTTCGATAGATATGTCCTTGGTAATCACCGCAAACTGCGCCTCTCCGCTCAATACACTCGAATGACATTCCGTGAAATTTCGTTCGAACGATATCTTTTCGGACCTCGTTTGGTCTTTGCCGGCAATGCCCAGTATCTTTTCGAAAATAAAGTAGTGCATCACGGTCAAATCGAGCTCTTTTATTTTATCAGGAAAGTTCCAGTCAATCAGGTCGATGCACTCTGGCTTGAGTCGTATTTTGTAAGCCTCGTCACCCATGAGTAAACCAAAAGCCCATTGCTTACCGAGAATGATCTCATTGACATCGGAAGCGTTTTCCACCGGTTTAATAATAAAATAAGGTGCCAACTTTTCGAGAAGTTGGGCCGGGGCAAAGTCGGGGATGTTTTTGACCAGGCGATGGGTAGGCAAAATTCTTAAATCGTGTGCCTCCGTGTTGGTGAAGTACATCATATGGTAATTGAAGGCTTCTTTGCCAGTAGCCGTCGGCTCTTTGGCCAATTGCATTTTTTTGTACCTCAACGACCCCTCATACCGGTGGTGTCCGTCCGCCAGTATTATCTGCTTGTCTCGCATGATTGATACGATCTTTCGAATCGATGCCGCATCATTCACCACCCCGAGCACATCCCGCACTCCCTGATAGTCTTCCGCTTCATAAATTGGCTGCTGGATGCTGGCATCCAGTATCGCCTCTATCTGGAAGTCGGGGTCGGTATACAACCCGTGCGTGGGGCTCACGTTGAGTTTCGTTTCTTCAAGAATGGCCACCCTGTCGTCAACGGAATGCGGCATCGTGCTTTCGTGTCGCATGAGCACTTTGTCCGACCAGTCGTAGGCCCTGATAAATGCAATAAAACCTTTGCGGCAGTATTCTTTTGTGTCGCCAGGCAGGGTAAAATACTGGAAGTAGCTATAAATGCCCGGCACCATGTCCTGAACAATTACTTTTTCGTCTTTCCAGTGCTGGAGAGTTTGCCCTGCTTTCCAGGCGGCGTTTTCTCCCTGGGGCACCGACAAATGGATGCTATTGTGCGGGTTTTGGTACAACCTGGCCCTTTGCTTCTCAGAAACAACGTCGAAAAGAGGGGAAGTTAGTTCGTCAATTTGTTTTCGCAGCTTGTAGTTGTATCTCCAGGCTTTAAAGGGTCTTATCTCTGCCATTCCTTTCTGCTACAGTTTTGCTCTTTGTTTCCACCGGCTCAACTTTGCATCCGACGGGGAACTGGATGCATTTTTCATCGTATCGTTTTGATTGACAGCTATTTGCTTTACCCCCAGGAGGGCTGCTATCTGCGCTTCCTCGTCTGTTAGGCCGAGATCCAGCGACGCCGGAGTGAAATATTTCTCAACAAACCGGGTATCGAAATTTCCCGATGCAAAGGCCTCATGTTGAAGAACAAAACTGCAGAATGGCAGCGTCGTTTTTATGCCTGATATTTTGTACTCGTGTATGGCCCTGAGCATTCTTCCGATGGCAAGTTCTCTTGTTTCGGCATGCACGGTCAGCTTGGCAATCATGGGGTCATAGTAAATAGGTATGTCCATGCCTTCTTCAAAGCCATCGTCTACCCGTACACCAAGCCCCTGGGGGCGCACATAGGTAACCAGCTTTCCGATGTCGGGCAAGAAGCTATTGGCAGGGTCTTCTGCGTATACCCTCACTTCCAGTGAGTGGCCGTGTATTTTTAAGTCCTCTTGTTTAATTTCCAACGGCTTGCCTTCCGCAACCAATATTTGCTGTCGAACAAGGTCTATTCCTGTAATCTGCTCGGTGACCGGATGCTCTACCTGCAAGCGGGTGTTCATTTCAAGAAAGAAGAAATCCAGATTTTCATCTACTATGAATTCGACGGTTCCAGCGCCATAATAGTCGCATGCTTTGGCCACTCTCACGGCTGCCTCGCCGATAGCCTTTCTTTTCTCTTCACCATAAACTGAAGAAGGTGCTTCCTCAATGACCTTTTGATGTCGCCGCTGAATACTGCATTCTCTTTCAAAAAGATGGATGGCATTGCCATGCTGGTCGCCCAGCACCTGTACCTCTATGTGTCGTGGCGAGGTGATGTATTTTTCAATAAAAACTGCACCGTCTCCAAAAGCTGATTCTGCTTCGCTGATGGCCCGTTGCATTTGTTCTTCAAATTCACTCTCCTCGTTCACAATCCTCATTCCCTTGCCACCACCACCGGCGCTTGCCTTGATGAGTATTGGGTAGCCCACTTCGGCAGCCTGCTTTTTGGCTTTAGGTATATCTGTGATCGCAGTCTGGATACCCGGCACCATGGGTATGTTGTAATGAGAAACAGCCTCCTTGGCCGCCAGCTTGCTGCCCATCACCTCAATGGAAGCAGGAGAGGGGCCAATGAAGATAAGTCCGGCCTTCGCTACTTTCGCAGCAAAGGCAGCGTTCTCGGAGAGAAAACCATATCCGGGGTGAATGGCGTCAGCCCCAGCTTGTTCTGCCACGTCAATGATGGCGTCCATCCGAAGGTAGGATTCTTTGGATGGAGGTGGCCCAACGCAGAATGCTTCATCGGCATAGCGAACATGCAAGGCCTTCCGATCAGCTTCGCTGTATATCGCAACAGTCTTTATCCCCATTTCCCGGGCTGTCCGCATCACTCGCAGGGCTATTTCGCCTCTGTTGGCAATTAATATCTTCTTAATGTTGGGCATTGATGTTGTTTTGACAGTCAGTGAGCACAATGCTACTTATTTCAATTATAAATTCTAAACTCCCCATGTATTATTTAAAGTTGGTTTGATATGCCGAATTATTCCTATTAGATTTGTGTGTTTTTTGAAAAACTCGCACAGATAACGCTAAATTAATAAATGGATCTTTTTGAGAAACTTCTTCAGGACAAGGGACCACTAGGTCGTCATAAGTTCATCGATGATAATTACTACATGTTCCCCAAACTTGAAGGGGAAATCGCTCCAAGAATGATGTTCAAAGGCCAGGAGGTACTTACCTGGAGTCTCAACAACTACCTTGGTTTGGCTAACCACCCGGAGGTGAGAAAAGTAGATGCCGAGGCAGCTGCCAACTGGGGACTTGGTTATCCCATGGGTGCGAGAATGATGACTGGTAATTCAAACTACCATGAGCAACTTGAGAAAGAGTTGGCCAAGTTTGAAGAAAAGGATGATGTGATGCTGCTGAACTACGGTTATCAGGGAATCATGTCTGTAATAGATGCTCTTGTCGATAGAAAAGATGTTATCGTATACGATGCAGAATCGCATGCCTGTATCATAGATGGCCTTCGCTTGCATATTGGTAAGCGTTTTGTGTATCCACACAACGACATGGTCAGTCTTGAGAAGCAACTGCAAAGAGCTACGAAGCTTACCGAAGAATCTGGTGGTGGTATCCTTGTCATTACAGAAGGTGTTTTCGGAATGAGTGGCAACCAGGGTAACCTGAAAGGTATTGCAGCACTCAAGAGCAAATACAACTTCAAGCTTCTTGTGGATGATGCACATGGTTTTGGTACTATGGGCAAAACGGGTGCTGGCACAGGAGAGGAGCAGGGAGTTCAGGATCAAATCGACCTTTACTTTTCTACCTTCGCCAAATCTATGGCGAGCATCGGTGCTTTTGTGGCTGGTGAAGCAGAAATTATCGACTTCCTTCGTTACAATACCAGGTCTCAAATTTATGCCAAGTCTATCCCAATGCCTTTGATCATTGGCGGGCTTAAGAGACTGGAAATACTAAGAACTCAACCTCAGCACAAGGACAACCTCTGGAAGATTGTTCATGCTGTGCAGGATGGCTTCCGGGCTAAAGGCTTTAACATAGGAACTACTACCTCACCGGTAACACCCGTATTGTTAAAGGGTGATCTTTATGAGGCAGCAAACCTTGTTAGAGACCTTCGAACTAATCATGGTATTTTCTGCTCGATGATCGTTTATCCGGTGGTTCCCAAAGGAGTGATTATGCTCCGCATTATCCCAACTGCAGTGCATACCCTGGAAGACGTTAAGGTGACCATTGCCGCCTTTGAAAAAGTTAAAGGCAAATTAGATGAAGGAATCTATGCAAAAGCAGGGTCAAAAGGTGCTACAGTTGGATAGTTTTCCACAAATTAGCACTCGGGATATGCATTTTTAAACAATTTATTTATATTGCTCAACCTTTTTAATTCATCAATAACCTAAAATTCTTACATATGAAAAGATTTGACCAAATCAGAGATTTAGTTATGTCACTTGAAGGAGACTTCGTGAAATTTTATGACAAAGAAAACCAAGCTGCAGGTACGAGAGTACGTAAAGGCATGCAAGAGCTGAAGAACTTAGCTCAAGAAATTAGAATTGAGGTTCAGAACAAGAAAAACGGTTAATTAGTTATATAACCTGCTTACTTATAAAGGAATCTATGGCCTTCGGAAGTTTTCCGAAGGCCTTTTTTTTGTGCCAACTATAAGGGAGATTTTCAGATGCTGCCGATAGCAGACTTGATCCTGGCTTTCAGTGTGCTACTTGCTGAAACCAAAGGCATTCTCACCCGGTCGTTGCCTATGCCAAGAGCGCTTACGATGGCCTTGATACCCGTAGGGTTTCCTTCTTCGGTAGTGAGCTGAATTACTTCATACAATTTGTGTAAACCAGCACTCGCCTTTGCTGCCTCTCCGGCCAGTGAATGACGAACCATTCCGCTAAACTCAGCTGGGAATGCATTGGCTATGACCGATATCACACCGCTACCTCCAATCGAAAGTATGGGCACAGTTAACACGTCATCTCCCGATATCAGCTGAAAGCCTTCAGGCATTGACCGGGCAACTTCTATGCACTGCACCAAATCGCCCGAAGCTTCTTTGATGGCGATGATATTGGGGTGCTTTGCCAGCTCCAGTGTAGTTGACGCTTTAATGTTGCAGCCAGTTCTTCCAGGTACGTTGTACAGTATGATGGGCAGCTTGCTATGGTCAGCCAGGTAGGTGAAATGCTGTAGCAAACCTGCCTGGTTGGGTTTGTTATAATAAGGTGTTACGGAGAGCAGGGCCTTTAATGGATATTGCTCCAATTGGGGCATGAAGTCTACAAGCTCTTTGGTATCGTAGCCACCAAGGCCAAACACAACGGGCAGGTTCTTCCTGTTGTTCTTGAAAACGAATGAAAGTATTTTGTGTTTTTCCTCTATAGAAAGAGTAACAGACTCACCTGTTGTGCCCAGCACCACCAGGTAGTCAACCCCGCCTTCGCTTACGTGATCAAGCACTTTTTTTAAAGCGTCGAAATCTATCTCCAGCTGTTCATTAAAAGGAGTAATCAGGGCTACCCCAGTCCCACTTAACCAATCATGCATTTGCCCTTAGTTTTTTGATATAGAAGTAAATCTTGTCGAGGAATACCTCGAAGTCAGTAGAAGGGTCAATGTGTATCATCAGTTGGTAGAAGTCTTTCCTTTCTACCATAAAGTGTCCAATCTTACACTTTGCATTCGCTCTGGATAAGATGTTGTCAACGAACTCATGAGATTCAGTATCTAAATTGATAAGGAAGTCAAAGTTGCGAGTCAAAAATAGGTCTATTTCTTCAGAAGTTAGCTTACCCCACACAGATAAGTTGTCAGTAGAGTAGCGTGGAATTCTATACTGGGAGGTGGCTTCCTTTTTTGGGAAGAAAGCCAATGTGGTCACTACTTTTTTATCTATTTGAATTTGGCGAATGAAGCTCAGCACCTTTTCATAGTGCTCGTCGTTCAAATACTTGAAGATGATCCCTATTTGATCTGCGTCAGAATAACCAGGTGACACTTGCAATGTACTTTTTCTAATTGCATTCTTGGTATGAACCGGTAGTAATAGTTTGCCCAGCATTAGTTGATCATTTTTAGGAAGTCGTCTTCTGAAATAATTTTCACACCAAGCTCATTGGCCTTCTCAAGCTTTGCAGGCCCCATATTATCACCGGCCACCAAAAAGTTGAGCTTGGCTGAGACTGAGGATACGACCTTGCCACCATTTTGTTTAATGATGTTCTTCAAATCGTCACGTTCAAAACCTTTGAACACACCGCTAATGACAAAAGTTTGTCCGGCCAGTTTGTCGCTGGCAGCAACGAATGCCCCACCTTCCGTTTTGAGTTTCAACCCGGCTGCCGAAAGTTTGTTAATGAAGTCGGCATTTTTCCCTGAGCCAAAAAAGTCAATCACCGACTGAGCGATTCTTTCGCCAATTTCCGGTGCCTCCAGCAGCTGTTCATAGCTGGCCTTGCTGATTTCCTCGATGCCTCCAAAATGCGTCGCCAGCTTTTCAGCTACTGTTCTTCCCACATACCTGATGCCCATGCCGAAGAGAACATTTTCGAAAGGCTGCTCTTTCGACTTTTCAATAGCATCGATGATATTACGGGCGGACTTTTCTCTGAGGCTTCTGGTAACTGTGTCGCCTTTCTTTTCTGAATAGCTCGAAAACTCCAGCCCATTGAGTTGCTCAAAGGTGAGGAAGTAGATGTCAGCCGGGTCTTTGATCAAGCCGTGGCTGAGCAAACCTGCAATAGTTTCCGGCCCCATGCTCTCAATGTTCATCGCATTGCGCTGGATAAAATGCTCGATGCGGCCTTGTATCTGCGGTGGGCAGCCGTCGGTGTTGGGGCAATAGTGCACTGCCTCACCCTCGGTTCTCACCAGGGGCGTTCCGCACTCTGGGCACTTATCAAGATAAACTACCGCCTGGCTGCCCGGTTTCCTTTGTGCCGTGTCGACACCCGTTACTTTGGGAATAATCTCGCCTCCCTTTTCAACGAACACCATGTCGCCAACACGCAGGTCGAGTCGGGCAATTTCATTGGCATTGTGTAACGAGGCCCGCTTCACAGTGGTGCCAGCCAGCAGCACTGGCTTTAATTCTGCCACCGGAGTTACTGCGCCGGTCCTCCCAACCTGATAGGTGATGTCGAGCAACTCGGTGATCGCACTTTGTGTTTTGTATTTGTAGGCTATGGCCCAGCGGGGGCTTTTGGCCGTAAAGCCCAGCAGCCGCTGCTGAGTGATTGCATTCACTTTAATCACGACGCCGTCGGTATCGAGCGGTAAGTCAAGTCTTTTTGTTTCCCACTCAGCAATGTACTTCAATACATCGTCTATAGTGGCGCATTTCCCGTAGGTAGGGGACACGTTGAATCCCCACTTTTCCAGTAAATGCACTGCTTCCTCGTGTGTTTGTATTAGGCTTTCTACGCCAAGCAGCGAGTAAACGTAACAGTCGAGGCGGCGCTTGGCCACTGCTGCTGAGTCCTGCTGTTTCAGTGTGCCTGATGCAGTATTTCTTGGATTAGCCAAAAGAGGCTCGCCTATGTCTTCCTTTTCAGCATTGATCTTGTCAAACATTTTCCTTGGAAGGAACACTTCGCCCCGCACTTCAAACGCTGATGGGTAGTCTCCGTCTTTGCCAAGTCGCAGCGGGATACTGTGGATGGTTCTGGCATTGTTGGTCACATCGTCACCCTTTGTTCCGTCGCCCCTGGTCACGGCCCGGGAAAGACGACCGTTTTCGTAGGTAAGGCTGAGTGCAACACCATCAAACTTCATTTCGCAGAAATATTCGTAAGGTGCGCCTTCCAATGCTTTGGCTACCCGCTGATCAAAATCACGGAGTTCCTGCTCAGAATAGGTGTTTCCCAGCGAAAGCATGGGATACTTATGCTCAACGGTTTCGAAATCTTTGGTGACAGTGCCACCAACCCGAAGTGTGGGAGAATTTTCATCCACAAACTCAGGAAACGCAGCTTCAAGCTCCTGGAGCTTTTTTAATAATGTATCAAAATCAAAATCGGAGATTTCAGTCCTGTGCTCCTGGTAGTAAAGGCGGTTGTGGTAGTTTAGCTCCTGGCTAAGCCTTGCTATTTCTTCTCTGGCTTCTTCCTTGGTCATGATGGCAAATTAAGGCACCTAAATTTCTACAAATAAGCCGTCAAATGCATCATTCTTCCAATTTTTTCATAGCCTCGGTCAGCTGGGCTTCTGTGTGAGTAAGCCTTTCCTTACAGTAGAGGATCAAATCGGTCGCCCGCTGAACCATTTTTGTTATTTCATCCACATCCAATTCGGCACTCTCTATCTTCTCCACAATACCCTTTAGCTCCTCTAACGCTTCGGAATAAGACAATTTTATATCACTCATGGTCATTAAGGCTTTTTATTTGAGATGTTAAGACTCCATGGCTGTAGTGAGTCACGATGGAATCCCCATTCTTTAATTTACTATTCTTCAAAAGTTTCCCCTCCAGGGTAGTAATGCTGTATCCCCGTGCCAACACTTTCTTTGGGTCGCTTGCTTCAACCGACTTCTCCGCCATAACAAGTTGATTTTTTGCGGCCTTCAACTGCTCGTTCACTGTGTGAATAGTAGTAGCGGAAACTTCTCGAAGGCGGCTTCGTTCCCGTTCTATCTTCCATTTTGCCGACTGCGCTATATCTCTTTTAACACTGTTGATATAGGAGAGGCCCTGCGCCATTTGCTGCCTGGCGAGGTAGTTGAGGTCTTTTGAAAGTTGCCCCAGCAGGTGCTTCTGACCTCTCATTTCTTCATCAACCTGCCGCAAAAGCCTGCTTGCCATCCACTGAATAGATTCGGTGAACGCCTCGAAACCCTCAAGTATAAAATCGGCCACAGCGGTAGGGGTCTTGAGCCGGGTGTGAGCCACCATATCGGCAATGGTTTCGTCCCGTTCGTGGCCTATGCCGGTGAGCACAGGCAGGGGAGCACTGGCTATGGCCGCACAAACATTGTATTCGTTGAAAACGTCCAAATCGAGCTGTGCACCCCCACCACGGATGACAACAATAGCATCGAAGTCATCTTTTTCTTTGGAGACATCTTCGATGGCACCGAGGATGGTTCGCTCAGCTTCATCCCCCTGCAAAGTCACAGGAAAGAGCTTCGTCGACACCGCATAGTGTTTTTTATTGTTCTCCAGCTGATGCAATAAGTCGCCATAACCGGCAGCGGTGGAAGAGCTTATGACGGCAATTCGTTGTGGAACAACAGGAAGCACCAAACCTTTGTTGCGATCGATAAGGAGCTCTTCAGTTAACCGTGATATGACCTCCTGCTTTTTTCTCTCCCTTTCTCCAATGGTGAAGTTGGGGTCTATATCTTTGATGGTCAGGTTAAGGCCGTAGACCTCGTGAAAGCTCACCTGCGCATTGGCCAGTATTTTAATTCCCTGCCTTAAAGAGTTGCCCGTTATTTTTTCAAACCACTGATTGATGTTCCTGAAGTCGTAGGCCCAGATGGCTGCCCGAAGTTTGGCTTTCACCTGCTGTTGGTCTTTTTCAAGCAGTTCAAGGTAGCAATGCCCCTTGGCATTCACCTTCATGTCACCAATTTCGGCCGTTACCCAATAGGAGGGAGCGAGGTTGCCGGAAATAGCATCCTTGATAGTAAAGGCCAACTCTGAAAGGGTTACAGTCTGCATGTGAACAAGAAAACCCAAATATAAAGAATCTTACTTCTTTTGGCGGAGTGGAATCATATAACCCAGGCTTGTGCTGAAATAGCTATTCGGTTTGGTGTCAGCCAGCGACTCCCCGGGCAACTCAACAGGTATGTTGTAGGTGTAGGAGAGGAGCAAGCTAAACTGTTTGTACCTGAGTGAGATGGGGGTAGAAAAGCTTACGTTCATCAAGCCAAACACATCCCTGGTCTCGGGCGTCAGCACTCTTCTTCGCAACCTGGGAAAGCGCCTGATCAAACGCTGGATTCTTGGATCCGTGAGGTCTACATTGAAACGGTAGGAGACAAGCTCCTCATTGCCAAATAGAAAGTTAGCGGAAGGGAACAACGTAATTTTATCGAGAAACCATACTTTTCGAAACACGATGTTACCAGACAGAGCGCCGGAAAGGCGGTGTGCATCGTTATTTCCAAAAAGATACGTGTAGTCGATGGTCGCATACAACCAGTCGGCGTCGAAAAATAGGGTGCCATTGAGCCCATTGGGTGGGGCAGTAATGACAGAATCGGAGACTGTCTGTGCATAAAAAGACCTTTCGAAGGCGATATTATAGGAGAGCCATTTGGTGGGAAGCCCAAGATAGCCGGCACTTAATACAGTCAGGCTATAGTTGGGCTCAAACTGACTGTTCCAGTAGCCTGAAACATCAGCAAATGCACCGCTGTGATGATAAAAGGAAACACCCGGCGTTAGCCCGTACTGTTTCACGCTAAAATCTCTGCCAGCTGAAGTGACCCTGCTGGTGTAGGAAAGCCTGACATTCAATGTTGACGACTTTTGAGTAGCAGAAAGCACGCTGTCGATCAACCTAAAGATTGACAGCGAGTCCATGTCGTCAAAAATGGACAATGAATCTTCATAGGATAGGTTATAAACTGCAGTGGTGTCCTCCTGGGCCGCTGAGTTGAAACTCAAAAAGGCAAAGCCTGCTATCAACGCAAGCTTTGCCCATGCCAAACGGACAATGTGTATTCTCCCCCTTATGATACGCAGTATTGTCTAAATTCAGTTACCTCTTCTACCGTTAATCCTGTCCTGATTTCTTTCCCTAAGATTCTCCCGCATATTTTGTTGCCTGGCTCTTCTTTCGAGCTGTTCCAGCACCATGCGTCGGAAATCGTCTTCAGCCTGCCGCAGCGAAACCAGCTGTCGGGTGCTAATCACCCGGAGCAGTTTTTCGGAATATTCTTTTTCCAGATTAAGCTCTCTTTCTTTCACCTGAAAGTTCAGGTCCATCATAGCCCTGTTTTCTTCTTCAGTAGCAGTTTGCGGGTTGAAATCTCTCCGGGCATTTCTCATCTCTCCCAAAATACTTCTTCTCTTTTCGCTAAACTCCCGGTAAATAGGCCAGAATTGCTCTGCCTGTTCTGGTGTTAGGCCCAGCCGCTCGGTTATCACTCCAATTTTGGCAGCTTCCACCTTTTTCATCGCCTCCGGATCCTGTGCCCTCAAATAAGTGGCCGGTAGCAAGATCATTAGGGTTATATATGTAAAACGTTTCATAATCATTCAATTAAAGGATGTCATCCTGTGTACTTAGCTGATCATAGAGCTGCAGCAGCTCTTCATCAGTCATTTCTTCTTCCGGCAACAAATTTAGCTCACCGTCATTCCAAATTGAATCTTCTGCTTTAGCATGATCCATCAATTGCACGAGCTCATCGGCACTGACCGATTCGATTTCCAGATAGTAGATAAGGTCGGCTGTGGCTACGGCATCGAGAGGGTTTAAATCTAACTCCGTTGCCTTATTGTTGTTCCAAACAAATAGTCCAACACCCAGCGTAAGCACCATGGCAAGCGCCGACAAAGACCATTTGGGAGAAAGCAAGGGCTGCCACACTGGTGAGCCAGCAGTTTTTGCTTCTATCCTTTTCTGCATCTTCAATGGAAACTCATCGAAGTACTTTTCGGGAGCCTCAAACGGCTCTTTCTTTTCTATATCGTCGAGATTAAACTTTTTCATCTGAAGTCGATTGATACTTTGATTGTATTCTTAGCTAAAGGTTTAATCAGCAGTAACATATTCCTCAATTTTTTTGGCTGCCAGGTGATAACTCGCCTTGAGTGCACCAACGCTTGTGCCGGTTATGCTGGCTATCTCCTCAAACTTCAACTCGTCGTAGTACCTCATGTTAAAAACGAGACGCTGCTTGTCCGGTAGTTTCAAAATAGCCTTTTGCAGTTTCAGCTCAATCTCGTTACCAGATAATCCTGGCGACTGCTCTGCTTTTGCAAACAATTCTCCGCTTATGTCATGAATAGGGAGGAAAAACCTTCTCTTCTTTTTTGCCAGAAACTGCAAACACTCATTACTGGCTATCCGATAAACCCAGGTGAAAAGCCTGGCATCTTCCCTAAAGTTATCAATTCCTTTCCAAACCTTTAAAAAGACCTCCTGAAGCACGTCGTCTGCGTCATCATGGTCTATCACCATCCGTCTAACGACAGCGTATATTGGCTTCTGATAGTGGCGTACAAGCAGAGAGAAGCCAAATTGCTTCGACGAAGGATCCCTTATTTTCTCAAGAATGTCTTTCTCCTGCAAAACCAGATTTTAACTATTAGATAAAGATACGAATGGAAGGTTTAAAGAGGGGAGCGGTTTATTTTCATAAAAAATACATGTACCTACAACTATCCTGTAATATTTTTCGTTGTTTTCTTACGAATAGGTGTCGGCAAAGGAGTTATATAGTAATTTAGAGCACCTGGAATATAATTTAGTAAAATGGGAATAGCTGAAGACATCAAACAACCGAAATTTAAAAACGAGTTTCAAAAGGCGACGATTAACCTTTTTTATACTGCTAGTTGGGTTGGGGAAAAACACCATACTTTTTTTAAAGGCTATGGCATCACAGCAGCACAATTCAATGTACTCCGTATCCTAAGGGGGCAGTATCCGCAGCCATCCACTGTGAACCTGATCATTGACCGCATGATTGACCGGATGTCGAATGCCTCTCGGATAGTGGATAAACTTGAAAGCAAGGAGCTGGTGATAAGAAAACAGTGCCCTAACGACCGTCGTGCCGTCGACGTATTGATTTCCGACAAAGGACTGAAGCTTTTGAGTGAAATGGATAACGAAATGGAAGTTTACGAAAAGAAAATCTGCAACCTGACCGAGGAAGAAGCTGTTCAGTTAAATGATTTGCTGGATAAATTCAGGTCTATTTAGCTAAGGTCGGATTGCCTCAGACAAAGGATGTTACCCTTTTCAGCGCTTCATCAATGGCTTGTGTTTCCAAAGCTATTCTGCCCTGATCCCATCCGAACTTTTCTGCGAAAAACCTGAGGGTGATACCGGAGAATTCATGAATACTCTCAATGTCAAAGTAAAGCCTCCCCGAACGCTGCACCAGATAATCGACGGGCCTGCAAATCATTTCATTTTCAAACGAGAAGTCCAGTTCGGCCAATAGCAGCTTCTCTCTGATGTCATTCACCTGCTGGTAGTCAGGCAGCATGCTTAGAATGGTGTCAGTCTGCTTTCCATAGGTAGACACCAGATACCATGATTCATAGGGAGCTGCTCCAAGCTTTTTTAATGCTTTTCCAATTGCTGAAGTGTATTTTTCAACTTCTTTGTAGTTTTTGAAATCTCCTCCCGGTAATGTGAGGCTGTCGGTACTGCATTTTACAAACTTGTGTTCATTCTTCTCGTACATGCGCTCCATCACCACATCCACAATGCGTTCAGCCATCTTTCTATAGCCAGTCAGCTTGCCACCAGCAATGGAAAGCAGCCCGCTTTCCGACTCGAATATCTCGTCCTTTCTTGAAAGTTCAGACGCCGATTTGCCATCTTCATGAATCAGAGGACGAAGGCCCGCCCAGGAAGAGCATACATCTTTGATGGTAAGACGGATAGAAGGGAAGGTATTCATCACCGCCGAGAGCAGGTAGTCTGCATCCTCCTTTTTGGTAAGCACAAGGTCTTTGTTGTCCTTATAATCGGTGTCAGTGGTACCGATATAGGTAATCTTACCACGAGGGATAGCAAATATCATTCTGCCATCGGGTACGTCGAAATACACTGCTTGCTTAAGTGGAAACTTGGCTTGAGGCACAACTATATGTACTCCCTTGGTGAGATGAAGCCGCTTGCCTTCCAGAGAATGATCCTGATCCCTTAGCGTGTCTACCCACGGGCCGGCGGCATTGATGATATAGTTGGATTTTACTTCTATCTCCTCACCTGTAATTTCATTAAACACCTTTACGCCAACAGCCTTTGACTTTTTGTAAATGAATTCCTTTACATGGCAGTAGTTGAACGGCATGGCACCCAGCTGGGCTGCCTTCTTCATGTTCTCGATGGTGAGTCTGGCGTCATCGGTTCTGTACTCTGCATAGTAGCCACTGCCGATAAGCTTCTCCGGGTTCAGCAGAGGTTCTTTTGCCAATGTTTCCTCCTGGTTGAGCATTTCCCGGCGGTCGTCTCCATCTACTCCGGCCAATACATCGTACACCCATAAGCCAAGTGACGTCGCCCACTTTCCAAATGTGCCGTCTTCTACGAGGGGGAGGAGCATTTTTTCGGGAATAACCATGTGCGGGGCCATTTTATGCACAATGGAGCGTTCCATGCCTACCTCTCTCACAAGACCAATCTCCAGCTGTTTCAGGTAGCGCAGGCCGCCGTGTATGAGTTTGGTCGACCGGCTGCTGGTGCCGGAAGCAAAGTCGCCCTTTTCAAACAACACTACTTTGAGTCCTCTTTTCGCAGCATCGACAGCAATGCCGGCTCCGGTAATACCACCGCCAATAACGATGACATCAAAGCGCTGGGTTGAGAGCGATTTGAATTGATTGAAATGAGACGACGCCGAAAATTGGAATTCCATGCCAGCAAGTTATGATAAGAGGGCTTATTATAAAATCACATTGCGGCAAGAATGTTTTAAAATAGTTACAGTTCTTTCAGGTACTCCAGCAAACCTTCCGTTCGTCCCGTAGGTCTTACTACCAGGATGGGGATTTTTGAGTCAATTTGAACCAGTTTCTCTGCATTTGTACCTATGAACAGGGCGGCTGTTGCCGAACGCCCTTTGGCACCAATGATGATGATATCGGCAAGGCTCTTTTTAGCGACGGCAAAAATAGTCCCCATTACGTCGTCGCTCTTGTCGAGCGAATAAATCGGTTCAATATCAATGCCCTCAGTATCTATCTGCTTGATGAACTTCTCATAATTTTTTTCTGCGTTGGCTTTCATTATGGCAGCAAATTCCTTGTAGGATTTGCCCGTGTAATGGTAGCCCTGAGGCACGTTGTAGACGTTTTGCGCTATAATTTTTACCGGTTTAGCATTGGATCGGGCAATTGCCACCGCCTGTTGCATGGCGTCAAGAGAGTAGTCAGAAAAGTCGATAGGTACAAAGAGCTTCTCGAGTGCATGGTCATACTCTTTGGGTACGATGAGCAAGGAACATCCTGCACGCCTCGCAAGGCGGTTGATAATAATGCCACCGCTTTTGGGCTTTGGTTTCCTCCCCACCATGATCAAGTCTATCTTTTTCTCATCGGCAAACTTCATGATCTTTTTGGTAGGCTGTCCCTGCTTCACAAGGAAGTTGACCTTTATTCCGTCCGGAAAACTGTAGTACTGATTGACTTTGTTTTCCATCTCTTGCTTTCTGTCGACAATGAGTTGTTCCACAACAGTTGGGAATTCCTTGATAAGCTCTTCAGGCACACTGAAGTCCCTGATCACATTATAGAAGTAAATCTCTTTGGACTTAAACGCAGTGGTGATGAATGACGCTGCTTTGATCAACTGCTCATCAATATCAGTCAAGTCGAGTCCTACCAGAATTTTATGAAAATTATGCATCTACTTCATTAAGGTTTTGTCAACACAAAGTTACTCTACTAAAACTAATTTATTCTTGAAACAACTCCGCCTAAGAAGTATTTGTACGGTATTTTTTTAGCCATTAGCAGTTAAATGGGCATAAATCATTGCTTGAAGGTGTCAATCGTATCGACCAGCAGCTCGATACTTTCTTTTGAGTGTGTTGGAAAGTTGGCAACCCGGATATGCGAATCTTTGAACGGGCCATAGCCACTACCCACTACCATGCCTTTAGTTTTCAAAAAATCGATCAATGCCGCTGTGTGCTGCCCTGTTTCTGCCACGATCACTGTTTTGGATCTGGCGCCTGCGTTTTTTACAAAAGGAGCAAACAGTGGGTGATTTTCGAAATAGGTGTATAGCACCGTCGCTTTATATTCCGCTTCAATTCGGATTCTGTCCAGGCCTTTGGTCAGCATATCACCGGCGACTTTGCCAAGTAGGTAGATGAACAAGACGTTTGGGGTTTCCGGCGTCTGCTTCTTGAGGCCACCTTCGTGTAGCTTGAGCAGGCTGTGGTAGGAGCCAATGACCTGACCTTTTGCCTGCAAGGCTTTTGCTCTTTCGAGGCAGCGATCGTTGTAAAACCAAACACCCAACCCGGCCGGCAAGCCGAAGCATTTCTGCACTGAAAGGTAGGCAGTGTCGATTTTGCCAAAATCTATGTTGGAAACTGGTGCTGAGCTAACAAAGTCTACAGCAATCAGCGCATTAGGATAGGCGGCTTTAAGCTGTTCTATCTCATTTTGCGGGAAGGCAACGCCGGTGCTGGTTTCGTTTTGCGTTACCGAAATAAGCTCTGCGGAAGCAGGAATGGTGACCTCTCCGATGGGGGTGTAGCTGCCGTAATCGGCCTTTGCCATTTTAGCAGTACGGCCAAGCTCTCCTGCTATTTCATAAAACCTTTGAGAAAACGACCCATTGACAAAGTGGAAGGGTTCTTTCTCTACACAGTTTTGAATCAGGCGCTCCCACACCTCGGTGGCGGAAGCGGTAAAAGCCAGGTGAAAATCGTTGGGCAGGCCAAACAAGGTGCGGAGATTGCTTTCGGCCTCGGCATAAATTTCCTGAAAGCGCTTACTTCTATGAGAAATAGCAGGTATTTGCTCTTTGAGGGCGTTTTTTAAATGCTCCTCCACAGTGAAATAGATGTCGGAAGGGCCTGGGGTAAAGTAAATTTTCTTTGCCATAAAGGGTGGATAAAAAATCGATAGAACCGTTGCGCAAAAATGAGGAAGTAATGTGGCTCTAACAAAGAAATACGCTGGGAAAAAGTGTTTTTGTGTGACAATTTGCTGAGGGCATCAAAAGCTTTCATCCTTCAAATTTTCCATTCATAAACTCTCGAATCAGAAAGCAGCAAGAATAGCCTTACATTTAATTGCTTAAGCTACAACCTATGAAACTACTTCTTTACTCCAGGCACGTCTTTTCTGGCTGTGTTCTTTTACTCTCATTGCTAACGCTTGAATCTTGCGACAATGGTTCAGGCGGCCCAAGGGTGCTGGTTTTTTCTGAAACCAGGGGCTACCAGCATGGCTCCATTCCCTATGGGATAGCCGCTATTCAAAAATTGGGCAGGGAGCACGGGTTTGCCGTAGACACCACCCGTAACTCCGAGGTATTTACCGACGATAACCTAAAAAAGTATAAAGCAGTAGTATTCAATTGCACGACAGGTAATGTGCTGAATGCCAAACAGCAGGCGGCCTTTGAACGCTATATCCAGGCTGGTGGCGGCTATGTGGGAATTCACTCTGCCGCTGATACCGAATATGACTGGCCCTGGTACGGCAAGCTCATGGGAGCCCACTTTTCCAGCCACCCCCGAAATTCCAATATTCAAAAAGCCACCGTGCTTGTCACCGACACTACCCATATTTCTACAAAGGGTCTTCCAGCGAAATGGGACAGGACTGACGAGTGGTATAGCTATAAAAGCTTTTACTCTGAGTTAAATGTGCTCGCCTACCTGGACGAAAACACCTACAATGGCGGCACGAATGGAGCCAACCACCCCATTGCGTGGTACCATGAGTTTGACGGTGGTCGAGCCTTCTACACTGGCGGTGGTCATGTGGAAGACAGCTTCAGTGATCCCTTGTTTTTACAGCATCTTTATGGCGGTATTCAATATGCCATGGGCGAAAATGTGATCCTTGATTACTCTAAGTCATATGCGGTGGAAGCGCCTGAAGAAAACCGTTTCGTAAAAACGATTCTGGTGAACGACCTTAATGTGCCCATGGAGATGGCCATTGCTGACGACGGACGCCTTTTTTATACCGAAATGTTCAACGGCAAGCTATGGATGTTCGACACAAAGAGCGGGGAAAACAAGCTGGTGCATCAGCTCGATGTGATGAACAAAGGCGGCACTGGACTGATAGGAGTGACGCTTGACCCGGACTTTGCCAGCAACGGATATATTTATCTGTATCACTCACCGCCGATGGAGGGAGAGCCATTTTTCTTCCATTTGTCCCGGTTTGTGGTAACTGCCGACAACACACTAGATCTGAATTCGGAAAAAGTGCTCTTGAAAGTGCCTGTGCAGATCAACAGCGGGGCACACCATGGTGGCTCACTGGCCTTCGACAAGGATGGCAACTTGATTCTATCGACCGGGGATGGCACCACACCATTTCCTTCGAATGGTTACGCACCCATCGACGAAAGGCCTGAGCCGGAGTACTTCCCAATGGATGCCCAACGGTCGGCTGCCAACACCAACGATTTCAAAGGAAAGATTTTGCGGATTCGTCCGCAGGAAGATGGAACCTACACAATACCTGAAGGAAACTTGTTTGCACCAGGCACAGAGAAAACTTTGCCTGAAATTTATGCGATGGGCTGCCGCAATCCGTACCGGATAGCCATCAACCCTAAAACAGGAACCATTTATTGGGGCGAGATAGGGCCGGATGCTGGTGAGGACAGTATACAAGGCCCAAGGGGATATGATGAATTTAACCAGGCTAAAAAGGCAGGCTACTTCGGCTGGCCTTACTTTGTTGGAGACAACTACGCCTACGCTGAGTGGGACTTTGCTACAAACACCGCAGGGCCGAAATATGACCCGACGGCACCGGTGAACAACTCGCCGAACAATACGGGCCTTACTAACCTGCCTCCTGCGACGCCGGCAATGATTTGGTACCCTTACGCTGCATCACCCGACTTTCCTGAGCTGGGCAAAGGAGGAAGAAGTGCCATGGCGGGGTCTTTTTACACATATAGTGCTTCGCAGAAGTCTCCAAATGGGTTTCCCGAGTATTTCGACGGCAGCTTGTTCGTGTTCGATTGGATGAGAAACTGGGTCATGGTGCTGCGGTTCGATGAAAATGAGAACTATGTGCGCAACGAGCCCTTTATGACCAACAATGGCGACTTCCGAAGACCTATCGATATGGTGTTCAGCAAGGAAGGTGTGATGTATATGCTGGAGTACGGGTCGGTGTACGGCGCAGATAACGACGATGCAAGGCTGGTCAGGGTAGAATACAATACCGGCAACCGGGCACCAATTGCCAATGCAAGCATTGTCGACTCTGTAGCAATGGAGGAGATGAGATCCAGGGCTTTTGTTACCTCAGAGTCACGATACAAGGGGCCTTCGGAAATAGCAGGTGTGGCACCGCTGTCCGTGAAGTTCAGCAGCGCTGGTACTACCGATTATGATGATGACGATGAAATGAGCTTCCAGTGGTTGTTCGATGGCAAGACAGTGGGAGCTACCGAACGCAGCGCAAGCTATACCTACAAGACGCCAGGACTGTATAATGCAGTGTTGCGGGTAATCGACAAGGCTGGTGCGGTAGGCTTGGATACAGTGCTGGTGCGAGTGGGCAATGAGCGGCCACAGGTAGCAGTTGAAACGGCTGGCAACAAGTCGTTTTTCTGGGACAATAACCCGTCGTTCGCTTACAAGGTGAGGGTAAACGATAGGGAAGAAGGGGCGATACCCCCTTCAGCAGTGACTGTATTGTTTGACTACAACCCCACGCCAAGTATGGCAGCATCGGAAGCAGTTGGTCACCAGGCAGTGCTGGGAGATAACTCCCTGGGCAAGTCGCTTATTGAGGCCAGCGATTGCAAGGCCTGCCATACAGTAAAAGACATTTCTGTTGGGCCTGCCTACCTGAAAGTGGCTGAAAGGTACAAGGGAGACCCTTCGGCAGTCAATACATTGGCCAGGAAGATTATCCAGGGAGGGGGCGGCAACTGGGGCGACGTGCATGTGATGGCAGCTCACCCGCAGATTCCCATGGACGACGCCAAAGAGATTGTCAATTATATTCTATCGCTGGCCAGCCCGTCAACGGCTACAACGCTGCCGGCGGAGGGCAAAGTGGCCCTGAATAAACACAAGAAAGACGATAGACGTGGTGTGTATAATTTATTGGCTACCTACACTGACAAAGGTGCCAATGGTGTTGGCCCGCTGACCGGCTCGGAGCTGATCTCACTTCGAAATGCCAGGGTGAGCACGGTATTTGCAGATGCACACGAAGGCTTCCCACGGTGGGGGAACAGTTTAAGTCAGGGAGGCCACAAATCTTATATTCTTTTGAAGAGTATCGACATGACCGGGATCAAAGGGTTCAGCTACGAGTATGCCGCAGACAAGAAAAATGGCTATATAGAAGTGCGGTTGGACTCATATGCAGGGCCAATTGTCAGCAAGACAGATTTTGTTGCCACAGGCTCCTGGGGAGAAAATGACACCGTGAGCGGAATACTGGAAAAACCGTTAGAGGGACGCCATGATATGTATTTCTTTATCATGAAACCAGAAAAGCCGAATGACAACCTTGCCGTATTGAAAACGATTCAATTTGAAAAATAGCCTTTGCTCTGCTAAGTTTCGCCTCTGGAGCCGACAGCAGGTAATACAATTTAATAGCTAATACAGATATACTTAAACAATAAGCAACAATGAAAAGAATGAAATTAACGGGGGTATCCTTGGCGATTGGCCTGACGCTTTTGATGACTAACGGGGCGTTTGCTCAAAAGTCCATTTTCAATGGCAAGAACCTGAAAGGATGGAAGATTTACGGTACTGAAAAGTGGTTTGTCGAAGACGGCTTACTGGTGTGCGAAAGTGGGCCGGATAAAGGATACGGCTATTTTGCAACAGAGAAAACTTACAAGGATTTTGACCTTACGCTCGAATTTCAGCAGGAAGCCAATGGAAACAGCGGTGTGTTTTTCAGGTCGAGCATTGAGGGCACAAAGATCACTGGCTGGCAGGCGGAAGTGGCGCCTCCGGGACATGATACTGGCGGAATTTACGAGTCCTACGGCAGAGGCTGGTTGATCAAACCAGACCCTGAAAAGGACAAGGCCCTGAAGATGGGAGAGTGGAACACGATGCGCATCAAGGTGGTGGGCGATGAAGTGACTACGTGGGTGAATGGCACCGAGATGATCTCTTTCAAAGACGAGAAGATCGGGCAGGCAACGGGGTCAATTGCCCTTCAAATTCACGACGGAGGTGGTATTCGTGTGAAGTGGAGAAACATCATGATCAAGGAGCTTTAAGGTGCCTATAAACGATGCTTTTTGCCATTTATTTCGGTTCGAAAAATTAATAGAAATATTGGTTCCTTCTCTTTGTCAAAAAGTATTGAATGCTCTAACTTCGTATTAAATCCTGAGCAGGCAGATGGTCCTAAACCTAACATGAATACAATTCCGGGTTAACCTTCTTGCCAAAACCAGGCCTCATCCGCCAGCTGGCGGACCTC